>RCUI01000019.1_pt1 | contig 61012 bp, 62 predicted proteins | sample 2166121 | NCBI WGS metagenome assembly RCUI01 (sample SAMN09932700, study PRJNA488358) | compost metagenome | feature: garden; material: soil; isolation source: compost soil in succinic acid-enriched culture | place: Germany: Experimental Botanical Garden Goettingen | collected 2016-01-27
GGGCTATTTCAGCACAGGTCAGACGGCCTGTGCTGACTTGATCGGAGAATTCCTAAGGCCATAGACCCTGAAGACGACGGTGGGGGTGAAAGCGCGACACTTTCGTTAATCCATATGGCAGGTGCCGAGGCGGAAGTTGAATCGTCGGTGCAAACGCCGACGATCTACGAAGTTATCTCTTACGATCTCAAAAGTAATACCTGTAGAGTTAAATCGAAAATAGGTGCTGAAGTGGTTCGCACCGTTTCCATGTCAAATGTCATAAAAGGTGATAGTTTTTTTCAGCAGGCCGCTACCGAGGCATTGGCCTCCCATCGTGAACATGGTTTTGGGGCGCTGAGCGAAGATGAACCAATACCAGTGACAGAGGCGAGCAGCGCAGCTGAAGTCGAGGCAAAAAGGCGTACAGAAATCATCGCGAAGCATTGCGCAAAAGTCGATCCGCTCCCCAAAAGCCAGGCGTTAGAGGAGCTAGGCGTCGGTGAGACAGTTTTTTATAAGATCAAGCGAATCTACAAAGCCAACCCCCATTGGCGGGCGCAACTAGCTGGGCGTGATGGTCGCCGCCCAGGTGAAAAACGAATAGATCCGGAAGTAGATGAGATCATCTTCGACGTTTTCAAGACTCATCGCAAAGGATATGGCGCGAACGACGCAGAGGCGATAGACGAAATTGAACTGCAGTGCAAAGACCGAAACAAGCGTCCGCCATCACGCACAACGGTTTGGCGGCGTTGGCATGAATTGAGCGCGCGTGACCGTCTTAAGGCTACCGATGGGCCTGAAGCGGCCCAAGCAAAATTCGGCCATTACCAGACACCTACCGTGGAAGAGTTCTATCCGGGGAGGATCCATGACATCGATCACACGCCGCTAGATTGCCATGGAATTGATTCGGAAACGGGTATGGTTTTAGGTAGGGCTCAATTAACACTTGTCCGTGATCGAGACACTAAGGGGCTGATGGGCTTCGCGCTTCTCTACGGCGCTCCCAAGCGCGCAAGTATATCGGCGGCGATTTACATGGCCTTGCGCCCGAAGACAGACTTGTTGGCGAAGCACGGAATGTCCCACCTGCATTGGCCTCTCTATGGCAAGCCTGGTCAATATGTCGTGGATCATGGGTCAGACCTAATGGCCGAGAGCTTCCGCCTCGCCTGTGAGGTGGAGGGAATTGTGCACGTCCCACGCTTACGTCCCCCGTCAGGGGGTGGGATTGAGCGCGCTCTTGGGGTGTTGAACAGGCGTCTTTCTCAAACATTAGATGGTGGTACTGCCTCGGCGACCAAGAAGGGGCCGGGTTATGCGCCTGATAAGAAGGCTGTCTACACCCTTGAGGTACTGACTGCCATTATCATTGCATGGATGTGCAAATTTAATAACCGAAAAGGCGGTGATGGTTTGTCGCCCAATCAACGTTTTGAGCGCAAGTATGGCTTGCACGACGGCGTCGTTGTTTTGCCTCCAATGGTTTCAAATCCAGAGCGGTTTGTAATAGACATTCTACAGGGGCATGAAGTTACTGTTGCGCTTAATGGTGTTGTCACTAGGGAATTGGTGTACGAATTTGGCCCATTCAAAAAGATGGTGGGCGAAAAAATCTATATAAAAGTTGACCCTAATAATCTGCATAGAATATGGGGTAGATTGGGAGATGAGTGGCACGCACTCTGGCTGGTAAACGAGCAAACACAGCCGCTAACTTTGGCTGAGCAAAAACTGATATTGAAGTCTCGCTTTGCTGATGAAGATTCAGATCGGAAACGTCTGGATGCGCAAGAACAGCTTAATCGCGTCAAGCAAGAGGGTAAAGTTCAGGCCAGGGCCATCAGGAGGGCGCAGGAAGACGTCGCGCAGATTGATCGTATGGGGCATTTTGGCAACAGCCAAAAACCCCCAGAACCTGAAACTGGCGCTAACCCAACAACGTTGCCCATCATTATCTTGGAACTGGATGAAGATATATGAACGATCATCTGACGAAGGCGACCCGGGAATACCTGCTTCTCCCGCGGCATGAGCGCTCCCTGTTGTGCTATCGGGATGTGTGGGTACCTCATCCCTATGGGATCGCGTTGACTGAATGCGCAAAGCTGTTGGTTTCATTGCCCAGAATCAAATCCAATCCGGGCATGGCTGTGATCGGAGCCCCTGGCGTCGGAAAGAGTAGGCTGGCTCAGCGCTGGAGCGAGGAGAGCTTCTCAGATAAGGGAGGTTGGGAGGGGAAAGTGATGTACATCGACTTGTCCAACCGCAAGAAAGGCGTCGATCTCGAAAAACGATTTCTTCAGGAGTTGGGCTTCGTTGTTCGCGTGAAGGCCTACACGTTCAGCGCAAAGGACTACGCAGACGCTCAGGAGGCTGTGAGGCGACTGAATATCCGGGCCGTGATTTTCGATGAGGCACACGGTCTTGATAGGCGGATGACTGCTCAGCGGCTGCACAATATGTTTGAGGCCTTGAAAGGTTTCTCGCATGAGTCCTGGGGGCTGAATGTGATTGTCTGTGGCATTCCTGCGCTCAAGGATTTGCTGGAGATCGATGAGCAAATTGAATCTCGCTACATCCATCGCACGACAGAGCTGCCGGAATGGAGGAATGACAACCTTTTGGCGTCTTTCGTTGCAGCCTTCATGTGCTACATGCCTTTGCAGCGTCCTTCCGAGGTGTCGTCGAAGATCTTCCTCGAAAAACTGTATGAGCTCGCACAACCCGCGCCTTACACAGGCTCTAGGGCGGGCAAAAAAAATCGGGCGCGAAGCAAACACAGCTCACTTCGCACCATGATCGATTTCCTCAGGGAGGCCTGCCGTTACGCTGTCATCTCGGGAGAAGAATTCATTGATGTCGTTAGTATAACGAACGCGGCTGCACGGATGCAGGGCATTGCAAATCCACAGGCGTTGCTGATTCAAAATGCCCGTGCTTCGCTTGCATCGGAGTAGTGGCCAATGCGCATCATTCGTCCTTCTGCTGATCCACATCCTTGGATCGACAATCCAAGCGCGTCGGCAATGTGCGCGTTGTGTCTTAATGCAGTATTGATCCATGCAGGAACCGGCGTCCGTATTATCTGCATTAGTGCGCCATCAGCATCTGGGTCTACAACGCTGGCGAATATGCTGGCTAAAAAAGCGCGTGGCCTTGGAAAGCGAGTTCTGAAGCTTGATGAGGCTCCATTTGCTGGGAGTCGATACTTGCATGCCAAGTTAATGGATTCACTGGGGGTGGGGTCACACAGCGCTACCCCATGCTACGAGGGCCTCTCAACCTTGTGCGCAGGCATCCTGGATCTGCGCTCCTATGACCTCATCCTCATTGAGGACGCTCAAAGGTTTCGCGATATCTCTGGGCGGATCACTGACAGCAATCTGTCGACGCTTGCGCGGATAGCGCGTCTACGTCGCCCTCCGCTGATCATCATGACAGGGCTACCCGACGCCGTAGCTTTTTTTCATGCCATGTTCGTAGAGGCTGGAATGAACAGCCAGCTAAATGTCTTGGAAGCGACAGCCTCTGGGAATGTTTACAGGGAATTTATCAGATGTGTATGCAAATTCAGGCGGTGGGATGAAGTATTCAACACGTCACTGAACTTCGACCAGATTTACCAGCAGTCACGAGGTCGCATAGGATTGACAGTGCGGATCCTCGAGTGGCTACACCTTCAGTCGGTTGCGACATCTCGGGCGATGAAAGACCCCGTTTACCTGCAATTGCTGGATGATGATTGGGATGAAGAGGGTTGGTATGACGAACCCTGATATCTGCACGTCATTCACCAGCGGTCTCGCGACGAGGAAGCTCTGATGCGTGCATTCTCGGGTTTATTGAAACCAGTCAGCGATGAATCCCTTTCGTCGTGGCTGACGCGGATGCTTCGGAAGGGTTATTTGGACATGGCCTTTCGATCTGAGGTGCAGAGACTGGCCAGCGGGGATGCCGTCGTAGGAGGGGATTTAGACCTGTTGTACGAGTCTGACGCGTTCCTGGGAATGTTCACGGCTGATCAGCAGACGCAGCTGGTCTATCACTTCCACCTGTGGAGGTCAGAAGGCACACCGCTTGATTTGAAGAGCAAATACTGCCGAGAATGTTTCATGAACGACATCAGAGCGCTTCAAGAGCCCATCTGGCGAAAGTCATGGAGGATCAGCGGCGCGTGTGTGTGCTCGCTTCATCGCCACCCTGTGTTGTTAACCCGCCTGGTCGCCCGCCAAACGGATTTATCGGATCAGGGGTGGCAGGCGTTCAAAGAATACCTTCAAAGCCCTTCGTCCCGCTTAGACGTAGACTTTACCCTGGCTCGGGTGACGCCTCAGGTCGCCTCAGTGAATAATACGAAGTTATTACTAATGGCGCAGCGGGTTCAGCGCTGGTATCAAGCTGCCCTATTCAGCGGATTATTAGATGACCAAGGAGGCGGAGGGCTTCAGTTTTTGATGGGCTTGTTGCTACACCCCCCAGCCTGGCCAAACCTGAGTCCTGGCATAGCTCGGACATTTTTCCATACGCGTCATAGTAATTTTCCACTGGTGCAAGCCACTGACAGACTCACATCTCCTAAATTATCGCTTGAGGTCGCAGCCCCCCGAGATATTGCTGTTGCTTATTGGATAATGGGGATTTCTCATGGTTTGATCAGTCACGCGGAAGCGGAGCTGATAAACAAGATTGCTCAGTATGAAATTTCGCCCTTACCGACTACAAAGAGCGAGGTCGCAGCCGCTATCACCCGCAATTATCGGTCGACAGGCCTGGAAAAATTCCGAGGTGAGGCGAAGGCGGTTCTTTCGAAGAAAGATTATGACTCGCTTTCATGGTTGTTTTGTTCTGGCTCAGACTGAGCGAAACGACTTTTTATATGTAAGTGATGTATTTTACTTGAGTGCCAGTAAAGTAGTTATTCATTGTTAGCATAATACTAATTTTCAGCAACTCTAATCGTTTTTTCTTGTTGACCTTATTGTCGGCGATAGCTCGAATGTCTACCTCAGACGTTAACGCCGATTGTTCTCATCCTATCGCCTATCGCCTATCGCCTATCGCCTATCGCCTATCGTGCACGGAATCCCTTCTTGGCAACAGGAAGCGGATTTCACAAGATGGAGGGGTATCATCTCAAGCAGTGCCTCCAGCGGGCACAAACGCGCATGGACGCTGAAGGGGGCTTTGCGCCTACCCGCATCTAAAGGGCGTATAGACCTGACATCCGCGGTCTTCAAGCCAACCGGGCAGGCTGTGCTGGGCCTTAGGTCTACCGGGCGGATAACGTATATTTGCGCATCCGCGCACGACGCTAAATACCGTCCTAGAGAGCTTGGTGCATTGCTGGTGCGCTCGGGTTCATTGGTATTCAGGTCGCTTTACGTCTATATTGATGTCGTGCGACATTAGCGTAAGTGGATGGCCATGCCTGGTTGTGCCATCACTCATGCAGCGGCCTGTTCGAAATAAACTACGGGCAGGCCGGCAGCCAGTTGGGATCCCTTCGTTTTTCGCAGGAGTCTTGAAACCGACTATGAATATTTTTCACATCTCCAGGGGCCACATTTATGGTGCTGGCTTGGTCGTGACTGGCTATTCTAAGGCTTCGGGCGGTTGTGTGGGCGAGTGTATCCTGGAGTGGGCATCGGTTTCACTCGGTGCAGAATCGAACGCTGAAGTTCACTTGGCGCGGATTGGTGAATGAGATGAATAGGCCACACACATTGGTCGAGCTCCGGCAAGTAGAGTACCGACTGGCTAGCATGATGGTCGCCTTGTCCAAGAGGAAGGAGCATCCTGACTACCTGCTGGACGTTGAATTTCACTCTCAGCTTACGGCGCTCATGGCGGAGTTTGGCTACACGGCACCGCAAGTTGTCAAGTTACTTTGTGCGCGCGAAAAATTGTCCGATCGAGGAATCAATCCATTGCTGGATCTTATTCCTGAAAGGGAGCAGGCGACGTCGGGGAAAATAGAAAGCAGTGAGCGAATGGGGTCAGCACCTCCTCGAGGGGTAGAAGCTTCCGCTGAAGTTGGATCGTCTAAGAGTGGTGCCAAAGAACATGGTCACAGCGCTCGTGCACGGGAAAATACTTATGCCTAAGTCTGCGAGCAAGTACGCTGGGAGAAGTTAGAATGGATAAGCTAATCCAACTTCTCGGTGCTAACGATCGAATCGCTAGCGAATGTAGCGCGGCCATGCCGCTTGTTCGTGACCCGGAAGTGATTAAGGGATTTTATTTTTTAACTCGACTCGACGCGCTGGCGGAGAAGTATCAATTCGCCCCAAAGGATATTATCTTACTTCTCGACCCCGGTTTTGAGGGTGCGATAGAACCTGATGCCACGCCCAGTCCAACTCCCAGAGCGCCAAAAACTAGAAAGTCGCGTCCGATGAAAACCTATCACAACCCGCATACCGGCGAAGTCGTTCAAGCTCGCGGGGCCAATCACAAGTTATTAAAGCAATGGAAGGCTATTCACGGTGCAGCAGAGGTTGAGACGTGGTTCCGCTAGGCTCCGCCCAGCAGCGGTAGTATTTGTTCCTCCCGTAGCGCGGATGCCTGTACGTCGCGTTATACCTTCGTCGAATCTAGGCTCCGTTCCCCAAGCTGTTTTCTATCACCGCGCGCGATGCTAGCTTCCACCCGTCACCCCTCAGGCAACCGGAAGAAACCAGGCTTTTTACGAAAAGCTTGATACTTGTTCATGAGGCGTTGAAAAAAGCCTTGCCTGACCTGCGTCCCAAGACTTTTGGTACAGAGCCGAGGGAAGAAGCTAAGCCCGCTCCATCCCGCTGAAAACCGATAACCCACGGCAACAATGTCGCGGTATCACTCCTCAGGTGGGTTCTTTATGCCGAATTTAACGGGATCTAAACCAATCGCTCGATACCCAATCGCCATGGGGCGCGGAAAAATCTGAGTCAGGGTTATCCCCGAAGACGAGACATTCTTAACCGACCCGGTGATCCCCGGAGCGCTTGGTACGATGGATTTCGACAGCAGGTCGATCTCAGTCTCGGCATCACTGATCCTCTGCTTCAAATCTGAGGCGGCGGCCTTGTTTGCCGTAGAGGCTGCATCAGGATTTCCACCGCCGGCATCAGCTTTCTCTGTACCGAGTGCTTTCAGCTGCTCTCGCAAGCTTGTCAGCCTATCGAAGCGTTCGACCAATGCTTCAGTGGTCAGCGCAAGCTGTCCTGAGTGGGCGGCAGTGCTTGTGAGTGAGATGTCTATGGCATTGGCGTAGTACACCTCTGAAACCAGCAAAAGTTCTGGTTTTGAGCTGTTCCCTTGGCTATCTACATAGGTCTGCGGCTTGATCAGGCCGTTCACAACGTCTTGCAGCTCCGGATACGTGACGCTGCCAAACGTTCCACCTCTCAGGCCTGCGATGAGGTGAGGAATCTCCACCCGAATAACGGTCGCACTGGGTACAGAAATGGTCATCATGTACTCGTCCTGCTTGGCCGCTCCTCCTTTGAACCCGACGGCACCGGCCATCAAGTTACCGCCTGCGCCGGTTTCTGCCAAAGATCCGAATCGGAACGCCGGGAAGGCCATGGTGCGGTTGACCCTGAAGTCGGCGCGCGCGAAATCACCGCATTTGAAGCTGGAGTAATTGATGTCGATGGGTTGCCAAGGGGTAACGGGCTGGGCGGTAGCCTGAGCGTCGCCCGGAGCCTTGTAGTTGGCAATCGGAGGAAGCTCGGGCGCATTCTCCAGCGACAAGTACAGCTTGCACAAATCCAGCGAGCCTACTGGCACGGTATAATGTGTATAGAAATCTGCTGGCTTAAGGTCGGATCGGGTTTTGCCGGGATAGGAGGGCACTAGGAGCAAGTTACCAGGGTAGAGATTTTCCTGAAGAGGGTACACGGATCGTATTCCCAAGTTCCCGACACCTTCTGACCACGCCTTGATCATTGATCCTGACTCTGGCTTGGTGGAATTGCATCCCGCCATGCCGGCCAGTGTGGGCAGCAGACAAAGAAAATAAGCGAAGCGCATGACGTCCCCTTGAATACCGGCTATTGGCTATCAACGGTATAGACGTCAATTTGGAAAGCTCAAGCCTATTCTTGTGCCTCGGATGGGGTCAGGGGCAGCTGGTTAGATCATAGGCTGCGAGGGTGAAAAGGGGACTCTCGGCGCAAGCTGACGACTTATGCCCGCGGCACTGTGAGGCAGAACGACATTCCGTCCATGGGCTGATTCGTCGTGCGAGGAGGCCTGGAAGAGCAAGTGCACCCGATTGAGCTGATCACAAAGCCAGATCCATTCAGGATGACCGTTCTTAATTCGCCCTCGGAGGCAGATGTGAAGCGGATCCTGCAGAAGCTCTTTGACGATACCCAAACGAACCTGGCCAGGGCGATTGGTGCCTGGGTGCTCATCCCGTTCACGTTGGCGATGTCAAACAGGGGGATGAACGATATAGCCCTTACTCCCTCTGAAATCTTCCAGTCCAGGCCATTCTCGGCGTCTTTTCCCTATGTCGTCGCCTTCGCCGCAATGCTTTGCGTGGCAGGCTGCTTCAGGGTGCGGTCTGCGAAGTTGAAAAGGGAGAATACGCTCTGCTACTGCCGTGAGCAGGTCATCGGTAGCGGTGGGTTACTTCAATCGATAGGTAGACACACGCATCCACCCTACCCAGAGCAAACGGGAGAGCGACGGGGTCATGGCATTCAGCCATTCTCCTCTCCCAAAGGGTACAATGCTTTGCAAGTCTTACCCATTGCGGGTGTCCTCTTAGGCTACTGGCGACTGCCGTCGAATCTGCTCCTACCCCCCAAAAATACAGACACTCGAACACTCAGGTGCCTTTAAAGGAGCCCTCAGTGCATTCCCCATGACATTGCAAGGAACGTAATTATGGATTTCATCACCAGCGCAATTATCTCGAATGCAGCCTACGAGATCGTGAGAGATGGTTTTCTACTCACCGCCGACAAGCTCAAGGAGCGGTTGGGCCGATGGATCTCGCAGGATGCCGTGGCGGCCCAGGTTGCCGAGCAGCTTGCGAAGCTTGAGATCACTGACGAGCACACCCCAATCGCCATCGAGCGCCGTATCGACAAATCTCAAGAGTTTGGTCAGTTGATGCAGCAGATCAACGCGCAGGTTGCCACGGTTGCTCCATCGACGATCACTACGGTCAACCAGCACCACAGTGGCAGTGGTGACAACGTGGCCGGTCACAAAATTTCGTATCAGTAAGCAGGAGCAGGGCGAGATGATTCAGGGAGGTATCGCGGATACGATCAACCAAAGTCACAGCGGTGGGGGGGATAACGTCGGGCTAAAGCTTGACATGGTTGTCCAGGCTTTGGCGCCCGCCGATCTCCGGGATGCTATCGCTGCGGTTCAGGCGAGCGTGCGTCGCAAAGATGTAGCGATAGCCAGGACGCAGCTTGAGATGCTGAAACTGACGAAGAGCGGGAATTCGGAGGTCAGTGACCTGCTGGACGTGATCGCGCTTGCTGGTGAACTGGTGGAGCCTGAGGGAACGCAAGCGGCGCTCAATGCAGTGACCCGCGTCTGCGCGGTGACTCGGGACGATACTGTCAGAGACCACTGCATCGCCGCGCTTCTCAAGTTCTCGAGGAGCACCGACTTTGAGGCGTCAGCTCAAGCCCTTTACCATGACACGCCTCAGACTGGCCCCTACTCGCGTGAAGCGTTCTATCGCTATTACGCCACTGAGGATGTGTTGCTGACCGCCAGTAAGCAGCTGATCCTGAGTGAGGCGGAGCTCGCTGGAATCGTAGATGGCGCCCATCGCCTTGAGGCCCTTGAGATCTCAGAGCCTGCTGCTGCACGACTGAGCCAGCTTTATCCTTCGCAAAACTCGCGAGTACTCCTGCTCATCTCCACAGCGTTGCGGCTGACCCCAGTGTTCAAAACGCGCCAGTACTGGTTGACTGATCCACGGTCGAAACAGTCCATTGACGAGCTGGTGAGCGAGCTTGCTGATCTGATCGACGTATCGGGGGGCAATGATGCGAGGCTTTTTAACATGGCCGGCGCAATTCTCGAGTACTTCCAGACCTCCTTACCTACCCGGCTAGTGGATGCCTGTGCTCATTACCTAGATCAGCTGAGCGCGCTGTACCCCGAAATAGCAGCGCGCATCAGAGCCGCTCGCGGAGACAGTTCCGAATTGTCTCCAGCCATGCGGTCGGTTACTGAGGCGCAACACAGCAATGAGGCCCGGTCTTCCTGGTGTCGGTCGCTGCTGGACAGTGAGGCGGTCGACGCGCTTGATGCTGTGTTCTTCACTCGGCTAGCTAATACCGCTGAGCTAGAGCGCTGGATCGTGCAGGAGAAACCTCTACGTGACTCAGGTGACATCGAGTCAGAGCTGGTAAAGCTGCTCGCTCACTCTCAGCTTGCTGTACTCACCAATCTCAAAGCTGACCGCTACGACTTGGGTAAGCGAGTGGATGAATTTATAAGCTTATTCGAGGCACGCATCGGTAGCGAGCTGACGCCCTGGATTGTAATGGAACTGGCGGAGAGCCTGTTCGATGCAGAGATATCTGACAAGGCGTTGGCGTTAACGACAACGATGTTGCCTTCAGGCGAGCTTTGGCCGTCGCCGTTCGTATTGCTCCACCTGAAATGCCTGCTCCAAACCCAACAGTACCAGTCGTTTGATAACGTGGTTGGACGCATCCCAGATAGCCAGCGCTCGCTCTCCCTGATGAGCTTTCTTTCCCTGAAAGAAGAAGCGCTGGGTAATACGGATCGTGCTTTGGCTATCAGTGATCAGCTGCTCGAAACAGCTCCGCTGAACCTCCATTGTTGGCTTCGCGGTTGTGAGCTTCGCGATCGTTTCAGGAGCATCGAGGAGCAGCGCCGATTCCACGATCTTCTGCCTGACGAGATTTTGGAGGCTTACTCACATGAATCGATGGTCGCTATGCGATACCTCGCGGCTGCTGGCAGCTTCAAGCGTGCCGAGCTTCGACTGGTGCGATGGTTCATGGAAGACCCTTCAGCAAGGGCCATCATGCTTGTCAATTTTCATTTTGGTGGCAAGTGGCGGCGTCGAGCGGACGCTGAGCTCTCGAGTGTTCTTCCGGGATATCTGGAGGGGGTTGAGTTCGAGCAAGATGGCAAGCGTCAGATTCGCTTGATCGTCGAACAGGGTGAAGCCAAGGGGCAGCACGTGTTGGTGAGGGACAGTCAGCTCGCGAACCTTCTGGTTTCACTGGAGCCTGGCCAGAGCGCTCCCATGGGGATAGTGAATTACAAGCTCCTGTCTCGGATGCCGCCTTACCTTGCTTGCATAAGGCTTGCGTCCGAACTGAGGCACACCCAGAACGATGGAAGCGATGTGTTTGCCATTCTCCAGGTGCCCAAAGATCCGCAACAATTTGTCTCTTTCCTAGAGGAAAAATTGCGGTTCGACCAAGCGCACAGAGAGATTGAGTACGACAGGGAGATACCGCTGTTCATTCGCGTGCATGCGCTCAGCTCTGACAGCCCGATCAAGGCTGCGCTGAATGCTTGGGGAGACAAAAGCATTCCGAAATCCCTATTGGTCAGCGAAGGCGTGGCCGAGCCTGGTGAAGTGGTGTTGGACGCGTTTTCAATCGCCTACTTGGCGATGACCAATGCGGTCGAGAAGCTGATTGGCGAGGGGTTCACCTTCGTATTACCGGCTGAGACGAAGGTTATCCTTGAGCAGTGGGTCGCGGACGTCACGCATGAAGACTTTCTCATGATGGGTGTCAACGGCGCAGGGAGGTTAGTCAGGACTACGGCGTCTGATGTTCAGGCGCGAGATGGCCATACACTGCGGGCAATGAGAAGGATCCTGGAGACATGCGTAGTAAAGCATCCAGTGGTACATGACACTTCACTGGAGCTGTATTCGATCAAGGATGGCATCGACATCACCGTCTACCTGGCGATGCAGCTTTCTTCGGCTAATGATTTGCCATGGTTCTGTATGGATGTCAGCTTCGCGGGTCTTCATCACTCGAAAGGCTGGAAGGTGGCAGACGTCAACAGCATCCTGCTCCGGGTCGTTGATACCGCCGATTTTGATTTTGAGGAGAAGCGCCACGGACTGCTGCTATTTGCGCTCGGGACGTTGCCGCGAGCCCTGACGCTTACGGAGATGCGAGGCCTGGCCCAAAACCCTAATCCTCTGTCCAGCTACATTCTGAGCATGATTCTTCAGAATCATGGCAAAGAAATTATCAACAATGCAGTGCGTCATTGGCAGCTGCTCGACCTTCTGATCACCCACCTCATAGCTACATTCTACCGAGCCGATACTCCTTCGACCGTTGCACCCAGTTATACGCCTTGGTGTAGGTATGACGAGCATGTTTTCAATCACGGTCTGCGGCTGTTTGCTTCCAATCGTGACGGCAGGCCATCTGAGTACTGGCTTGCAGTGGCGCTTAAGGTTTGCCTGAAAATCATTCGACTAGACAAAGCGTTGACACTTCATGCCGCTGACCTCTTCGAGGCATTCGTTATTGGGCATTTCATGGACGTAGGCGCGATTGCCGAGTATTACGTTGAGCTTGCGTAGCCTTACGTGGATGGCCGGAAGGGTTTCCAGTTGCCACCGAAAGGAGCGGACGGCTTCCCAGATGCCGGTGCGTGGCACATTAGGGGGGCGTGTGGCTGGGTTTTAAGTGAAGGGCAGGGCGAATCGCACGAACGGTAGCGGTGGTTACTAATTATCGCTGGAATCCTCGCGGGTCTTAGTCTAGTCTCCGCGCCGGATCCTCCTGGCTACACGAACGGCGGATGATCCTGCTTGTCGCTACCCGATTGCACTTTTTGAAGGGCGGCTGGGTCTGACGACACGTTACGTGAACGTGTTTTGCAACGTCTCGTATCACGCGACAGGGTTTGACCCGGGCTAAGCTCGACTGATAGCCTCAAAAAGTAACACATTCTCTCTTCTATCTCGGTGCCTCCATGACCAATCCTTTCATTGACGATGACGTAGAAACCCAAGCGGCGGCCTACATCTCGGACGAGGAGGCGGAAGCTGTGGTGCGTTGGCTTGAAACCGATGAGGCACGTGAGGTGCTTCGCCGTGCGATCACCGAGGCCAATCGTGCGATCGATCGGCTCGACGAGGTTCGCTCAGTCACCAGGCGAGATCTTAATCGTCCAATATCCATGCGCGGAATCGGTTACACTTAATCGATAAAAACTACCCGTCCGCGGCAGGTGCAGATTGGCGTTTCGCGTTCTTCCTTACAGCATTGACAACCTCATCGGCTGCTTTGTAGATGGTTCGCCGTTCACCACTCGTGATCGCGTTGCTGCCAAGCTTCATCGTGTCTACTTCGAAGAGTATTTCGCGGCCCTTGGTGCGCGGTCGATTGTGGTTGAAGAGGACTACATCGATAAGGATTACCTGGAAGACTACGCCGCCTACTATGATCGGTGCTTTCAGAATTACCCACGTCGAACCCATCGCCTGCATTTCTTCGACGTCGAAATCGGAACAGACGGCTTAAGAGCTGCGATTGAAGGAGGAGATGGCGGCGAGCCTGAAGCTAGGCTGCAGCAAGCTTACCTGGGTTTCGTGGTGGTTAAGCCTCTTCCACAATCGGTCGTAGGAAGGACGTGTCTCAGAACCTATCCCGATGACAATGGACGCCGCCATTTTCCGTGTTTGCGTACCTACGATGTGAATCTCTTCGGTATGCAGTTGAAGGTTCATAGCCTTGCCTACCAAGAGCAGGACACTGTGGTCGCAGCGTGCGCAACCAGCGCCTTGTGGTCATGCTTTCAGGGAACTGGGAAGCTGTTTCAACATACGACACCTCCTCCAGTGCAAATCACCAATTGGGCGGGTGAGCACATGCCCGAAGAATTCGGTGATGTGAGTGCTCGAGCGTTCCCCAATAACGGACTGACCGCAAGCCAGATGGCTTATGCGGTACGCCGTGTAGGTCTCGAGCCGGTAGTGATCGGGGCCGCGCGTCGTGACGTCTTGAATGGCGTGGCTTACGCTTTTTTGCGAGGAAAAATTCCCTCCGTCCTGGTGTATCGCCTGGTTCAGAAGGAAGGCGAAAACTTCGTCAATAAAGGCCAGCATGCAGTAGCTATCACCGGGTTTTCACTCTCGGATGGCCCTGCGATTGCGGATCCTGAAACCGGATTCCAGCTCCGCTCGACCCGAATAGACAAACTCTACGGACATGATGATCAGGTGGGCCCATTTGCCAGAATGCAATGGTGTGACCCAGCTGAGGATGGCTCATTGCACCCCTGTCAGTTCAGCATGCTCGAGACCTCGCGCGAGACTGACATCTACGCCGACATCGATTTTCTACTACTCCCCCTGTATCACAAAATCCGTATCCCGTACTCGCTGATTCATGATGCGATCATGGGGCTCGATATCTTCATGGAGGGTGTCCGGTCTACCCTGTATTCGGATGTGCCCCGTGGCGAATGGGACATTTTTCTGACTACCGCGAACGACTACAAGATGTCTGTTCGCACTGACTATGTGAAATGGAAACTCGATCGAGAAGAAGCCCTTTACAAGTCAATGCCGCGTTTCATGTGGCGGGTGCTTTTGCGGGTCAATAATCAGGTTCAACTCGACATTTTGTTCGATGCTACAGGCATTGCTCAGCACAATCTGATTGTCCATCTCGTATCGCGAGGTGCGTATGAGCGGGTGCTGAAAATGCTGGTGATTGCTAGCTCCGGGAGTGGAGCACAGTTGAAGCCTCAGATCGCAGCAGTGCTCGATAGCTTCTCATCTGCGCAGGCGCAAACGGTCAAGAAACCAGCGATTCCTGATGCGGTACCTGTCGAGGATGTTGCTGTCGAGATAGCGTGACCATTTTGAATGGCGCTGATTGGTCGCTGCCGTGCTGGGGTGCTCGATGTGGGCTACTCCCAATCGATGCCCTCTGTACTGGCACAATGAGGGCTGTGCTATAGTGGTAATGCATTCTTGTCCGTCCCTGTCCGAATGGAATCCGTTATGTTTCGTAGCAGCATTGGTCATCGTAGCGATATGCAGAAGCAAGAAGACGAGCGCTTCATGCAAGCCCTGCGTGAAATCAGCACGCTAGAAGCCAAAGATGGGCGTCTGTCCATGGGCGCAGCCGATCTGCAGGAACAGGTCGAAACACTGCACAAAGCGGGCAAGCGCCTGGTCGACCAGCAGGACTAACTCTCACACATGGCTCTACTTCTCCTGCTCCCGCTGCTGGTCAGCGGGTATTTGGTGTGCCTGAAAGACCCGATCGTGTACTACAAACTGCACCGCTATGAGGGTCAGCTGTTGTACCTGCAGGTTGGACGCTTCGGCATCTATTGCTTCCTTTACGCTTTCGCGATCATGACCGTAGTGACCTTGGTCTTCTCGCACGACCTTGGCAATTTCTGCGTGGATCCGGCGCTGCAGCTCGCATTCTTGCCGCGCTGCTACGACTACAGCCTCGATTTCCTGTCTGCTTTGGGTGGAGTAGCGCAACGGTTTGGCCTGGCAACTCACCCTGCTAGTCAGTCGCTGGTTTTCGGTGTTTTGACGGGCCTTCTGACCCTGTTGATGCCTAGTCTCTGGGCTTGGAGTACTCGGCGAGAGCTGAAGGATTACCTCAAAACGGAAGAAGAAGAGGAGATCACGACCTTCCTGACTCGGGAAACGTTGAGCCACAGCCCAATGGGTAAGACCCTGATCGATGCATTTGTCTTCAAGAAGCCTGTCATGATTTCTATGACAGACCGAAAGGTTTATGTCGGTCTCATTCAGTCGATTGGTGCACCGACAGAGGTTACTGGCGTAGATCTCGAAGTGAAGCTGCGGCCATCATTCAGTGGGCATCGCGATAAGGACACGCTCAAGGTCTCCTTTACACATACCTATCCGACCGACATCTCGATCCTGCAGCCGATCTATTTCAAGCAGGAAAATATCGTATCCATCACGCTGTTCAGTGAGGCTATCCGCGATTCTTTCCAGGCTGAAAAGCCAGGCAACTCGGCGACGAGGTGGTATGAAGATATGCTGGGTAAGCTAAGTCCGACAAAGTAGCTATTGGAAGCAGGCCTCACCGTGACAGTGAGGCCTGTTCAGCGGCTTAACGAGACTTCGGATACCAGTCGGTTTTACCTGGGCTGATCTCGCCCGGACGGTGCCCATACCTGTCCTTCAACACCGGCTTGAGCTCATCGTACAGAGGGCTCAACGTGTCCAGGATCATGGATACGTACAGCTCGAAGCTCGGGTGCTTGCGCCAGTATTTATCATCGATTGCGTTAGAAAGGGAGCGGTCAAACCACCCGCGCAGCACCATCAAGACACCATCGATACGGGTTTCCAGGCTCACGTCAGAGAGTGCCTGCTGGCTACCCTCAGATTTCATCTTTTCACGTTGCAGATAGCTGCCCGGGAGGAAGCCCAGCGCTTCGCCTGCCTCATGCAGCTTCTCATGTACCTCGCGATGAGCATCGCGATCTTCTTTGAGATCAGCTGCAAAAGTGAAATCACAGACTGTGCACTTGCTCGCACCGTTGGGATCAGGTGAGACGTGCACATGGAGCATGAGCCATTGGTCATACCGGCGAGCTGCTTCGTGGTAGTTTCTGACGCCCAGCACCTGGACTGCTGCGATGTCTTGGCGCTGACCTAGCTTAAGCGTTGGGTGAGCTTGCTTGAGCTCTTTGGCGAGGCGTTTGACTTGCTTGATGTGACTGTAGGTAATTTGCATTTTTCAGCTCTGCAAAGGGCTGGCCTGGCGTCCACTACGAGGCGACCTGATGAGGGTCAGGTTGGGTGTTTCAACTGTCACGATAGTGCTAAAGCTTCGCTGGTGTGGACTGCCGGCACCTACCGAGTACCGTGGCGCGGAGACTACCACTCCTGTCTCTGACTAGCAATCTGAGGGAGGCCGGGAGGTGGTCTCTTTGATGTTCTGGCGCCGACCAATAGCCCCAGACGGCTCAAGCGAAGACGAATAGCTGTTTTGGAGACGTGGAAGTGATGGCTGAGATTGTCTGAAACCAGTCGGAAGCTTCGGTAATTGACAGGCAGGGCTGTTTGTCGTAGCGCATTGGTACCACGAGAACGGTGAGCTTGGCCCGTTTTACTCGTTGCAATAGCGGTTGAACGCTTGGAGGTTGCACATGTGGATGCCTTGGCGACGGTCATGCTTGAGCGAAGTAGATCAACAGATCACGGACTCAATCAAGGCACTCAAAACCCTAGAGATACACGATGGGAGGGTGTCGATAAGCCCTTCAGAGGTGCTTGGCCAGCCGGGTTATCTCGAAGCGCGAAGGCGCGCCGCGAACCTCGTTACACATCGTCAAAAGCATCAGCGGTTCGAAACCTGGGCAGATGTCGATTTAGTCGGCATGGAGGCGTACATGGATTACATCCGCAGTGGTCTGCTTCAACTGCGAGCCGAGGGGATATCGCCAGAGCAAGCACTGCAGCGCGTCGCAGATGGATTCGGAGCGTGAGTCTGCTCCTGTGTACGATCAATCGAGCCGTGACTCTTTCAAGCCAGCGCTACGCTGTGCGGTAATGTCATTACAGTGGTGAATCTAGTGGACGAACATCTGATCTCAGATATTTTGTATGGGCCAGCGCAAAGCCTAGGCGGATCAGGGCTCGGTGATGAGGATCTTGCGCGCGTGGCTGTAGAGGACTATGCCGGGCAAGAGGTATGCGTGGTCAGGCACTGGCTCTTGCTTGATGTCCTGCTGCCCGAGGGTGAACAGTCGCAGCTAGACCTTGACGGGCTGCAAGCAACGGTTCTCTATGCCAACAATGTTGTGCATGACAGTCGTACAAGCATGGGAGTCGTAAAGGGCATCATCTCGGGGTACGAGTCTGAGTCCTACGGTTGGCTCTTTCGAACGGATGACACCACTTACATCCTGGCCGGCCCTGGAGGCCGGAAATACGTCAGTCTGCCAGCCATCACCGCCCTGCGTGATCATGTAGGCCGAGACTGTTCTTGACGGCGGTCTCACCACGCTGGTGGCAAAAGCCGCACTGGGATCCTGAAGGGTGTGATCGACGCAGAGGCTAGCGACGATGAGCGATCCTGGTTCTCCTGTAACGGCGGGCTCATGTAATCACTCCCAGGTCGTCGCCTATGCGGAGCTGCTCCCTCCCTGTCTACTCTCTCTCGGCGACCTAGCAGCGTCCCTATTGCAACGGTCAACCGCCGACACGCGATCACTGCGCTCTTTGGCAAGCATGCCGAGGTGATGAGTTGCAGGTATATTGATGGCGAATTGCCCAGTCGGGCTGCCATTCAATGTATGTATCGCAAAGGGAACGCTTCCGGATGTACGCGGCTGATCAGGAGGTCTGGCGTATTGCTAGCGAGATGGACTCTCTGGCGCCGACACTGAGTACCTGGCTAGACAGCTATGTCCGCAAGTCGGGGATGGATGACCTGGTGAGAGTGACGCCCGGCTGTATAGGCGGGCGTGCGTATGCGGCGCTGCGTGAGGCGCTGCTGGAGCAGCCGAGGAGGCACGTCTGGTATCACGACCATGGATGGCACCTGGAGCTGCGTAAGAGGCTGCTGCGCTTCCTCCAGCGACGGCTACAGCGGCAGATCCTGGCGAACGGACAGGGCTCAGAAGCGCTCGCTGAGGATTTTTTAGCGCATGATGTGGGTGTCTGAGGCCAAGCGAATTTCTGCGGCTTAACATCAGCGCTTATCGGCTACTCGCCAGTGACTACTTCCCCAGAACGAAGCCTTAGCGAAAGGAAAAATGGCGGTTTCTTTGTTGTCCGTCATCAGCCGGAGATTTTGGTTAAGTGCAATCAGACTATCCCTTTTTTTCGCTTCGCTCCGGTTGTTTGAAGCCAAAGTCAAAAGCAACAGCCTTGCGGCTGAACAACGCGACTTCCCCCATACCCATACGAGGCGAGTTCACCGCAAGGCTGAAACCGGGTTCCGACTGAGAGCTGGAAAGCAGAAAAGCGAGAGGCATAGATCGGAGACAAAAACTGAGAAAATGGATGGGAAGGAGATCCCGCTTTTTCTTTGTCCCTCAAATATAACAACTCCATTTTATTTTTTGTTTTTATAGGGTTGACATTCGAAAAATATGCAGGGGTATGATGCGCGTCACAAAATTTGGCCTATTTGTTGGCTGTCGTCGGGTTTTTTTTCGAGTGGCGACCTTCGAGCTCGTCTTCACGACAAGCTCAGTGAGCCGGAGCTGCCCGTCATTTTTTGAGGCACTTTCGAGTCAGTAATCAGGGGGTGTAGAAGGGCGCTTAGGGTGCAGCCGGGGCTAAGAGCTTGCGAAAGTCATTGTTGGTTAGGCGCTGGTGAGCAACGGCATGCATTAGCCGCAGCGGGTGGTGCACCCGCTGCGATTCAGAGGTCAGGCAGGGGGAATTACGATGGGGCTTTCAGAGATGTACCGTAGCGCAGCTTGGTTCCTGCTTAGGCCGTGTATGAAACAAGACCGCCACCCATTCATAGAAGAATCTGATTCTTCCTCGATTCCTTGCCAGCGCTGCAAATCCCTGATCATAGCATTGATGTCGGTTGTATCATTGAAGTACACGTGGGGCTTACGGATGATGGCAGCCCATAGATTACGGATCTCTCCGTCGAAACCCGCGGGGACAATGATGTTGTCGATATGCCACTTGGCCGTTACAAGCTCAGCTCCCGTGACATCGAAAGGGACTGCATTGACCTCAGGCGCTTCCCAGGGAGGCGAGATTTCGATGAGCATGATTCTGCGCTCAGCGAAGGCATCGAAGTAAGGGTGCACGGGCCTTTCGCCGTCGAGATCACCTTTTGTGCGGTTGCCTCTCTTTGTATTGCAGTTGTAGCACGCAGGCACCAAGTTTTTCGAGTAAAACGAAAACTCAGCGTAGAAGCTCTTGGGGAGGTAGTGATCGAGCGTGGCAATACCGCGTCCTCCGCATACCGGGCATGCGCCGGCCAGCGAGGTTCTCAGTTGTGCAATAAAACCCAAGGCCACGGGTGGGCTGGTGTAGAGATGTTGCAAATGGGCTTTCGTACCCTCGAATTGCTGATCGATGTCTACGATCCACGGATTTCCACAGCCTCGATCATATTCCTCAAACCGGTTTCTCATTGCTGGCATCTGCGCAACGATGGCTTGTGCATTATCGGACTTGGAAGCTTCGAGTAACTGTAAATTCTCGATGTCATTGACAACGGGTAATGGGATCTTACGCATTGTCGCCTTCCATTTTCTTACGGAGCAGCATCAGGGCCTCCGTGCTCAGCTCACCTGAGTACTTTTTCAACGCCTCAGTGAATGTGCTGCTCTGATTTTTTGCGTGGATGACAAGCTCTTCGTAGAGGTGTTGAGGAAGGTCGTCGCCAAACACCTCATCAGAAATGGAGGCTACGTTCGCGCCCAATGTCTGGAGGCGGGGGTGGCTGACATTAATGACACCCTCGGAATCCCACATTACATGGACTTGAGCGCTCTGGACTTCACGCACAACGAAGGGAGAGTGCGTTGCAATGATCGCGATCGATTTCGTCGCTTCCAGGATTTTATTAAGTGTGCGCATGAACCTCGAGATGAGGTTCGGATGCAAGAAGTTTTCAGGCTCATCGATAATGAATGCCGAGGATGGGCCGGCGTTTGACAGGGCTATCAAGCAGAAGTTGACGAAAGACTGTTGCCCCAGGCTCAGCGTGCGTTCGTTATTGTCCACGTCGACAAATTTTATGGGTCGGGAATGATCAACCTGTGCAACCTGTTCGAGTTGCCTGAACTCGCCGCCTTTCATCCAGTCCTCAAGATTGACATGGCTGTCACGTTTTTGTGCGTTTGTTTGATCGTTGTTTGAGCTCTTAACCGGAATGTAGAGCTGGAGATTCGGGAACTCGTAGGTGATGACCTCTCTGAAAATTTCCAGTGATCTGGACATAGGGCCAACGCTTCTCGCAACATCCACCAGCAGCTGGGTCATAGGTACGGAGTCGTACTTTTTGGGCGTAGCGGGATTAAACGTGAAAATCCGGGCGCGCCCCATGCCTTCTTCGGACGCCGGGGTAAACTGGCGGCGGGATGAGGTGTGGATGAAGGCTAGAACCTGATTGAGGTCTGGGCGATTGGTGATCGCTACGTGCTGGCTTTTCGTATCTGCTAGGCCACGCGCAAGCTTCGCAAGCGAAGCCGTTTTCCCTGATCCGTTTTGCCCAATGATGACCGAGATTCGGCCCCGGAAAAAATTTGATTGGTCAAAAAGAAAGTCAAAGGTCACTTTCGGCCCTTTTCCTTTCAGCTCGGCACTGAACGTCTGTCGAGCGTCTGCTGCCCTGATGCTCAGTCCTTGGATAATCCTATTCGCTCGGCGATAGGCGAAATATGCTTCGCTCGACCGGATGAAGCCCAGGGAAAACACGGAGGAAGATGTGAAGCCTTGCCACGGAACGAAAAATGTAGAACTGACAGCAATGTCTTGAGTGGCGGTCAATAGCTCCTTCGCTCGTTTGGCGCCGAAACGGTTATATAGGATGTTGTACGACTTGCTGTCGCTGAGCAGTGTTCTGAATGGGGCTTTTAGCGAGCGTGCATCAATTGTTTCTTCAACCCCAATTGAGCTGTCTAAGAAATGTGGTAAGTTTTGCACATCTTGAATTGCGCAATGGCCGTCAAGAATTTCGTATTCACCTTCACCTATTTTGAAGGCGATGGTACAGCCCATTTTGAAAATGCTGTCTTTTCGGTATTTGTTTTTAGGTAAGATGTAGATGTCTGCAGATTCTGTGTCGTCTTCTTCGAACGTCTGATGTGCGAAGCGAACTGTGATCAGGTCTTTCGGGGCTGGCTGTTTTGACTTCATGTTCGATTTTCGTTGCGCGGTAGGAATTTTTGGGCACGACTCTGGGAGCTACGCAAGGCCCAGTTGTGCTTGTGGCGAAATGATATCATGGGCGCCGAGAGCTCTACCGCGATGGTTTTAGCGCTGCCTAATCCGCACTAATCGGTTCATGATCGAGGGTGGAGCGCAGAGAGTGAGGCTGCGATCGCTGGCTTCCTGGCTAACCTTGGTCTCATGGTTCCACAGCGAGACAAAGCGGCCTATGGCCGGTATTAGATCGTCGTTGTGCTGAATGACTAGCTAACGCCAGGCTCGTGAATCCACGCTCTGTGTGCCGATATCAACCCTTCTGGCAAGCTGGGTAGATTCTCTTCAGCCTGGACGACGGCAGAGGCGCCTTTGAACCGATCAGCTAGCCAGGTGATCAGCCGAAGGCGTGAGGTCGGGCAGGGCATTACCTGGCTTTCCAACGCGTCGGCCAGGCGACCGAGTTTTTCGATGCTGTCGTCCAGTCGCTGTATTTGATATGTCATGGCTTGGCCTTCTATTCGCTATTCGTTAGCCCTGTCCTTCGTGAGAGCGAAGCACGTCGGGCAAGTTCACGTCCTCGACAGGCGCCCCATACCATGGCCCGAGTGAGCGTTTGATTCGGTCTTGTGTGATATGCCTCTTCAAAGCGGACAAGCCCTGACGGCTCGTAGATTCCAATGAACAGCTGAGTGTCCCCGCACCGGGATAGCCTTACCTGTACGTCCAGATAGGCTCCGTCACTGAGTAATTCCTCATGTGAGTGGTGCTTCAGTTCTGGATCTGCCCAAGCCCAAAACACTTCTCCTCGGTATCGCATCCTTTGCTCCCGCTCAATCTCCGTCAAAAGAGCCTAGCCCGTTTCGTCTAGTACGTGCGTTTCAGAGGGCAGGGTGCTCCCACGTGTTGATGCCCAGGCGCTGCCAGAATGGGTTGATCATCCAACCCGACACAGTCTCGTAGTGCTTCTGAGCTTGCTCGAACAGCCGGCGTTATACTCGATTTCCTGTTAGATGGTCTTTTGGAGCTGGGCGGTTGCCACTAGAATCAGCCGCGCCTTCTGTGAGAAGGATATCTTCGTAATCAAGCAAGGAAGTCGACATGCAGTTTGGAAAAGCCCTAGGTCTGGTTTTGGCGTTGAGCCTGGGTGGATGTGCAAGCTTCACCAAGGATGAAGTGGCGCCAGTGGATCTGCCATCAATGGCCAGCTATACGAACAAGCCGAATGTCTACGTGGACTTCGACTTCTTGCAGGGCGACCCGGGCAACTCGAAGGCAAACGAAATGCCGCAAGCGCGTGACATGCTCAAGCCTGAGCTCAAGCGCGCCTTCAATGAGTCCGGACTTTTTGGACGTGTGACCTTTGACGAGTTCGAGAAGCAGCCGGGTGATTACAGCCTCCGGCTGAAGGTTTACAACCATGCCCCCGGTGGCGGGCAGGTGGTGTGGGCCTTCCTCAGCGGTCTGACGTTCACGATCATCCCAGCCTTGGCCACTGATCAATACACCATGAGCCTGGAGACCTTGGACGATCGAGGCCAGTCTTTGGGCAAGACCAGCAATCACGACGCCATCAACACCTGGATGGGAATCTGGTTCCTGCCACTGGTGGGCAACACGCCTAAAGCCGCTGTGACCGATACCTTCAGCCGGCAGGTCAATGCGCTACTGAAGAACTGGGTGGACGCCAATCGCACGAAATATTCCGCTGTCGACTTGCGTGTCCCGCGCATCTGACATCGACAAGAAAAGAGCCGCAGTGGCGGCTCTTTTTTCGATCACTTCAAGGCTTGAACGAACTGAGGATCGCTGTACAGGCTTTTGAGTAGCTGCTGCACCATGGGGTTGTAGTTGTTCGCAGCGGCAGGAATGGCGATTGGGCCGAAGAAGCTACTGTCCCAGTCTCGCTCAACGTCCTTCGTTGTCTCGTACAGTACTTGGTCACCTTTGCGTACGGTGAAGCGTGCGGCCAGTTCGCCATGACCGTTGGCCACGCCGGTATTGAGCTGGCTTTTGATCAATTGGATCTGCAGTTGACGGTCAGCCTGAGGATCGAGCAGCCCTGCATGGCGAAGTTCATCGTTGATGGCCGCCTGGATGTGCAGTGGAACGCTGCCTTCCGGCGAGGAGATTGGGTTTAAGCGAACCATTAGCGAGTCTTGTCCAGAATCAGCCTTCACCTGCGCCTCGCGCATTGGCTGCATGGGGGCGCTCTGCTTCAACTGTTGCACGTTCTGGTAATTGGGTTCGTATCGAGCCATGGTCACACCGCAACCTTGCAACAAAAGTGCGCAGAGGGGGAGGGCCAGGTAGTGCTTCTTCACGGCAGATCCTTGCGTGAGTCGGAGGGGCCGCGATTATCGAATTAGCGATCGAAGTCTTCAAGCGGTAGGACGGTCTAGCCGCCGTTTCACTCGCTCCCGTGCAACGTCGCATTTAGCTGTTTTGAGGTCAATTAATAATGCGGTACGTCGGGCGCTGAGCAGCGAATGCACTTAGGATGGACGAGGGCTCCTGTCACACGAGGAAGTCCACGACAGCCGCGCCTCTGCTTTCTCCAATGATGGACATCAATTGCTGACCTGCACTTGATCACTCATACCCCATCATCTGCTCATAGCTCTCGCAGCAGCATCTCCAGCTGTTGCGGTTTCTGCCTATGACTAGGCTTATCAGGTCGTCATGGGGTTCGCTACGGTTCTGCTGCTGATCGGATCCTTGGTGACTGGCAGCGTACTCCACCGATACGGGCCTGGTACCGCAGCCTCAGTAATTTCACACTGAAGTAGGCGCTAGAGTGAGCTGGGAGCCGTTTTAAAAGGCTTTCAGCTCAAGTCGATTTTTTTCTGGCTTGCTCGTCTTGCCAGTAACCCATGCGATGAGCGACAACCCGCTGGGCTGCTTCGAGGATCCGCTCGATCTTGCTTATAGATGGCTCAGTATCAATGAGAGGGCAGTTACGTTCCTCGTCCACGGGGTAACCGATATCGCATGATCTGGATGTCTCTATGAGCCACAGCATCGGTTCATCCGACGGTGCGGGCGCGCCATCGGGTGTGAAACGGTACCAATATGACGCCATGTTCTTCCCGTCTGGGGTCAGCTCTGCACGGCGTGCTCTGTGTAGCCGGCGACACGTCGGCGTGCAGATTTCCTGCAGCTCCACCAGGAGATTCTGTAGGAAGGGCTTTACGACCATCTTCGTCACCCCCTCTGGCATTAGCCGGTCATTCCATTCTGAGAGGAAAACGTCAAAGATTTTGGCGATATCGGAAGGTTGGTGATCACGTCCTGCTTGCAGCACCACATAGATCAGCGCCCTAAATAGTGGGGTCTGATTGGCGCCGCTTTCCATGGCTCTAAAGAAGAGGTAGTAGACGTTTGCCAACCCGATGAACAAAGTTTCCATCGCATCACCATCAGACGCCGCTGCCGCCCAAGGTCGCTGCTCTAACGTCTCAGTGGCACACTCGTTTGCGATCAGTGCAAAGCGCTCAAGAGGGCCGATGGTGATTTCGTGCTGTCGCTCCCACAGAACTTCGAGTGTGCTGGAGGGGAGGTACTCAAACCTGTTCCAGAAGCGAGAGCTCAGGGCCTGAAGGCGCCCCGCTAGGCTCAGCGACTGTCCAAAGAGTCGCAACACTGCTCGTGGCTGTTTGGACAAGAGCCGCTCAAGCTTTGTCTTGTCCCACAGTTGAACCTGCATTGCGTATTTGCAGTTCCAGCTTTTGACCCAGTCGGCGGTGGGATTGGTAAATGTACTATTCGTGACGACGACCACTACATCGACATCGAAAGCCAACGCGTTAAAGGCCGCCTGTTTGACGACTTCAGACTCCACGGTTTTCGACCGGCCTTTGCACTCAAACCAATAGGTTTTCGGGGAGAGATCACCATCCGCGGACGGTACCAAAATCTTCGCCTCTAGATCTCTGCCGCCATCAGCAGCGCCTCCCCCCGAGCCCCCGATGCGCCACTCGATATCCTGAGCGCCCATGGCATCGAGCAACCAGTAAACACACTCCTCAAGATCTTTGCCCTTGAGTTCATCGAATGGAATGGAGGAGGGGATGATCCATTCAGGGTCGTCGCTAGCCATGACTAAAATCTCAAGCAAGGTATGAAGGCCGATTGGTCAAGCATGTAGCAAGTGCTGATGACTGGCTAGGCCCTGCATGCGCGAACCGCACCGCGTTGCGCCGTGGGTTAATCGAACGAAACTCAACTGGCCATGCCACCTACCTCGCGTCAAAGGTTGTGCGTCCAGCTGGTTCATGGTGCATATCTTTGTAACCGTCCGGTCAACACACCTTCCTGACACCGTCGCTTGAGGCGATGGCCACCGTAGATGCCGCAGCGGAGTACGTCCCGTACGCACCCGTGGATTATCCGGTCTATCGGGAAACGGATCCTGCCCAGGCAGTGGAAGGCGTGAGCCCTGACCAATTCTTTGAATCGGCTTACACGCCCATATTGCAGGACATGATCTCCCACGTCGTGAATGAGGAGGGCCCAGTGTTGGACAGCGTGCTGGCCCGACGTATAGCCCGGGCGCATGGCTGGGTGCGCACAGGTGCACGTATTCGAGATCGCGTTGACCAAGTCGCGCGTGCTCACTTTAGCTCACATGACGAGGAGCAGCTCGGCACATTCTTCTGGCCGACCCACTTGCCACCGGAAGCATCCCCATCGTTCCGCCGGCCAGGGGACGACGACTCGATGCGAAGCCTTACAGAGGTCTGCCTGCAGGAGTTGGCAGCTCTCGTGAGTGAGATGCAGGCGAAAGGGCATGTAGCTGACGCACTGATTCAGGCAGTCGCCAGGGAAGCCGGTGTTTCCAAGCTTGCCCATGCGGGCCGCTTGCGCATTGAGAAGGCTGTTCGTCACTGCGGGGAGTAGTAGCCATTTAAAGCCCGGTAGGCAGCCCTTAACCCGCCGGTAATTAGTTGGCTGAAGCAAAGCGCGTACGCACTCTGCTGCAGCCAACGCACACTTTTCCCTTTGGGCGAAAGGGCAAAAATGATTTGAGGAATTGAAGCTTAGTGAGTAAGGTTGGCCACGTGACATCACATGGGAGTCCATATGGACGATCACTCATCATCAGTGCGACTTGTACGCCTGCGGCGACATGGTCAACGCAGACTGGACAGCGTCACGGCGCAGTTGAAAGCCGAATTTGCCTGGCGTGCGCGTGAGCTGTTACGGGCTTACATGTCTCGTTTTACTGAGTCTGCTATCGAGAAATCAACACGTCCCAAAACCCTCCATGAGCTTTATGGTGTACCGGAAGGCACCCCTATTCTTTGCATGACTATCGGCTTTTATTGTATCGATAGGGAGCGACTGTGCGCTCTGGACACAGTCCTCAGCGAGGCAGGTCAGCCTGACCCCGATTCACCTCTGCACAGTTTCAGAAAGCGCATTCTCGCGTTTTTCCGGATCATCCTTGCGCACATAATCCAACTTCAGGCCCGTGCTCTCCGGGCTGTACTTACTGTTCCTCTCTTCCTTGATGGCCCAGAGATGAGCGGTTTCAAGCATCGCCTCCGCTAAGCCCTTTCGAATATCTGCGAACAAAACATTTCGTCGAAACCACATCGAAAGGCATCAGTATGCCCATCAAAAAGCCCTGCACCTGTGGTGCGCGCTCGAATAAGCGCTGCCCTATACATCCGTCTCTATCTCGCCGACGCTTTTATCATCGCCTCAGACACCCCCTTCAGCCGCTCAAGGCCGAGAAATGGTTGGGTCGTCTAAAAACCATTCTAGAGATTCTGAATGTGGGAAGCAGGCTTCTTCAGATAGTACATTCCATCATTAGTTAGTGGGATTGAGCTCCCTTGACCTGTACCTGTTGCAGCGGTCTTCGCTGCAGCGGGTGCATCTGCCGGCGTGGCTTTAGACGTAGATCAAGCCGCTTGAGCGCAGAGGGGCCAAATTGACCCCTACAAAAGCGTTCGATGTTCTGTCGCCGAACAGTGGCAGGGCGTGGTTCGAAGTCTCCCACGTTATGGCGTGGAAAGGGTAGGATTTTGATGGGCCCATTTGACTGCATGCTGGAGGGCTTCCAGGGACTTTCCGAATGACCGGCCATAGCCTGCACTCGAAGTTTGAAACTCCTCATCCAGGCCACCTCCTTTGATTTGGATCTCCCCATATCGCGCTTCTGGAATCTGATAGTTCGAGAGAAAGCGTCGATCTGGCGAACCATCCTTGTTTTCGCGAAGCCAGCGAAATCCAGCGAGGCTGGAGTCACGAGGTACGGTGTCCGTCTCTGCGAAATGGATAATGCGCGCTCCGATGGTGAGGTCTTTTACGAGAAAGATCCTGAACCCTTGCGCGCCTTGGAGCAGCACAAACCCCGGATACAGGAACAGGGCATCCCCGTTCGCATTGTGAAGCAGGGGTACCTGTTGAGGAACCTGGTGTTGTTCCGACAGGCATTGAGGTATGCCTCGCTCAAATCCAACTGGTCTTCGGCTTACCGAGCGGTAAGCGTTTGAGCGCTCAACCAGCTGGTCTACCGGGCTGGAACTGGTGATATTCCAGATCACCTCACTGAGCAGAACGTCAGAAAATGTCTTCAGCACCGCGTCGTATCTATCAGTGATGTCTCGGCTCACTGCCCACTCAAAGCTCATCCCGTGAGCGTGCGCTTTCGCCTGTAACTCTTCAACGTTCGCCACCTCCTGTTCCACATGTTGTTCAAGGCGAGACTTCGTTTTGCGCATGAAGAGGAGGGTCAGGAGCGGGCGAAGCCATTCAGCACGCATGCTCCGAGACACAAGGAGTGCCTTGCGCTCCGTCAATGCCTCGGCCAGCATGACCCGTTCGTGGCTGATATGAGCAATCAGATCCTGCAGATCTTTCGTGTCGATTTCGTCAGGCTCCATGCCTCGACGATTGAGCGCACTCACACCGGTACGAGCGACCGCGAGCGCAGGGGGAAGACTGCTGCAGGAAACGTGTAGCCATTGACCCTTGGCCACTTTTAGCCGTTTACGGTACTGCAGCGACATCTGTGTAGTCCTTCTAAAATTTGCAGATTTAGCGTTCAGCTCAGTCGCGCCGGTGCGATCCCCACCTGCGCTGTTGGGGGGCTTGCTGGTTGGGTGAACCCTGCGGTATCAGTCCTGCCTTTCTTTGAGGAACAACTTGGCACCTTTCAAGAGACCACCTACCGATACAGCGCCTTTGGGCTTCCAGGGTAAGCTTTCGATCGGATTGACGAAGATACGTAACTCCGTGTCAAACCCTTCCTCCAGCCCCGAGACGATGACCAGATAGAAATTCGTGGCACATTCCGAGGCGCGGCGGAACTCCGCTTCAGTGAGCGTAATTTCCCCAGGTGCGGCACGAGCGAAAGACTTCATCTCAATGAACGTTGCCTCATCCAGCGCACCGTCGGCCCCGATGCCGCGGCATGCCTGGAGATCGGCCAGAACAGCGTCTTCCCTGGCAAGCGACGCCTCGACATACGCCCATGCCATCTGCTGAAGTTCTGCCCCGGAGTACTGGGGGTAGCTGCTTTCCGAGGGTGGCGAAGCATGGGCTCGCTTCGGTGTGCTAGGTGGATTTATCAGCGGTTTCACATTTCGCTGCTGCGGGCCCTTAACGGTAAGATCGCTTCCATCAGTTACATCAGAGGTGAAACTGAATTCGGAGGGTAGTGTTTTCAATCGACGCGTCTGACTCGGTGCAGCTGACTTGGCGTTGCTTTGCGTAGACTCCTGCCGCCTCACGATCTTCCTGCGCCCAACCCCACCTCCCAGTCGTTCTTGTTCGGCAATCAGCATATCTAGGTTGGCATCCTGAGCATCCTTGGCCAGGTTGATGTCGGGAGTGTAAGGAGCATCTTCGCTAGAAGCCCAGGCGGAGACCCATGCAAGCGCGATCTGTCGCATTCTGGAACCCCCGCCCAATCCTGCTATGGCAGCGCCGCCGAAGTCGCTCCTACCAATGTACTTGACGTCGTCAAAATGGACTGCGAAAGCTTCTGCGTCACAGTGGGCATGCACCCTCAGTGGGATTGAGCGCACTGATTTGGTTTTGGCATTCACAATGAGCTGCCCAGTGGGGTGTAAGTGAATACGAGCCTCGGCGACGCGTTCCCATTGTTTCATGGCCAAGTATGACTCCTCATCGTCTCGTGCAAGATCTGCTTTGAGAATGAGCAAAGCGGCCTTGAAACGCAGCTGGACTTCGTCGGTTGCCAAGGACATGTGAGCGTTGACAAGTCGCTCGAAAGGAAGCGGCTCCACGCCTGTAGCCTTGATGAACTTTGCAATCGAGTCGAGAGCACAAGGCGGCTCCCACATAGCGACCTTGTCAGTCTCAACGCCAGGGTAGTTCGAGTAGTACAACGGTCGTTTCGTAGACCATTCGCACCCTGTGCGAAGAGGCAATGCCAAGAGGCTTCTGCGCTCCGACGCCGTAGCTCGATCCAACAGCCGATCCATGTGCCGGTAGATGTCGATAAGTAATGCGTCGACCTCGGGTCGATAATCCTCTTTTGCCATCGACGCGAGCTCGCGGACACAGTCCATAAGATCGGGCTGCTTGATGTTCAAGGCGTTCCACAGAGGCAGCAGGGTGCGCTCGGGGATTACGAAGGGTTTTCGGGCATGGAAAATGTCCTTGCCTGAGAAAATGCCGTTAGGGCTTAGCCATTCCTTGAACTCCGGCTTGGTCGTAACGCAGGGTGCTATAAGTCCTTTGTTTCGCGAAATGCCGAATTTGGCACGTAAGCTCGTGAGTGGCACATCACCTATCATCATGTCTGAAGACATTGCAGAGGCGCTTTGAGGGCAGTGGCTGGCCAAAGCCCGGTACAGTCGCATCAGTCCGGCTTCATCTTTCGAGTCTTTCTTACGCGCACGATCGATGGCCTCCACGAGCTGCGAGACCTTAGGGTTGACGATCATCTCAAGCAGCCGTGCGAACTCGCTGTTCGCATCCGATTCGCCAAGATCACGCGCGAAGTTAGTGTGGTCTTCGTACAAGGCAAGGGTAACCTTGGTTTCAATGACCAGGCCGCGGGGTCTGCAGAGTGTATCTACCGCGTTAGGGAACCAGGCGGAATCGATCAGCGTGGCCAGCCACGTGGTGGGTACAGGTGTGTTGTCTTGCCGGCCATTGCTTTCCCGGTACGCGTAGGTTTTGCAGTGTTTTTCGAAAGCAGACCAATTTGAGTCGATGCTTTTGAACAAAGCTACTGCACGCTCAGCTGCGGTCAGTCCAGCTTTTGAGGCGTTGGTTGCCCGTGTTTTCCCCCGTTTGCGTGTCATTGGTATGACTGGGGTCTCGCGAATGTTACCCAGGACGGCAACGATGTCGGGAGAAACGAAATCTCGCTTCAAACCGCCTCGAACTTTGCGCAGGTAATATCTAGCAGCGCTTTGAGAGGGTAACCATGTGTTAATCAAGCCTGTGCTCAGCTCCAAGCGAGGGGCGATCGCGGCTCCAAGCAAGGTCAAAAAGCGCTTGACGCCTCGCTTTCTGTTGGCTGATGAAGTCTCGCCATCGCTCACCAGAAATCTGGCTCTACTGACTTTGAAGAACTCCGAATATCCGGTCGATGCCCAGAGAATTCCGGGTGTGAATCCTGCCGCTTTTGACCAACCATCTTGGGCATCTGCTATGGAGGCGGGTAGGTATAACTGAGTTGGCGAGGCCAGTGTTTTGTTTTGAGCAGGGCGACCATCCTCAGTCGGTTCAAAACTGAAGGCTTCTATCAGGATTGCAGACCCTACCTCCTTGCCAAGAGCATCAGGATCAGTTTCCACGAGCTCAAACAGATCCCGAAGGTCGAGGAGATCCTGTCGATCAGCAGTGATAGGCGAGTCGGCGTAACGTCTGGAAAAGGCTTGCAGTGCGTGCTGCGCAGAGGGTTGAGCGATGTAGTTTGCGCTGTCCTTGAGCCATTCCAGGATGGCTGCATAAGGTGGCTCAAGCAGGAGAGGGTGAACAACTCGCGCCAGCTGATGCCGGCGGGCGAGATCGATTTCGGGTGATTCGCTAACAAGCCAGCAACTGGCTTCTTCGTCCCATTCAGCCTCTGCGCGTTGGCCGTCGATCAGGGGTACCCACTTGCTGCCAAGTAGATGCGTTTGAGCATCTGCCTCAAGACAGCGCAGGGCGATATCGAGAAACCAGGGGGCAGCCTTGTCCCCAAAGCCGTCCTCGTTGCAATGAGTGAAGACATCCTTGAATCGCAGCACCTTGGAAGCGGCCAGAGCATCCAGCACCTCACGCCAACGGCCATCAACGTCCCGCATCTTCAGCGGTAGCATCGGCGAGCCGCAAATCTCCAAGTGATCTGCTTCGCACAGCATGTCGTCGATCGTGCGATCGCAGTAAGAAATCTGCTCCAAACCGAGCTGCTGGTTGATCAATGAGGGGCAAGTTTTGAACGCCTCTACCGCTTTGCCCCAATGTTCGCTGAACTGCTTGTTCAGCCACTCAGAGCCGCTATCTGTTTTGGCCGATACAGGCACGATATGCCAGACGAGCGAATTGCCTTCTTGCGCCAACTGGATCGCCAATGCGCCCAGGAATTGTCCAGAGGCCTCTACCAGCCATTCATTCCAGGTATCCTGGATCATGTCTTCTCGAGAGGTCGAGGGGTCGAACTGGGCATCCAGAGAGAAGGCGGCATTTGTATGGATCTTGGTAGGTAGCGCTACATGGAGGCGTCCTTGCGCAGCTCCGTCGACAGGAATGGCCACGCCGATGGGCGTAAAATGTCCGGTTGCTTTCGCTGCCCGCGCCTTTCCTTGAGGAACTTTGATTTCACAGACGAAGCGTTCCCACAGGGCATTCCCCACCTGGAAGGTGGACTGCTTGACCTGGTTCGTATGTTTTCCCCACTGCAGCGAAAATTTTCGGACGGGGCGCGCGAGCGTGATCGACAGCTCCTCAAGGATCTCGCCCTCGTCCAGGTCGATCAACGCTATGGAGCGTACGTGATCCAGGAACACCAGGTCACTGGGTGCCCAATCATCGAACCAGGCGTTCAGTGACTCGAGGTCGTAGCCTGGAGAGAGGTTGACGGTAACCATCGTCTGGTCAGCGAGTGGGTCATAAAACCCGGGAATCGCGGGCTCTTCGGCGACCATCGCCACGAAGTCATCACGCGAGCCAAAATGAAACGGAGCGCTGTGGACAGTGAGATGGTCGCCCAGTTGGTTCAAGGTTTTGAGGCCGATACCAAAACGCCCCTTCAACTCGGCTGAGTTCTGCTTCGTGGAATAGAAGGGATAAATCATCGGCACCACGTGGGGCAGTTCAACAGGTTGGCCATTGTGGACAATGAGCAGTTGCTGATAATCCTCGACAGTACGGACGCCAAACATCACTGACGTCGCACGCAGGTCATCGGCATTCTGGATGACCTCCCGCAGTCCTTGGTATGGGTCGGTGTTCAGCAGTTTCGCGCCTTGATTGCCCCCTCTGAGCAGCGTGGCCAGCATCTCATCTCCGCTATTCTGGATCCTCTCCAGTTCAGCCAAGGCGGCGTCGGCATACGCTTTTGTTCGCAGCGTCCGCTCCTTGAAGGTGGAGGCTGATCTAAAACAGGCAGCCGCATGCAAACGTCCGAGCTCAGCATCCATGTGGGGCAACTCCGTGAAGGCATTTTGAGATTACGCGATCATAAACCTGAGTTGTGGGCGGCTCCAGCTTGGCCTCGTTAACGCATACTCCCACCCACGCAGCTACTGCGCCTTTCGGCACGAGATGATGTGAGATGACGTTGGATTTGGCACTCGCGACCTATTTGGCACTTCTCAATAATCTACTTGTAAATCAATGTATTGGAAAAGCTTAAGTGCCAAATAGGGTGCGACGAAAAATGAGCCTCTTTTATGCTGTTTCCCCCATTTCTGCGGTCTCTTTGGCACCGAAAACGCGCGCAAACCCGCATTCTGACTGAGGGTGCCAAACAGAGCGTTGAGCGGTGCCAAATCCACCACCTCCTCACTTAGGCACACGTTACACAGTGGTGGCGTTGAGCCTTCATCCAAGACAGTGTCACGACTACCCGCTAGAATCGCGCCAATCATGCTGAAAGCGGCTGACACCATAAGCTGAGCAAAGCTAAGGGGAAATACATGGAGTTTGTGGTTCCACGTGCGCGGCACCTGCCGGATCTGTTGGCGAACGCCTCATCCGCTGACTTGAACGTCCTGGCTGATCTCATCACCGATAATGGGAACGGTAGGGTGGCTCTGGACAGTAAAGTCAAAACTACAATCCTCGCTCGCCAGGCAAAGGGAACGCTGCAGTCCATCCCTGATGTCCTGGACGCGGAGATCCGCGCATTCGGAAGCAACAGCATCGCGACTCTGTTCAGATCTGAGGGCGTGAGCTATCTGGAATTGGCGACTGATGCTGCCAAGAAGCTCGATGGGAAATTGTCCGAGAGCTCCGACATTTTCGAGATCGAGAAAGTAGTGGTCTGCCAGGCTGTAGCAAAATACGCAGGTGTCAAAGGAATCGGGGACTACGCCACCGCACTGGGTTATGTCACCCAGGTGGTCAAAGGTTTAGTTTCAGTAGCTGGTAGCGCATCTGGCATTGCGGCTACCGGGGGCGCGGCAGGCATCGCTGGCGCTATCGGTAGTCGTTTGTTGTCGATGGCAGTACCACCGCTCGCTGTGGCTGCAGCAGGCGCCACGATCTTCCAGGCGGCATCACCCGCGTTTCGCATCACGGTTCCGGCGGTTCTTCAGATCGCTAAAATTCGTCAGGCTCGGTACGAATATGATTTCGCTGTCTACAAGGAGAAACTGCGCGCATGTATGTAAACACTGATGCACTGCTGCGTTCGCTACCGGATATCCCCGACGTTATGGAAAAGCTCCAAAGCGGAGCTTATCGGCTATGGGGTGGGGTTGTTCGGCACGCCGCAGGTACCGAGAAGGCTGGTCAAATCGTCGGGCACCTTCTGTTCCCTGGTGATAGCCAGCAAACTCAACAGCGCCTCCAGCAGCTGCAGTCCACCCTGGAAAAAGGGCTCGGTTCGCTCCAGGACGGCATGGGGCAATTGCAGCAAAGCATGGGTGTTCTGCAGGGCCTGCAGTCGGCCAACCTTGTGATGTCAGGGCTTAATCTTGCGGTTACAGCCGCAGGATTCGTAATTGTCTGCAACAAGCTCAACAGGATCAGCGACCAGATTCAGTCTCAATCTGAGAAGATCGAGCAGACCTATGGGCTGGTCAAAGAGGTGCATGATTACAACATCCTGAATGATGAGGCTCAGTTCCGCTCGCTCATCCTCGCGGCGCAGCAGTTCTGTGAGCAGGGTGATGTCGAACACCTCAAAGGACTCATCGCGCCGTTTCATAAGGAGTACCAGCTCACCAAGCTGGTGCTTGAGAAACACGCGTCATTTGCTGCGAGCAGTGTGGTGCGCCTACCACAAATTACGCTGCTGCAAGATCGCCTGGTCAACCTCGGGCTAACCCTTTCACACGTCCAGATGCGCACAGGTGCGGTCAAGTACAGCCGGGAATCCATGGTGCAGCTTGAATCCGACATCAAGGGGCTGAATGCCCAGCGCTTCGAGAGCCTGACCAGCGACCGCAGTATCGCCTCGACGATCAAGCACGATCAGTTCACGCACATAACCAACTTTCTGCAGCAGGGGAAGCAGATGCTACCCGCGCTGAGCTATCAGGCTGATGTGATCGAACTTGAAGCTCGCCATCCAGGCCTGCTTCAGCAAGCGTCCGAATCCAAGGAAATTCTGTTGCTGGCTGCTTGAGAACTCATCGTCCGGGACACCATTTGAAGGTTCGCACGCTCAGCTCACACCCTCGAATCGCCTCATGCATGCCAGGCGAGTCGAGGGTGGCTCTCCATCGAGCTTTCCAGCGCTGTCCCATCCTAAAACGCTTGCGTATGAACAAGGCTCAGAAGGGCAGCGTGCTCGGTTTCAGCCTCCAGTTGACCAGCTCATCAGTGAGTTGGCGTATTTCCCGAGCGGCTTGCGAGGAGGGGGCGAAGTCCATCAGAGAGTCATAGTAGTCACAGGTTTGCGGGTTGTCGGCGTCAAGCTCATACATTTCGATAGCGACGTCGTAGGCCCTACTTAACTCGGTGCGAAGCTTGGGGAAGTCGAGCGCATCGATGCTCTCACGCGCACGCTCTCTACGCCTGCAGGCTGAATGTTTTTCTTCAAGGAGCTTTTCCACCATCGAATCGTCCAGTTCAAAGTGGTCTGCCAAGAACGCCTCCAATCCTCGGCTCGTGTCGCCAGCCTCGCAATTGGTCAGTAAGCCGAAGTAGCTAGGTGTCGTCTGCCGGCAGTTGACTGCACGCAAGTCACCAGCAAACTTCTCAGCGCTTCGCACCGACATAGAGCAGTTTGTGTCCACCACGATGGCAATCAAGCTTGCGAATCGCCTAATCAGTCCTGTTGGTCGGTACATATCGATCAACACGTGTAGTGGTCTAATGATTCCGGACACCTATTTAGGCGAGAATGCTCGCCACAGAGAGGTGTCTGATGACCAAGCAACGCCGTACCTTTACGCCCGAGTTCAAGCGCGAAGCCGCCAGCCTGGTGCTCGATCAGGGCTACAGCCATATTGAAGCAGCTCGATCACTAGGGTTGGTTGAGTCTGCCCTGCGTCGCTGGGTCAACCAACTCCAGCAAGAACGAGGCGGTGTCACTCCGACCAGTAAGGCGCTCACGCCCGAGCAGCAAAAAATCCAGGAGCTGGAAGCTCGGATCAATCGGCTGGAACGGGAAAAATCTATATTAAAAAAGGCCACCGCGCTCTTGATGGCCGAGGAACACGAGCGTTCGCGTTAATCGATCAGCTCCGCTCTGAAGAGCCTGTTGATCTGTTGTGCTCGGTATTTGAAGTCACCCGATCTTGCTACTACGCACACTGCCGAAAACGTCGAACTCCCGACGTTGAGCGGCTGGTTTTACGCAGCCGTGTGAACGAATTGTTCACCCAAAGCCGCAGTGCCGCAGGCAGTCGAAGCATCATGTTCATGATGCGCGAGGACGGCATAGAAATTGGGCGCTTCAAGGTGCGCAAGCTGATGAGCGAAATGAAGCTAATCAGTAAGCAACCCGGTTCACATGCCTACAAAAAGGCGACAGTCGAGCGGCCAGATATCCCGAACGTGCTGGACCGAGCGTTCACCGTATCGGCACCAAACGAAGTTTGGTGCGGTGACATCACGTATGTCTGGGCTCAAGGTCGCTGGCACTATTTGGCGGCTGTGATCGATCTATTCGCCCGCCGCGTGGTGGGCTGGGCATTTTCAGCGAAGCCCGATGCCGACTTGGTGATCAAGGCCTTGGACATGGCCTATGAACAGCGTGGTCGGCCACAGAGTGTGCTGTTTCACAGCGATCAAGGCAGCCAATACGGCAGCCGAAGCTTCCGCCAGCGACTGTGGCGTTATCGCTTCACACAGAGCATGAGTCGGCGCGGAAACTGCCACGACAATGCGCCGATGGAAAGGTTGTTTCGCAGTCTGAAAACAGAATGGGTGCCAACCGTAGGCTACATGAGTGCTTCGCTGGCACAGCAGGATATTGGTCGGTTTTTGATGCAGCGCTACAACTGGCAACGGCCACATCAATTTAACCGCGGGCTGGCGCCCGTTGTGGCCGAGGAGAAACTTAACGCAGTGTCCGGGATTAGTTGACCACTACAGATGTGCTGCCTAGTTGGAGAGAGCTATAATTGTCCGGGTGGGGTCTGTCCTAGTCACCATCGGTCTCGTAGCATCCCGGCAAAGCTTCTCATAGGATTCATATATGCTGATCTTGAGCCACCTTTGTAGCAGCCCATATAGCCCAAGCGCCACTTTGGCTATAAACCGATGCATATTGCCTTCTCGACCTTCTGCTCAACACGAGCCTCTCTACCGAGGAGGCCGGCCTACCCGGCTATAGAAGATGATCTGGCGATCAAGCCAGGCTTTTGCGCGACGGCCGATGACAGGAGGTGGGAGAGGGCAAGCGCGAGGATCATTCAGACTGGCGCCAGTATCGGCTGACAGTCATCTTGTTCACACCAAGATTCTGAGACGTCTGCGCCTGGGTTAAGCCCTGGGCCTTGCACTCCTGAATCGAGGCTTTCAGATCTCGATCAATCACCCGGCCGGCCGGCCTGCTACGTAGCCCGTTGTCTTCCAATTCTGCTAGCGCTGCCGCGAGTGTGCCGGCGGCATCCAGTTCGCGCATCTGCTCTGCGAATCTGTCTATGAGCGCATCAACGGTTATGCCTTCTTGGATCAGGGTGGCTGCGCCGACCAGCAATAGGGGAGATGCCCCGTAAGCTTCCGACAAGTCCAGCAGCTTGTCCAAGGTGGGGCTCGACTTACCGTGCTCAAGCTGACTCAGGTACTGACGATTGCTCCCTTCGGGAATTGACTCCTGGGTCAACCCTTTGTGAGCTCGCAGCGCGCGAAGGATCGCGGCTAAAGGTACCTTCATCGACACAGGCATTCCTCAAAACCGAGGATGTAGCCATGTTGTGCCGTAACACTCTACCGTATATAGTAGTCGTACAGTTACGGCGCAAGCGCGTGGTTCGACCGACCGCTGGGAGGGGGTCAGGCAGGCGGGTGAGGGCAGCGGCTCAGGGCGACATCTCTCTACCAGATATCAATTTAGCCCTAAACCGTCGATTGTGATTTTTATCCTCTAGCCCTAGGCAAGCTGCAGAGTCCAAGTCAGCCGAGGTTACGTTCGGGTGGTGGCAATCAGCTGCAGAGGCGGCCTCGGAACTGGATGAAGAGTTCAGGGCGCGAAGTCGATAGCGGTGGTCTCCGGAATCGGTGTGCAGCGAACAGAGCATTGTCGTGTGCCGATAGGCCTGGATTTATGCGAGGTACCACCAGTGAGCAGCACAGCATTGCCAGACCCTTCGGCATTCATGATCAAAACCTTCGGGGCGACGATAAGAGACCTCAGCTTCTAAAAGCTACCAACGGTGATTCAAAAGGCGAAAGCGGCGATACCAGAGGATGACGTGGTGGGGTTTCTTTTATGCGCGCTGTATCGACCGCCGCGGATGACCGGGTTGATCTTTTGTAGTCGCCTAAGCCTCTTACCCCCGAGTCTGCCTGCTCACACGCCGTATCGCGAGAGCCGCGGCTGGTTCCCAGATGGTTCAACAATCCGTACCTCCACGATGAGGCGGCGCCTGGAGCATCATGCGTACCATCTGTTTCAGGCGAGAAATGGGAGTACCTATGTGATCTGCGACTGGGCGCTGGAGGGTGGAAGCCCTCAGTTCGAAGGCGCCCTTCACTAAGGCCGGCATTTCCCGCAACGAAGCGATGCAAGATGTAGCACACCAAGACGAAACAGGTAGGTACAGTGGAAGCAGCGTTGTTAGCAGACCTTTTATTCGACCACGGCCTTTCTTTAGAAGGTGACGACCAACCAGATGACCTTATCGTGGAGACAGCGTGGGCAAATAATCAGGGCCAACCGTTTTATGTTGTCCGGGATTGGCTCCTACTCGACATCATGTTGCCTAGCGATGTTGAAGATGAGCTCAAAGCAATGGGGCTACAGCCAACGGTGGTTTTTGCCCATACCGTGGTTTATGACAGTAGAGCTCAAGGTTCCCGAACAGGTGCCATTCGCTCTAGCTTCCAGCGTGTACTAGATGATTGCACTTTTGAAAGCATGAATACGAGTTACATCTTAGCCGGGCCAGGGACAAGAAAACATGTGAGCCTTCCTGCACTCCTAGCCTTGGAAAATGCCTGAACGCAACCAATGCGCCATTCGCCCAAGAGTTGGATGACCAAGGGGGCGAAGGAGTCATGTTCATGAAAATGGAAATGAATTTTGAGGAGTTGATTCGACGTCATGCCGAGCATGTGTTTGGCAGCAAAGCCAAGGCTAACATTTGGTTGTCGCAGGCTAGGACAATTTTCAGTGGCGCCACAGCATTGGAGTACGCATGCCATGAGACTGGGTATCGAAGAGTCAAACGTATGCTCGAGCGCATCGAGCACGGATACGCCTGTTAGTCGAATCTTTGCGCTGTGCGATTAGCTCTAGGCTCTAAGCCATTTGCATACCCAACCGTAAAATCGCGCGTTGCACAATGGCTACTTGTATGCAGACATCAGGGCAAAAATCTCATTCATTGAACGCTGTGCCATTGAGTTAAATGCGCTCATCATTACCGGAGGGGCGACATGAGTGAAGTATATGCCGAGTGGGGCCGTTTTTGCCTGAGGTGTCGACAGTTGACAGAAACTTCAGAATTCGCTTCCGCTTACTTTGACCTTCCCCCGTTTGATGGGGTGTCGGAATTTCGAATGGCGGCCAATTTCTCGGGCGGTAAGCTAATGATTGGTACCCTATTTTTCGTGCCATATTACGAAGTCGACCCGTTACCCATTAACTTTCAATACGATGAGGCCGTTGCGAGCTTAAGAGAAGGGTATTGCTTGCTAGTACCCGTTACCGTTGATACGGATTGGTCGGAAGCCGTATGGCCTAAGTCAATGGCCGAGCTTGATAGCTATATTGCTAGTTCGACCGGCTATCCACGACTCCTCGAAAATTGGATTATGGGGAGACGTAGCGAGCTTCATAAGGTACTTATGGTTGTGCTAGTTAAAGACGATATTTGTTATGGATACCTACTAGGCTCTCCGAAGGCTGGGGAATTCACTGATACTCGTGTAGTACCTATTTTCTTCGATCGACTTGAGGAGTTTTCATTTGAACACCGCGTGCTGATTGAGCTGGAGCTCAGTGTGAAGCATCTCCAAGTGCTCATCAGGCACTCTCGCCAGTTACAACCCAGTTCTGGCGATGTAAAGGAGGATCAACGTTTGCGCTCTGCGCTCGATGAACTGGCAAGCGCGTTGGAAAAGGGCGTCAGTCGTTGTCGCCTGACCTGACCTTGGGGCTTTGTTAGCCCAGCCCACTGATCATTAGGTGCGCCATGGTGCGATCTCGCCAGGCAACGACCTGGTGACCGACTACGCGCACAGTCGTATGTCTGAGGGGCTGACGGTTTTCGGGTTGTGCTGGCCGGCCCGGCTGGACGCAGCTTCGTAAGTCAACCTGCCGCCGCTGCGTTCGCCCATGCAGCACGCCGGAGCACGGCGGTGCTTAATGCTCAAACCTCATGGCGTCGTCCCCAGAGCCGTGAACGAGCGGTCTCTAAAATACGGCTCGGAGCACCAGTGAGCTGATGAAAATTTTGATCTACTCAGATTTGCACATTGAGTTCAAAGGTTTTGAATCGCCACAGGTCGATGCGGATTTGGTTGTCCTTGCCGGCGACATATCGGTGCGCGAACAGGGAGTGTTGTGGGCGAACCGAACCTTCGAGTGCCCAGTCGTCTATGTGTGTGGTAACCATGAGTTTTACAAAGGCCACCTCGACCGAACTCTCATCAAAATGCGCGAAGCCGCAGCAGAGCATGTATACGTCATAGAAAGCCAAATTCTCATCATCAGTGGCACACGGTTTTTGGTTACGACGGCCTGGACAGACTACACGTCTACAGGCGATTACAGGTCTGCAATGCGGGACTGTGCCGAGGGGATGAGCGACTTCAGCAGGATCAAGGTAGGGGAGGGTTACAGAAAGCTTCGACCCGTTGACCTCATAGGTCGGAACATCGCCGCTCGTGAGTTTCTTATCACTGAGCTCGCCAAACCCTTTGAGGGGAAGACGATCGTGATCACTCATCACTGCCCAATCCAGGAGGTTGCTGGCGAGGGGCATGAAGGCCATTTAGGCGCAGCGTATTTCAACCAGTGGCACGACCTTGTGGCCCGGGCTGACGTATGGTTTTTTGGTCACACACATCACGCGGTAGACACAGTCATCGCGGGGTGCCGGCTTGTGTCGAACCCTCGCGGTTAGCGGTCTGCTGGATCAGTCAGAGGGTAACGACCCTTTGGGGCAACCAATGCGCCGGCTCAGTACGCTGGGAAAGTAATCTCTGTTTGTAGGGCGCAAGAGGTCTTGGCTGCGTAGGGCCTTCCAGCATCCCTGACCCTTTCAGGGTGCTCGGACGCAAGACGCTGCTTGTCTTCACCCCAAGCCAACGCATGGATCTCAGCTTCTACCTGCCTGATCAGGTCAGCTGTTGATCTTCCAGACTCATCGCTTAACGTCAGCGTCAGCAAAGTCAACGGATTCAGCTCCAGGCGCTGGCTTATCTGTTCAAGCTTATCCAGGGTGATGCTGCATCTGGCGCTTTCCAGCTTACTGAGATACGTGCGGCTAGCGGTACTCCCAAAGTCGCGTTGGGAGATGTTTCGCTTGCTCCGAATCGATCGGAGGATCGAGGCGAACGACGTTTTCAGCGACATAAGCAGTTCCTATGCAGAGCCAAATTACATGCCTCCTTGGTGTACGGCGCTTTGGACGGAGCGACAACCCCAGCTTGGGTATGTGCGCATGCATCCATTGGCGATCTGGGCGCGCGAGATCCTGGCCGGGCATCTCGCACCTCTATTGTTGGATAGACGCGTGAAGCATGGGTACTGTTGATGCATACAGTATATGCCGCTAAACTCGGAATGAGAACATTTGTACTCCTACCTGCTGATGAGCCTCGCCATGACCAACCACGAAGACATCGCTGATGACCGCTTTGCCTTTTTTTCACGAGAGGAGCTGCTGGAGCAGCAGTGCCTGATGCTCGAAAACGAGCTCGCCATCATGGGGGATGAGCTGACGGCCAGCCGTGAAAAAATCGCCACATTGGTGTTGATGTGGACAGGGGTAAGAAATGAGCTTCGACAAGCTGAGGCCGAGCTGTACCGCACGAAAGGTGGGCTCGAGGGCACCACCGCGGGTTGAGAACCAGTTGGTTGGGTTCCGCACAGAGGCTGCAGCGCCGCCATGCGGAAACGTCCTATGCCGACTGTCGGCGAGGCACCGATGTTTTGTCCGCCAGATCCAACAGTTCACACAGGTTCATTCGCTCAATTTGGAGCTGCAGACTGTAGCTCTCTACGATCGTGCCTCCCAGCTTGGTGATCACTGCTTCAAGTAGCTGGTAGTGGTGATGACGTTGATCCTCGTCCCGCCACTCGCTAAGCATGTCTCCGGGAATAGGCGAGGATGTGGAGACGGTTTGCGGGATAAAATACGGGTAGAAAATATCGCTAGTGATATCCAGGCCCGCACTGGCCGCCACTGAAGCAAAGTTCAAAGACATAAAACGTGGACGGTGTACGATCCAGACTGGTGCACGCAGGGCCTCACCCTCGATGAAATCTGTTACCGCAGACGCTTCCATAGCGCTCTCTAGGTCAAGCGGAATGAGGTAAAGATCCGGATGGAAGCGATCCAGAAATCCTTTCGGGTCTGCTCTTAAGGGCTCGCTTCTGTCAGCAGGCCGTATGAATGAGCTCCGCGCGACTGCATTCGATACGTCCACGAAGGCCATCTCTCTTGCAGACGGTCGGTACTCAAGTAGTTTCTCAGGGCTCATATCCGGGCAGTCAATCCAAAGCGGCTCAAGCTCCATGGGAACAAGGTCAGCCACTTGGCGAGCGTCTTCATTCTCTGCGTAAATGTAAGTGGTCTTCATGTGCAGCGACTTAGCAGTCGCTGCCAGGTTCATGCAGAGAGTGGTGACGCCTGTGCCACCCTTGGGATTGACCACTGCGATGATAAGGCCAGGTTTGGGCAGTTCTACGATCGGCTGAATGTTCTTCCCAGCCTTCGACCTTACTAGCTCAGTGATCCATCCCATTAGGAAGGGATCGACAGGATTTGTGCCATTCAACCACCGACTGATGGTTTCGGGAGCAGTCCGTTTGCCGTCCTCTCGTAGCGCACTGACGGTCTCTGATAAAGCTACACCGGACAGTTCGAGATACTGCATAGCCCGCTTCAGTAGTGCTGCGTTGTTCATGGCCTGCCCTCGGTCAATTCATAGGATCGTGATATTGACCATAGAGCAAGTTTTTGGGATCGCCAGTTTTTTACAGCGATTGAGGTAGGGCAATAAATGGCGTTTGACATGTCATAATGGCGGCACCTACAGGAACGACCAGGCCCCAGCATGATTCCCACGCTCGATCCCGCTCAAGTCGCACTCTTCCAGCATCTTCACCGCACACCTCCCATCCCTTGGGCTGGCGCTTCGCCCTACAAATGGGCGGAATCGGTGGAGTCTGGGCTTGGAAAATTGTACAACTTGTCCAAATCGCCTCTGTCCCGCTCAGCACTGAGGGCCCTATGGACAAATCCATCCGTTTCAGTTGAAACCTGTTTCCTGAGCACGATGGCTTGGGGTGGGATGCAGCGTGGAAACGGACGTCGGATTTGGGCCGCTCGCACTGAATGCCTGGCGGCATGTACTGCCGTGCGCGCGGGCCTGCATACTCCAGCGACAGGGTTCCAAGCGTTCTCAGCGCTCAGAAGCACAAAACGCCTTCCAGGATTAGGCCCGGCGTATTTCACCAAGATCTTGTTCTTCGCTCCACCAGTTCAGGACGGATATATCTTGGATCAATGGACTGCTCGCAGCATGCATCTTTTGAGTAGGCAAAGTGCATACCCAGCCGTGCGTAAAGATTACGCATCTGCGGCGAAAGCGCAGTTACACAAAGCGCCTGCAATGCTTCGGGTGGTCGTCGACGATAAAGTGACCTCTGCGGATTATGTGGATTACTGCAACCATGTGGACAGGCTGGCTGCGAGCCTTGGGTGGCATGCCCACGTGGTCGAAGAACGGCTGTTCAGCAGTGGGGGAAGAGTGCCTCACCCATGGCGAGCTCAGGTGATGGCTGGCTGGAGTGGGCCTGGCTGGAGTTTCTATCCGTAAAACTTAGCGAGCATTTAAACGAAGGAGGCTCGTCATTCGGTAGCTGTAGGCTCTGAGTGCGAGTCGCTGCGACAGGCTGGCGCTCTCCAAAGCCTCACCACGGTTGATCACGATCCCCAGGCCCGCCTGATATCGCTTCCGCTCTTTGCAACGTAGTCCTCATTGGCGATCCCTATGGAGTGAGGAAACGGCGCCATTGGAGCTACATTGGAGCTACATCCTAGAAAGTGCGCATAGCGTGCACCATCCGCATGAGCTCAATGGGGGTACGTTCAGTGAGGTTCTTAGACTTCTGGCAATCCACGCAGGGGGTTCGACATGCGCGAGAAAGCTAGACTGGTCTCACGGATTAGGAGGAACCCCATGAAAAAGGAAGTTTTCGCGATACTCGAACCTGATAACCCCCTGATGACCCAAGCGATCGAAGCACTCAAGCGATACCACGAGGCTCAGGCTGCAGGTCAGGCGATAGAGGATGTTGAGCGCTTGCGGCTGAAGGCTGAAGGCTTGTTCCAGGCTGTTTCGGAGTTCCAGTTTCGCATGCTAGGGAAAAGGGATGACACGCTCCATTAGCCCGCGGTGTGCTGGCAGAGATGGCGGCTGAGCCATATCAAACAGGTCTGGTCGCGAGCTAAACAGGTACGTGAAAAAGTGAACGCGGTTGCTTGTATCAGGTTGCCAGGGGCAAATCAGATGAGTGCACCATATGGCTCGAACCATGTGGGCATCTGGGGGATATGCTCAAGCGACCGCCATCACGGCGCGGGAAGTGGATTGGTAAGTGCCATGGACAATATCCCTAGCCAGGCCGTTGTTTCTCCAGCCCGACGATCTCCTCTTTCGCTGGATTGTCCCACCTGGAGCTCCTAAATGAGAGCCATGCCACCTCCGATCTTTGATTTTTTTGCACTCGCACTGCCCTGGGGCTTGAGCTTCGATCGCTACTATCCCTACGCAGGAATGGCAGAACAGGAGGGTTGGATTACAGATGATAGCTCGGCGTGGGGTGTCGTACTGTACTCGCACACCGACCAAGCATTTGGGGTATTGGTGGTTCGCCGCAGAAAAGATGATGTCTGGACGATCACCTGCGAGCAGTCCGGTTATGAAAGCTTTGCCACGGCCAAAGAAACGGTATTGCTCGAGATGAAGGAGGGCCAACCCCTCGAAGCCTTGCCTAACGGTGTTTCGCGGCGACCGAAGCTCTTCGGCAGTGCCGGAAAAAAGCGCTCAAAGCTATTCATGTTGCTGACGACACCCTCCCGGCACCGGGCAGCCTGGGTGCTTCGCCACCTTTACCTCTGCCTTCCCAAGCCCGATGCGCATTTCGCCCAGCAGTTTCAGGGGGAGCATATACATACCAGGATGTGGGAGCTTCTGCTTTTCGCCTGCTTCAAAGAGCAGGGCTGCTTTGTCTCGCAGAACTATCCTTCCCCGGACTTCCACCTCAAGCGCAGGAGCGGCTTGAGCGCTTGGGTAGAGGCCGTCACGGCCAACCCACCGAACGAAGCGCGATACGAACACGTAAATGCGCCGCTGGCGCCGATTCCGGCTGAGTCGCAAGAGCGTTGCATGGGCACTGCAGCGGTACGATTCGCGAAGACGTTGAAGAGCAAGATCGATCGGCAGTACCACACCTTCGAACATGTAAGGGACGAGCCTTTTGCGATTGCCATCGCTGACTTTCAGGCCGCGGGATCAATGAGGTGGACACGTGAGGCGTTGATCACCTACCTGTACGGGGTGTATGCGACAGAGCAGGTAGTAGATGGCGTACCTGTTGCGGTGGGCATGCCAGTGGATCGTCTGCTTGGAGAGCAGGAAATCCCCGCAGGCTTATTTCGCAATCCCCTCAACAGCGGCATCTCGGCAATCATCTTCAGCAACGCTTGCACCATTGCAAAATTCAGCCGCGTCATAGCGACCAAGACACGAGAAGAGGGTGGCTTTGCTCGAACACGCAGCGGCCAATTTTTTGATCGCACGCCTGGCGCCCTCAGAGCCGCGCCCTTCAGTCTGAATGTGAACAGTGATGAATACCGAAACCTCTGGCCGCAGCAGTACGAGCCCTGGTCGGCAGAATTGGAAATTTTCCATAACCCATTAGCTGAGCGACCCATGTCCAGAGAAATGCTACCAGAGGCTCAGCATTGGGTAGAAAAGGAAGGAGAGATGATCGCGCAGGCATTCTACGAGACGTCGATACTGTGGTCTGAAACCTTGGTTGAGGATCTCAGTACAAAAAGAGATCCAGATGAAAACGGTGGTCATGAGCCAGGTGTCTAGACGGGTTTCTTGGAGGTAGTGATCCGATCCCGGGAGCAGGCGATCAGTCGTCTCGACCGATCTCGCCGGCGTTGTATGCGGCCAAGCCTCCGAAGGAGTTACTCGCTTCGACGTACCTCAGCGCGGACTTCATATCTTTCCAACCGACGTAACTCATCAGCCCTTTGATATCCCAGCCATTCGCCGAGGCCCAGGTCGCGAACCCCCTGCGCATGGAGTGGCTACTGTAGATGTCAGCTGGAATCCCTGCCTCTTCGAGGATGCGTCGCAGCAACGGTATCAGGCTGCTTGCTTTGAATCCTTTGTCGGAGAGATTGCCCCAGCGATCGACCTTTCGAAAAACCGGGCCTTTGCTGACGCCAGCGACCGTGATCCAGTTGACGTAGGCCTCGACTGGACACAGCTTTTTAAGGGCAGGGGTGTGGAAGGAACTGCCCAGATGGGCACGGTCTGCCTTGGTGTAGGGCAAATAGAAAGTAATGCCTACACCAGCTTCGGCCTGAGTGTGCTCCACCTGGAGGCGCGCCAGCTCATCGCTTCGAAAGCCTCGCCAAAATCCGATAAGAAGCAGCGCGGCGTCCCGCCGACATCTCATAAGCACACGATAGTCGCCCGACTCAATTGCCTCTCGCGCCTTGGTGTCGAGCCAGACTACGGCTTTCTCCAGGTGGCGCACTTGCAGAGGAGCGGCTTGCTTCTGCTGTGCAGGGTGCAAGACCCGGATGCCTTTGAGAACTTGCCGTACCTGGGGCGTTTTGGTCGGATCGGGGAAGCCCTGGCTGACATGCCATTGAGCTAACGCTGCCAGGCGTTGGCGCAGGGTGCTCAAGGCGTGCGTCTCCGCATACTCAGCGAGGTAGCGCACGATCCCTTCACCTGTTGCAGGCAGGAAACCGCCCCAGGTCACTTCAAAGTGCTCGATTGCCGCTCGATAACTCTTGCGCGTGTTGTCTCGTGTACCTGCTGTTAGGTAACGCTCAGCCTTGTCCACGTGTCGTTCCTGCCATTCGTACGGGTTCGGGACACGATTTTGGCTCATTTTTGAGGCTAAGAACATATAAAGCCCCATTATTTATTCATTTAAAAGCGTGGTTTATGTCGTCCAAATTTCAATATCGTGTTATGTTCCTACATGACATGTAACACAGTACGAAATCGTAGGAGAGGTCATGGCTCGCGGCGGCATAAACAAGGTATTGGTGCAGAAAGCGCGCGCTGCGCTGCTTGCCCGGGGTGCGTATCCAAGCATTGACGCGGTGCGCGTTGAGCTAGGAAATACGGGCTCCAAGACGACAATTTCCCGCTACCTGCAGGAGCTGGATAACGCCGACCCTCGGCCTCAGGCTGACCCACGTCGCCTCAGCGATGAGCTGACCGATATCGTTGAGCAGCTTCTGAAGCGATTGCTGGAGGAGGGCAACGTTGCCCTGGCCCATGAGCGTCTGTCCCATGAACAGAGCGTCGCGGCGCTAGGCAAACAGATCGAAGGGCTTGAGGCTGATCTAAAGAAGTCCCAGCAAGAGACGGCGAGCCGGGACACAGCATTGGTGAGCCAGGCCGAAGAGCTGAGCACGACACAGTCGACACTTCAGACTGAAATGACCCGCAATGCGCGCATCAGTCAGAGCTGTACAGACCTGGAACTGCGAGTTCAGGAGAAAGACCAGCAGATTCGCTCACTGGAAGAGAAGCATGCGCACGCTCGTGACGCCTTGGAGCATTATCGCGGCGCCATTAAGGAGCAGCGCGAGCAAGACCAGCTGCGTCACGAAACGCAGCTTCAGCAACTGCAGCATGAACTGAAACAGGTACAGCAGTCTTTGATGGTGCGACAGGACGAACTGACTCGACTGAATCGCGATAACGAACGCTTGCTCGGTGAAGCTCGTCAGCACAGCAAGCTCGCTCACCAGAATCAGGATGCATTGAAGCGGCTGGAAGGGGATCTGAGCCTGGCGAACATGACTGCTGCCAGGGCAGAGGGCGCGAAAGAGATGCTCCAGGAGCATCTGACACTCGCCAAGAAGGAGATGGAAACTGCAAACGCTGAAATCGTGCAGCTCGCAGCAACCGCCGCTGAACTCACGAAACAGCGGGATGAGGCGCTAAACGACCTGAGGCTTTGCAAGCAAATCGAGTCTGAGAAAGTTGGCTCTGTGGCAAAACCCTCTTGATGCTGCCGACTTGTCGGGGCCGATGATTGCTTTCGCTCACAGGAGGAGCTGGCGCCGATGCCCAGGACTGCTATTCAGGCAGCTCAGCATAGATCCGTATACCGAGCTCATTCAGCACCTCGAGCACGCTGGCGATAGCAACCGTGCCTTTCCCCGTTTCGATGTCCCTAAGAAGGACATGACTCTTACCGACAATCTGCGCGAGATCGGTTTGGGTGATGGCCTGCTGCTTTCGAACCTGTCGAACCGCGGCCCCCAGGTCTCCAGCGGTACGCAGCTGCATCAATGTAGTCACGGGTGTCACCTGTGTTGAAAACTAAATTATAGCTTCGTTTATGGGTGGATCGGACATATCTGAACGATATCTAAGCCATAGCTTAGTTTTGGCTAATGAGCGCGGGTCGCACATTGCTTGTGAACCAGGTGAACCTTGGTTGCATCCATGAAGCGCGAAACGTTGCCGGGAGGCGTAAGGGCCCCACTCAATACCTAGACGAAGATCTGCGACGGGTAAGGAAGGCATTGGCACATTCCCAGGCACGCGAGATTATGAGTAGGGTACAAATGTACTCCTTACCTGGTACAGCTAGTCATTAAGCGCTCTTGCATGAGTCGCTCAAGGAGGCCGCATGTACAAGAACGTCACTTATCCCGTCCGTGAGCTGTTCGACAGAGTCTGGTCGACCCCTGTATTGCAGCTGGCGCGGGAGATCGGCGTCTCGGATGTTGCACTGAGCAAGGCATGCAGGAAGGCCGGCATTTCGCTACCGCGCCGCGGTCACTGGGCTAAGCCCGAAGAAAAGCGCCCTAAGAGGCCGGAACTGCCTGACTCTGCAGGATCGATTACCTTCAGAGTACTGGACAGATCGATGCTTCCGCCGGCGCCGCCCAGAGCAGCTACCTCACCCAAACCTTCGAAACTGAATGTGCCAATCAGGCTGACTGATCCGCACTCGCTTGTTTGCAAGTGGCTTGAGGCTGTGAGAGCTGCCAAGGATTTTGAAGGGCGGGTTGAGCTGCGTCGCGTGCGCGTCTTGAACACCAGGATCTCTCGTGACAGGGTCGATCGCGCTGCACTGCTTTTGGACACCCTCATCAAGGACACTGAAAAGAAGGGATGTAGCTGGGCAGTGGATGACAATAACCGCACTGCTGTCACGTACGATGGAGAAACTGTCTACGTAACGCTGCGAGAACGTGTATCCAAAGCAGTGGAACCACCGCTGCCTCCCGAGCCGATGCCTAAGCGCCATCGCAACAGGGAGCCGGTGCTTTGGCTGGGGCCGCGGGAGGCCTACGTATACACCTCTACAGGCGAATTCACCCTGATTGTCCAGGAAATGCCAGACGTAGGATCACAGTCAACTTGGACTGACAGTAAAACCGGACAGCTTGAGGAGAAACTCCACCTCTTCTGCAGCGGGCTCTCGAAGCTCATAGGGCGTATACGGGCCTATCGAGCAAGTATCGAAGCGTCACGTAGGCAGTTCGAGGAACTCTCCAGAATTCATCGCGAGACACTTATGGCCGCGGCGCATCAGCGCAATCTCCAGAAGCGCTTGGTAGAAAATATGGAGAAGTGGGAAAAGGCCAAACGCCTTGGTCAATTCATCAATGCCGTAGCTGCTGGCGCCATCAACGGTAGCGAGGAGAAAGCACGCCAGACCGCGGCCTGGATGGAATGGGCGAGGGCGCAGGTTGACTCGATCGACCCCGTTCGAAATCCAGCGACCACTTCGTTGGAGCCGGAGGAAGCCGGGGCTCCGGAGTACACGGCCAAAAAAGAGGAAGGGCCGTGGTGGCGCTGAGGGTTCTCTCATTTGGAGATGACGATGACAACCCAATGGGAAGCTTGAATGTGTCGCTAACCAGCCTCTCTTGCGACACATGAAAAGCTCGTGGGTGTGATTGATGCGGTCAGCGCAAGGAACAGAGAGTCGATACAGTTGAGGAGCGCGTCTGCTCGTGGCGCCTAAGCAGTTCACTTCACTCTAGTAGAAACTAAAGGCAACGCTCACTGACGAGGCAGCACCCGATACTGACCAGAATTTTCCTCAATCCCGACATACCGCACAGCGCGAGTCCCGGCTAGGGCTTGCGAAGCTTCAGCCCCCAAAAGCAGCGACTTGAGCGGATTGATGATGTTGATTTTCACGTCTTCAGGGCAGTTAATGTCCGTCAAGCGCACGCTGTAGCACCATTCGTTGTCGTATTCTGCGTGCTCCCACCTAAAGAGTTGGCCGTTCTCAAGATTCAGGTCGTAGCCGCTAACCGGATCGCAAGGAAAGCCCATCTGTATTTCGACGAAATCGATCGGCCATCCCCATTGGCCGATGTGCACCAAGGGCTCTCGATTATCAAGCGCCTCAATGCCTTCACCCGCCAGACTGATCTGAACGACAATGTGGCTGGTGGTCGACCGCTTAGGTTTAGACGCAATAGGCAGTGAAATGCCTATGCCCGTGTACACCCAGCCTTCTTCATCCGTCGTTCGGGAGGTGATCCAGGCACCGCTCGGCTTGAAGTACTTGGCGAGCTCAGGTGTCAACAAAGCTCTACTGATTTCCTGCTTGACCAGATCAGCCAGGGTTTCACACTCACCAGCAAGCCTCGACATGAATTTCACCGCATCGGTAATCGACGCTCCAACGCTGACGGGGAATGAGGACATCAGACAGAACTCCATAGGAAATGATCAGGCTTGGTGTTGGTCAGAGCAGGCAACGCTGGCGCGTTCGCGCCGAAACCGTTCAACGGATTCCAGAACACGTGCGTCCGAATAGGTAGCGGCACTGGTGACAGTTGCTGAAAACCTTGGAAGCGCTTGACTTGCAGCTGGCCAAGGAAGCTGGTGACCTGGGTTCTCCATTTGCTCAATCCGGGATAGGTCGAGCAGTCCAGCTTATTGAGGATCTGAACGACATTCAGCCACGAACGCAGGATCAGCCGACCACTCCAAATGTCCTTCTGCCCCAAGGCGTTGAGGCCAACACTCAATTCGGGCCCAATGAACAGGTGGTAAGCGACTTCGCGCTCAGCGTCAGTCAGAAACTCGTTCCACTGCCGATGAAGCTGGTCGGTACCCAGGGGCGCACGCCATTTGAACTCCACGACAATGATTCGCCGCTCCCCGGTTGACCACCCCATCTCAACCAGCAAATCAGGCTCGACCGATCGTTTCGGCCAGAAATCCATTCGCAGAAAGCTGACTGCCCCAGTAGGGAGGGGCAGGTCTTCAACGACGTCACTTTCGAGCAGTGCTCGCCAGAATGCGCCACTCGCTTCTGGAGGCAGGAAATCCAAGGGGCCGGCGATCAGCGCCGTGATTTCATCTTCTTCACAAACGCGCTTCTCACCTTCTTCTCGGTGTCCAAGATAACGTTTGTAGAGGTGGCTTTTGTTACGCCTGAATGAGTGCAGCATGCCGTTTTCGTCTTGAGCAGGAGGGAAGGGTGATCTGCATTCATCCAGGCCGGGTGGATGGCGCCATCTATTTCTCTGGTGCCGGCGCACCTTGCCCGGTAATGATCTTGTGTACGACAAACACTGTCACTGCGTAGATGATCCAGTAGACCGCTGCAGCGGCCAGGCTGGTCAAAAACAGCAATGCGGTGCAAACGATCAGCATGATGATGTAAAGGTTGAGCAGGGGGGAGGTGCTAGTTTTGCGAATGTGATTCAGTCCAACGGCAATCCCCACCATGTAAAGGGTGGTGATGAGGCTCCATGCACGGAACGTCACTGACAGGGCTCTATCCCCTCTGCCGTGGTCTTGCTCGAAGAAAATCGGCCCAAGCAGCCAAATCACACCGATTGAAAGACCAATTGTTCCTAAAACACCCCAGCCGAAGTATGTCGCAATGAAACCGTACTGCCCCTGGCAGAGACGACTTCGAAGGAATGGCTTGGTGAGCAATGCGAGTACGATAGGTATGAGGAATGACATGGGCACGATCCGTCGTAGTAGGCGCGATTTCCTGGACTCACGAAGTGCAGGCAATGGTAGCAGCGAGGCGGAATGTAGCACACTGCCAGCATCTAGCTCACTCCCTACGCAGCGCAAAACCAAGCCTTCGCCGCGGCTTGGCTCGCGCTTAGATCGATGCCTGAATGCTATTGAATGCGCTGTTTCCAACTCCCTGGTTGGGCAGTGACACCATCCTCAGTCGGGACGAGCGTCCAGATCTTGGCCTCAATCCCGTCGTTTTGCAGCTTGCGCAAGAAGTAACGTGCCTGCAGAGCATCATGGGTAGCGATCACGACCTGGAAACCATGATCAACGATGTAGTCACGTAGCAGATCGAAAACCGCAGAGGCATGTACCAGGTCGTGGTGCTGAGTCGGGTCATCCAACAGCAGTGCTTTCCAAGGAGACCACTGATGACTCATCGCCATTGAGAGCAGGAAGGTCAGCTGAAGATCCGTCAACTGTGCCTCACTCGCGACGTCAGGTACCGGCACCGCTTTTTTGCCAAGGGGTACAGAAACGCCGGCACGATCCTTGTTATACGCGTTGAAGAACTTCAGGCTTGCCTCGTGGAACCTGGACTCTCGCACGACACGCTTGAGCAGCGCCTGCCAGCGAGGTACCACCTTGCCGACATGCTTCTGAACGTTCTCAATTTCTTTCTTGAGTGAGCCGTCCAGCAAGTCCATCGCGTCCGAAATCAAGGACAACCGCGAAAAGCTGGAGCGTGCGGCGTTGATGCTGTCATTGAGGAACGTTTCGAAGTCCTCTTCCGATCGGCTTAGGCGCTGAGCATCAATCAACCGCTGGGCCAGTTGTGATTCATTCAACTTGGCCCAAGCAGAAATTTCCACCCCAATGCCTTCGAGTGCTGAAACATACCCCTCGAGGAGGGTCAACGTAACGCGCAACGTCGCTTCACGGGCCTGCGCAGCCTCCGCAAGTGGGTCGCCGGTCAACTCCTGCTCACGCCAGCTCGCCCGGAATTGAAGAAGTAGCGTTTGAACCCTTCTGATTTCTTCCTCAATCTCCTGTACGGCGGCTGATGACACAACCAGTTGATGCTGTTGGGTGTCTAGGGAAGATTGCACAGTCTCAACCTTCCCGTTCAGATCGCTGATCTGCTGTTCCAGCTTCGCTTTTTCTGCAGTGAGTTGCTCGAGCGTACGAGCCAGAGGTACCCCAGAGGTGAGCGCGGCTAGTGCAGCAACTGCTTGATCCAGTCGCGAAGCCGCTTCGCTCTGTTGAACTCGGGCCACGTCGAGCATGTGCAGTGCCGAGTTGAACGCACCCTCAGTTTGCTCAAAAGCTTCAGGGGTAGGGAGAGCGTCCAAAGCCGCTCGCTGATCAGTCAAACGCTTTTTGGCTGGAGCAATACTATCGAGTTGCTGCCGGAGCGACTCCCTGGCCAACGGGAGCGAGTCACTAGCCAAAATCGGATCGGTACGGAACTGCGTAACTTGCCGTCCCAGATCCTGGAGGCTGGACTCCAAAGCCCCCAACTCCACTCGGCTGATGTCTAGTGCTTGCTGCGCTTTCTCAACCGCGACCTCACTGGCCGTCAACGCTTCCACCGCAGCTCGCAATTGCTGCTCAGCTGCAGTCAAACTTGGATTGATCGCTTCAAGGGCTTGAGCCACACGGGACTGAAGCTTGGCTGCGCCATGAGGCTCCAGGCAAAGCGGGCATCGATCTTGGTCAGAGGGAAGGTGTTGCGCTATGGATGCAACGGCTTGACGGATTGCGTCGGCGGAAGAGCTGAGCATCTCATAATGTGACCGGGCAGCGGCCTCCGCACCTATACACGTTTCATACGAGGAACGTTCGGCATCCCGATCGATGCTCTGTTTATCGATGAGCACTTCGAGCGCTGTAATTTGCTGACCAACCTCGCTGATCCGCTGCTCAGTGGCCTGCCAGTCGGCAAGCATTAGACGACCCGCCTCCAAGCGCTGCTCGGACTGGCTGATGCCATGAAGCTGCGTGTCAATCTGAGCATGCTGGTTGCGAACCCGTTGGTTGCACTCATGCTGCTCGCGAAGTACACGAGAATCTTCTTCAGCCTGGCGTAGGGTAGCATTCGCTGACGTCAACGCGTCATTTCGGTGACCGATTTCCTGTTTTGCAGTGGTTTCACCAATGAGGCGCTCAAGTTGCTGCCCGATGCCGATAAGTTCCTGCTGTGCAGAGTGGATACTGGCCTGATGTTCCTGCAATGCGGCATTGCCGTCAGCCTTTGTGTTCGCGTGTTTATCGAGCGTCTGACTCGCTGCCGTGAGATCTTCATTGAGCTTTTCGAGCTGCTCCTGCGCTACAACAAAGCTTTCAACAAGATCGTTTACCAAGGCAAGGCTTGAAATATGCGCCCGAGTCCGTTCGACCTTTCCTTGCAAAATCTCGGACAGCGCGGAGTGTGCAATCGTCAGCTCCTCCTGGCTCACAGGCCCGGTCAACAAGCCTGGCGGAATTTGACTCAGGCTTTGCGCCTGGTTTGCAGCGTCAGTGAGAATTTCCGCAATTCGATCGCGCGGACGCAGTACACCTACAGCACCGGCAGCAGCGCGGTCACGCTCTTCAAGCAGACGATTCCACTCATTCAAATCAGCCTCATGCCCAATCAGCACTTCTTCTGCTCGGGTTTTTTGCTCCGTCAGCGACCGTCGTACGGCAGCGAGGTTGGCGCGAGCTTTAGAACCGTCGCGACCGATCGGCAGCTTCGCCAGCTGGGATCCCGCTTCCTTTTCTTCAGCATTAACGATCCACCCGTTCTCCCTCTGATCCAAGAGGTGGGTTAGACGCAGCAAGAATGGGATGTCATTTGCCGACACATTAGGGAAGACGCTGCTCAAGTCTCCGTCCCGGATGACATTGCCCGCTGCATTCACGCGTGATGTCGCGGTAAGCTCAGAAAAATTAAGACGGACTGCCGCTGCCGTCTGATCATCACGAATGATGTGGGCAATATCGTCACGGAGCCGTGCGATTTTCCCGGTCAGACCAAACTCGATCGCCTCAAATACTGTCGTTTTGCCCGTACCGTTCGGTGCGAGCAAGATAGTCGCCCCGGGGCTCAGCTCGATCGTGACGTCAGACCCGAATTTGCGCAGGTTCGACAGGGTAATGGAATTCAACTTGCTCACGACTGAACCTCACTTTCACCCAGCGAATCACTAAGAACACGCACCACATCCGCTCCGTTTTGGTTGGCCAGAAGCTCCGCTTTCCAAGCAGCGATGTGCGGCGCAGACCAAGGGTGTGCTTTGGACAGCGTGTTCAGCGCCGACACCAAGGGATCACCGAGTGTCTCGGCATCGCCAGCAGGATCCAAAGCCGCTAAGAATGTCCGGTTAAGAAAATCACCCGCTGCTTCAGATTCGCGCACAACAATCTTGCGGCAAAACCTGTCATCCGTCTCAATCCGAGCAGCGTCATCCTTGGCGATACCGCTGATCATCAGAAACATATAGAGGTCTGCAGTCTCAGGCTCCGGCAGCACATCCCGGACATCGGCGGCCCACTGGTTGGCTGCCTGCAGGGCCGTCAGTGGAAGCTCGATGAGCAGAACCGTCCGCCAGCCAGCCCGTTCGTTGTGGGAGCGCTTGAGCCGAATAACATGCGAGTTGTAGTCGACCTCAGGCAGCATAAGCTCCGATACGTCCCGGGGGCACACGTCATACCGACCCTCTACACGCTGAATGATTGCGCTAGCTACTTCCTGCAGTGTCAGCATGATTAGTGTCCTTCCCCATAAGCTTTGATTGCTGCTTCGCGCGCAGCGCGCCAAGCAGCCCAATGACGTTCGAATTGCTTTTGTAGCTGGGCGAGTGTCCCGGTACGCAGGTGCTTGAGCACCCCAAATCGCGTCACCAGCAACCTGGGCTGGCGCTCAGCCGCCATGCTGTTACCGGATTCAAAATCATCAGCCATACCGGAATCGAGCAGGCTCGTGGGAGACCCTTCGACGCCCGCAAGAATAACTACCGACGCCGGCGAAGGCCCCAAAATGGCCATCAGGTCATCGGCAACAGGCCTGGCACCGCCAAGATCGCTTGAAGCGCCTGACCAGTTCTGCAGCGCAATGCTGAGAACATCTCCAACGTCAGGGATTTCGCGCCAATTGCCGTCGTCGTTGCCGATTGCGGCGCAAACCAGAAGCAGCATCAGAATCGCGGTTTCCAGCAAGTCTAAAGTGCGAGGCCCGACGCGCAGAGCGTGTTTGCCGTCTAAGCCTTCTGTTTTGGGGTACATGAGTTGTTCAAACAGTGACTCACGCGCAGCGGCGTCGGCTGTGAGCTCTGCGGCCCAGGAGCGCCACTTCGGTTCCAATGCTGCCAACAACGGAGTGTCGGATACCGAGTTCAGCCTGGCAGCGATGCGGCCTTGTAGCTGCTCCCACACAAGATCGTTCATTGCCTGGTGAAGTGCTGAAGATTCATCTCGCGTCTCCAGGATCGACGAGATTTTGCGACCCGACGCGCAGGACAGCGCCTCTGAATTGTCTATCCAAGGAAGGTCATCAAGATCACTCTCGCTGATCCCAAGCGTTCTACCCAACTCACTCCCAGCGCCTTGGCGCCAAAGCGGTTCCCCCAAAAGCAGGCAATGACTGCCGCTTTTCAGGTGCAGGGCCAGTCGAAGGATGGCCGAGGGGAGGGCCACGATATTTGGCGTAGGCGGGCAATAGGTAGCGTGCAATCGCAGCCTTCTGTTGTTACCGCCCGCTGTCCAGTGATGAGCGACAACTTCCGTGGCAGCATGCGCCGCTGGCAAGCTCGTCGCACCATTTAGGTTGTGGGTACCGGCGACCATCCAACTCGGCCCGGCCAGCGGCTTCATGAGATATTGCGTCCAGGTCTCAGCATCTGGCCGGCGTGCGTCTTTGAGATGGTTGGCCATCGCATGACAGCTGATGGCGTTCACATCCGTGGTACTCGTAGAAATGTACCCCACGAGCTTCTCGAGGGTTGCCCGCGGATCATTAAAGTGCCGTCCTAACGACTCGCACGCACGCTCTTCAAGGTTCTCTTCGTCCCCGACGGCACGGATCGAGAGTATCCGCATCGTTTGTCGAACATGATCCCAGTCGGTAAAGCCACACCAGGTCGTCAACCATTTGTAGACGTTTTGCGTTGGGTTATCGGGACGGCTGGCGAGGGCAGCCAGATCAAGGCCGTCCTGCTTGCAGAGTCGACAAAACTCATGCAGGTGGTTGGCGGTGATGAAGTCACTGGCTTTGCCCTTGATGACGACTTCCAGACCCAGCAGGATGAGTGAAAAGGCACGCGCTGGCGGCTGCTTGGCCTCCGGCGTGAGACTCCAGGCAGACAAGCTCTTCATGGCCTTATCAAGCTCAGAATCGATGGAGCTGTCGGGTGGGACAACTGGCGTTGCACTCGCTGCCGCCTTGCTGCCGGCCTTGGGTTTATAGGACTTGATGTACGCGGCTTTATCGATGTGCTTATCGCTGAAGGGGGTCGTTTGCCGCTTGATCTGGAAGTGCTCGTGACGCTCATCCGCATGGTAGATGACGACGTCATCCCATTCACCTATACCGCCCTGTTCGGCACCGATCAGCAGCGGTGCAGTACGTCCAGCCAGGTACTTGTCCACCATGTCCGACAAACGTTGAGCAATTACCAGCTTCTCGTAGCGGCCTTTTTGCTCAAGCCGGAACCTTCTAATCATTCTGCATCCCTTCAATCCAAAACCGATGCGCGGGGCACCCCTGGCAGTTGGCCATATAGTAGCGAGCAGCAGGGGACGAAGGAACTACCTCGCCATGCGAAATGTCCCGCTATCCAGCAGGAGGAGATGCCAAAAGTACAGATGTACTCCTAGGGGGACGCTGTCCGCATTCTCTGGCGGGACATTGGCTACTAGAGCCGATCAAAACCGTATCGACTTAACGCATTAAGGATGACCCACCTTAAAATGGGATCACTTAACTTCATCTTCTTTTACATAGCATTGCAATGGCCACACTTTTTGAAAGTGCAGTGGATCATGCGGCCACGATACTGGCCAAGCAGAACCTGGATGTCTCCCACAATGTCGATGTGAAGTCATCAAGGCGCCATCAGCTTTTAGAGAGAGTAGAACGGCTGCTAGCGCCTCTTTTAATGTGCCAGCGCGGCTCGTTCGGGGACTTCCAAGAGTCTGTGTCAATCGAAGATTTCAGAGCGTACCTGACGGATCGCATAGCTACATACCATGAGAGTGAGAAGTACAGGGAAGAGTGTATACCCCACCACGCAGGGTCAAGACGCACGCCCAGCGGGCGGCTTGATTTACGACAGCCGTGCTCGAAGAGCCACGCCCAAGATGGGCGAGGGCGCCGCCATCAACAACTTAAGCGCTTGGAAAACTAAATCATTAGTCCGAATGATCATCGAAAGTCCGAAGATCTTCGAATTGATGAGAAGTTCAAGCTCTTAAACTTGGCGGCAGCATTCACGATCGCTGGATCCGAATCGGTGCGCGCCATGACTGAAAGTCGCTTACCGAAAATAGCCATATAGTAACTGAGCGTATCCGGAGAATAACTAAATGCGCCATTTTTAGTCGGGAACATGGGTGCCGAAGGTAGCGCCTCGCTCGCATCTACCTGATACCAGCCCAGATATCGCTCTAGGTAAGCATTAAATTCTACGGAGAGATTAAGTGCCCGCCTCGAGTGCACACCACTTTCGAATACCCATGCACCGTCAGGTGAGCTACGAAATTGACCTAGCAAATGAACATCACTAATTGCCACAATAGTGTGTCGGGCGATTGCCATATACAGCAAAATTTGCTCAGACCGTAGATTTGAAAGGTTACCCGTCATGAGCTGCTGGAAAGCCCAGTCCAGCTCACTTGAGGTGAAATAAAGTGGCGGCTTAACTTTTGCCAAACTTTCAAGGATGTCGCGCGGGCATTCCTCCGCGCAATTAGCTTTTAGCAATCCAGTTTCCGCCAAGTAAAAATCAAAGAAAATCTTTGCCACTCTCGCAGATCGCCCCAAGGCCCATTGAACTAGCTTTCCGAAACGACCGTCGCCACTGTTTTCTTTATGAAAGACCTCAGCTTCCCGACGAAAAATCCGCCACCGTTCGTTGATCGGCCAATCGGCAAATTCCATCCTATTATTTGGCAGATATCTAAGGTGCGTAATAGAACTGCACCAAGCAGTTGGAGGGTTGCATTGAAAGTTAAGAAACTCTCGAAAATCGCCGACATCCCAACCCATCAGTGGAATACCTTTGAAAAAGCTCCAGTTCAGCATGAGCTCCAAGCAATGGCAGGTTAGCGAATAGCGGGCTTTGGCTTGCTCCGGGGCCCATTCAAGCGCTGAACACTCCAGAAACTTCGAGCAATACATGACGCTCGTATAGGCTTTGCAGGCAGGGTCAACCTGGTCGAGCCTGGAACGGACATCATGGTTCTGAGGGACGCTGTGCGAACTGGCAGGCTTCCAATGTTCATACGGAGCGAAGATCGGGAATGGAGTAAACGGTAACGCCATATGCGCTCCCTGAGCCTATAATGGGTGCGAGAAGTCGGTGTCTAGTGAGCAGCATTTGAGGCGTCTGGGGCATGAATAGCCCCTGATCGGCGAAAGCGGCAGTGATCTCAAATGGTCTCAAGTCATTTGATATGTATAGCGCAGATTGCGTTTGCAAGTGAGTGCCGGCGCACCGTGTCTGATGATCGTTGTTGGTATGTATAGATCCTGGTGCAACGCGCTCGGCAGCAGTAGGAAGTGCGTAGCGGTTCGTCAGGGGTTCGTGAAACGACGGGTGACAGAATGGATGAGCAAGGGATCGTAAGGCTGCTGATTTTCAACGGGTTCGGGGGTTTGCGGAATCAGCTGCGTAGGTTAGTGGAGACCGACAACAGCTCATGAACATTCTTAACATAGCACCTCGTTTAACATAATATACATTATGCGAAGCTTCCTATGGAGACTCGGGGGCCCTGGGT
>RCUI01000020.1_pt1 | contig 60453 bp, 67 predicted proteins | sample 2166121 | NCBI WGS metagenome assembly RCUI01 (sample SAMN09932700, study PRJNA488358) | compost metagenome | feature: garden; material: soil; isolation source: compost soil in succinic acid-enriched culture | place: Germany: Experimental Botanical Garden Goettingen | collected 2016-01-27
AGCAGGTGGTTACTCATAAGCTTCCTGATTGTCTGTTTTAGAGGGAAAGCGAGGGTTGATAGTAACGTCGTGTAACGCAAAAGCCCATGAACCGGTCATGGGCTTTTTTGCGCTTCAACCTTGCAAAAGTGCGGGCTAGGCGCCTTTGCCCGATACCGCCGGTTGACCTGCCAGGGCGCTGGAGCCCGCTTTGCGCCGGGTCAGCGAGATCAGCAGAATGGCCAGGGTAACGCCTGCAGTCATCAGGGTTTCATAGCGGTAGGCCGGGCTGATCAGCATGTACCCCAGCACGGTGACGATCAGGCCGATCACCAGCCATGTGAGCCACGGGAACAACCACATTTTGAAGGCCAGTTCGGTACCTGCACGGTCGGTGATAGCACGCATACGCAGCTGCGATACGGCGATCACCAGGTACACCAGTAGAGCGATGGCACCCGTGGTCGAGAGCAGGAAGCCAAACACTTTGCCGGGGAACACATAGTTGACCAGGCATCCGGCAAACCCTGCAAAAGTCGAGAGGATCACCGCCACGGTGGGTACGCCGTTGCCGGAAATACGCTTGGTCATTTTCAGCGCCTCGCCGCGTGAGCCCAGCGAGTAGAGCATACGCGAAGCGGTGTAGAGTCCCGAGTTCATGCAACTGGTCACCGCCACCAGGACCACCAGGTCAACCAGCAACTTGGCCCCCGGTACGTTCAGCACTTCCAGCACGCGCTGGAACGAGCCCACGGATTTGAGCCCCGGGTCATTCCAGGCCACCAGCGAGACAATGAAGAAGATCGACACGATGTAGAAAATCGCGATGCGGTAGACCACCAGGTTGGTGGCCTTGCGGATCTTGTCTTTGGGGTTGGCGGTTTCGTCGGCTGCAATGGTGACGATCTCGGCACCAAAGAACGAGAAAATGGTCACCAGTACGCCGCCCAGCACCGCGCCGAAGCCGTTGGGCATGAAGCCCCCGTTGGCCCACAACTGGCTGACCCCGGAGGTCTGCTGCGCCAGTGGCCACACTCCGAACACCGCCAGGGTGCACACGCCGATGAAGGCCAGGATCGCCACCACCTTGATCAGGGCGAACCAGTACTCGAACTCACCGAAGTTCTTTACGCTGATCAGGTTGGTGCACGACAGCACGATCATGATCAGAAACGCGAACAGCCAGGACGGCACACCGGGGAAATAGGCATGGAGGATGTCGGCGCCGGCAATGGCTTCGACCGGGATGATCAGCACCCAGAACCACCAGTACAACCAGCCGATGGTAAAGCCGGCCCAGGGGCCGATGGCCTGGCTTGCGTACGTTGAGAACGAGCCACTGTTCGGGTTGGCGATGGCCATCTCACCCAGCATGCGCATCACCAGCAGCACCAGCAGGCCGGTCATGGCGTAGGAGATCAGGATGGCTGGCCCGGCCGTGGCGATGGCAGTGGATGAGCCGATGAACAGTCCGGCGCCAATGATCCCGGCAATGGAAATCATCGACACCTGACGGGATGTCAAACCGTGTTGTAGCGAACGCTGTTTCTTTTGTTGTAGCGATGCCATGTTCAACCCTCAACTGGGTATGCCGCTGCACATCAGCGCAGCCGACAGGAATAGAGCAGATTTTTATTTTAAGGAGGACGCTTGTTGTTATCCGCGGCTCGTCCCACGCCGAATAAAAGTTATTCTCACCGGTGAAAAAAATGAACTTTGCGAGCAGGAAAAGACGGCCAGTTAGTTACCCTGGCCACTAAGGTTTGCCTACTGTGAATTTCAGTTGAAATCCTTGATGCGGGTCAGTATTAATCTAGAGGGCCGCCTGTCACAAACGACCTTTTAGAAACACATGATTCCATTACGGAATGACCTCACGCCTTTTTCGCCGGATTGACCGCCCATGTCCAAACGCCTGATGCCCTCGACCACCGCCCTGCAGTGCTTCGAAGCCGCCGCCCGGCACCTGAGCTTCACCCGCGCCGCCCAGGAACTGCACCTGACCCAGAGCGCGGTCAGCAAGCAGGTCGCCCAGCTTGAAGACATGCTCAGTCATCCCTTGTTCCAGCGCATTCGCCGGCGCCTGCACCTGACCCCGGCCGGCGCCCTGTACCTGACCGAGGTAAACAAGATCCTGGTCCAGCTGGACATGTCCAGCCGCTACATCCTCAGCTATGGCGGCGAAACCGAAGTACTGCGCATTGCCACCCAGCCAACCTTCGGCGAGCGCTGGCTGGTGCCCAACCTCAAGGGCTTTGGTGAGCGTTACCCGCGCATTCACCTGGACGTACGCAACGCACTTGAGCCCTTCGACCTGGTCCAGGCCAAGGCCGATATCGCCTTCTTCTTCGGCCAGGGCACCTGGCCCGGGGCAACCTGCATCGAGCTGTTCAACGAACAGGTGGTACCGGTGTGTTCACCGCAACTGCTGGCCCGCCACAGCTTCGACAGCGCCAGCGCCCTCACCGCGCACCGCCTGCTGCAATGCACATCGCGCCCGGAAGCCTGGCACGAATGGTTCCAGGGCCAGGGCCTGCACAGCGAAAACAGCTACCACGGCCCGCGATTCGACACCTTTTCCATGTGCATCCGCGCAGCCCAGGCCGGCTGCGGTATCGCGCTGATACCCCAGTACCTGGTGGCTGAGGAGCTGCAGGAGGGCAAACTGGTGATCGCCTGGGCACACGCCAAGCCCAGCGAGGGCTCGCACTTCATTGCCCATGCTGAACATGCCGCCGAAGTGCCCAAGGTGCGGGCGTTCGTTCAGTGGATCAACGAGCGTGTCCGTTTCCAGGGGAAACTTCAATAATTGCCGGAATGATTCCAATCCTTTAATTCGTTTGCGCGCCTGTCGGTTGTCTCGCTTATATACCGGCATAACTAATCAGAGGCCGCGTGCATATGAGCCACGAATTTATCAGTCAGTCCATCTCCGTAGTTCATCCGATAACGCTGTCCCACGGAAAAAACGCGGAAGTCTGGGATACCCACGGCAAGCGGTATATAGATTTTGTCGGCGGTATTGGCGTATTGAACCTGGGCCATTGCAACCCGAGTATTGTCGCGGCGATCCAGCATCAGGCCACACGCCTCACCCACTACGCATTCAATGCCGCCGGGCATGAGCCGTACATTGAACTGATGCAGCGCCTGGCAGCGTTCGTACCGGTGTCCTACCCGTTGAGCGGCATGCTCACCAACAGTGGCGCAGAGGCGGCGGAGAACGCCCTGAAAATTGCCCGGGGCGCTACGGGCAAGACGGCGATCATCGCCTTCGACGGTGGCTTTCACGGTCGCACCCTGGCTACCCTGAACCTCAACGGCAAGGTAGCCCCTTACAAGCAGCGGGTCGGCGTACTGCCGGGACCGGTGTATCACCTGCCCTTCCCCAGCGCCGATACCGGCGTGACCAGCGAACAGGCTCTGGCGGCCCTGGAGCGGCTGTTCAGTGTCGAGATCGATGTCGACGAAGTGGCGGCAGTGATCTTCGAACCGGTACAGGGCGAAGGCGGCTTCCTGGCCATGGAACCGGCCTTTGCCCAGGCGCTTCGCAGCTTCTGCGATCGTCATGGGATTGTGCTGATTGCCGACGAGATCCAGTCCGGTTTCGGTCGCACCGGCCAGCGCTTTGCCTTCCCCCGCCTGGGCATCGAACCCGACCTGCTGCTGGTGGCCAAGAGCATCGCCGGCGGCATGCCGCTGGGGGCCGTACTTGGGCGCAAGGACCTGCTCGACAACCTGCCCAAGGGCGGCTTGGGTGGCACCTATTCGGGTAACCCGATGGCCTGCGCTGCGGCCCTCTCGACCCTCGAACAGCTGACGGATGCCAACCTCGCCGCCTGGGGCGAGCTGCAGGAAAGCGCCATTGTCAGCCGCTACCAGCGCTGGCAGGCGCAGAAGCTGTCGCCCTGCCTGGGCCGTCTGACGGGAACCGGTGCCATGCGCGGCATCGAGCTGGTCGATGCCAACGGCGCGCCCGCCCCCGCGCAACTGGCCCGGGTGCTGGAAGCGGCCCGGGACGCCGGGCTGCTGCTGATGCCCAGCGGCAAGTCACGGCACATCATCCGCCTGCTTGCCCCGCTGACGATCGAGCCTGAGGTACTGAACGAGGGGCTGGACATTCTTGAACGCTGCCTCAGGTAGCGTTCACTGGCGTCAGGCGCCCGGACAATGGCTGGTCTAGCATTGTCTTACCCATGCGCCGCCGGTATTGGCCTATGTGGAACTGAACAGCAGTTATCACCCTGCGTGCCAATAAAGGTTCTCCGCCATGAACAGACCCCGTCGCGGGTTCTCCCTGCAGGTGCTCATCGGCCTGGCGATCATGGTCAGTACCCTGCTGCTCTGCGGGGTGCTGGCCTATCAGGGCTATCACGGCATCAAGCAGGCGCTGGTGGCCGCCTCGGCAGATTCCACGCACCAGTTGGGCCGCACCATCAACGAGCGCGCCCAACGCTTGATCGACCCGGTGCTCAGTACCATCCGCCTGCTGGCCTATGACCCTATCTCCCAGGCCCGCACTCTGTCACAGCGCCTCGACCGCCTGCCCTTGCTGGTGGCGAGCCTGAACGCCAACTCAACGCTCAGTGCGGTGTATGTCGGCTATCCCAATGGTGAGTTCCTGCTGGTGCGCGAGCTGCGCAACGCTACCGAGAAGCACGACCTGCAAGCCCCGCCGGGCTCGGCCTACCTGGTACAGAGCATCAGCCAGGACAGCGCCGGCCAGATGCAGGGCGAATGGCGTTTCTACGACCTGCAACTGATGCAGCTCAAAAGCGTCGCCAAGCCTGATTACCGCTTCGACCCACGCACCCGTGGCTGGTTTGTCACGGGCATGGAGTCCGCAACTGCCGTGCTGACAGAACCCTATGTGTTCTTTACCACCCGCGAAATCGGCCTGACGGTAGCGCAGCGCAGTGTCGACGGTGCGGCAGTGATGGGCATGGATGCCTCGGTCAATGACCTGGGCGGCGAAGTCAAAGACCTGCGCATGACCCCCGGTACCGAAATGGCCGTGGTGGACAGTAAAGGCAACGTGATCATTTACCCGGATCTGCAGCGCGTGGTGGTCAGGGAGGGAGAAAAGCTGCGCTTGTCGCGACTGGACGAGCTGGGGGTAAGCAGCCTGGACTGGTTGCTGGCCAATGACCACAAGGGCCTGGACCCCATCCGCTATCATTCCGCCGGCCAGGACTGGTATGGCATTCAGGTGCCCTTGTCGTCCTTTATCCAGCATGACATCCGAATGCTTATTGCCATACCGGCCAGCGAACTGCTGACTGGCGCGCGCCGTGCGCTGCTCGAAGCGGCGCTATGGGCAGGCGCCTTGACTGCCCTGTTATTGATGGCGGGCTGGGCGCTGTCCCGGCGCATCGCGCAACCGTTGCAGGCGCTGACTCATCAGGTGCGGGCACTGGCCGGGTTCGATTTTGCCCAGAAGGTCGGAGTCAAGTCGCGGATCACCGAGGTGGGCGAGCTCAGCCAGGTGCTGGGCAGCATGTCGCGCACCATCAACAATTTTCAGGCCATCACCCTGGCCCTCAGCCGGGAAACCGACCTCGACAAGATGCTCGAGCAGGTGCTGGGGCAACTGGTGGACGCCACATGCGTCGAAGGCGGCGCGATATATCTGCACCGGGAAGAATCCCAAGTCCTGCAACTGGCGGCCCATTGCCGCAGTGACCCGTTCCCCCCGGAACTGCACCTGGCGACCCATAGCCCGGAAGCACTCAATACCGCTGTGGCTCGGGCGCTGCCGAGCCAGGTACACCCGCTGACTGTTGCGCTGAACGACCGCAGCGAGCGTCTGCTTGGCATCCTGGTACTGCAACTGGGGCCCGCCCAGCAGCAGCCGGGCGGCGTGCAGCAACCGTTCCGCCAGTTCGTCCAGGAATTGTCCGGGGCTGCGGCTGTTGCCATCGAAACGCGCCAACTGATCGAAACCCAGCAACGCCTGCTGGACGCCATCATCAAGCTGCTGGCCGACGCCACCGACGCCAAGAGCCCCTACACCGGCGGCCACTGCCAGCGGGTACCGCAGCTGGCCGAAATGTTGCTGGACAAGGTGATCGAAACCCAAAGTGGTCCTTATGCCGATTACCGCATGAGTGAAATCGAGCGGTATGAATTCAGGATCGCTGCGTGGCTGCATGACTGCGGCAAGGTCACCAGCCCCGAATACGTGGTCGATAAAGCCACCAAGCTGGAGACGCTGTACAACCGCATCCATGAAATCCGTACCCGCTTCGAAGTGCTGTGGCGCGACGCCGAACTGGAGCACTGCAAAGCCCTGGCCGCCGGCGGCGATCAACAGGCACTGCAAACGGCCCTCGACCGTCAAAGGGCCACGCTTCAAGAGGAGTTTGCCTTTGTTGCCACTGCCAACATCGGTGGCGAGTTCATGAGTGACGAGGCTATCGAACGCCTCCAGCAGATCGGCGCGCGGCGCTGGGTCCGGCATTTCGACAACCGCCTGGGCGTGTCCCGTGACGAAGCCGAGCGCCTGGCAACGGCGCCGTCGCCTGCCTTGCCGGTGCAAGAGACATTGCTGGCCGACCGCGCCGACCATCTCGTGCCCTGGGGCGAACGCAAGCCACCGGTGGACAAGCACGATCCGCGCAATATCTGGGGCTTCGACATGCGCTTGCCGGCGCAGGCCTACAATTATGGCGAGTTGTACAACCTCTCCATCCGCCGCGGCACCTTGACCGACGAAGAGCGCTTCAAGATCAACGAACACATCGTGCAGACGATCATCATGCTCAACACCTTGCCGTTGCCGAGCCACCTCAAACGCGTGCCCTCCATTGCCGGCAACCATCACGAAAAGATGGACGGTACCGGTTACCCGCGCCGCCTGCACAAGGACGACATGAGCATCGCCGAACGGGTGATGGCCATCGCCGACATCTTTGAAGCACTCAGCGCGGCGGACCGGCCTTACAAAACGGCCAAGACCCTCTCCGAGTCCGTGAAGATCCTCAGCTTCATGGCCCGCGACCAGCATATCGATGCAGAGCTGTTTCGCCTGTTCCTCACCAGTGGCGTGTATCGCCAGTACGGTGAGCAGTTCCTTGGGCGCGATCAGCTCGACGAGGTGGATATCGAGCCCTATTTGGCGGCGCTGGATAGCGCTTGACGGCGTCGCCCCTACCCTTGCGGCCCTACTGTAATGCGCCCGGCCAGTGTTCGACGCCATTGGCAAAATGGCGTGCGCGCAAGCCGCCGGCCTTGAGGGCGGCGACCGCATCGCGGGAAAACACGCACCAGGGACCACGGCAATAGGCGATTACCTCCTGGCTCGGTGGCAGCTCGCCCAGGCGCTGCTGCAACTCACGAAATGGAATGTTGATGGCGCCGGGCAAGTGGCCCTGGGCGAATTCGTCGGCGGGCCGCACATCAAGCAATGTCACGCTGTGCTCGCGCAAACGCTCGAGCAACTCTTCACGGCTGATGGCTTCCAATTGTTCGGGGGTGTGCTGGCTGTCGTCGAGCAGCTCGCGCATGGCGGCGCGGTTGAACTCGGCCAGTTGCCCAAGTGCGGCGAGCAGCCCGTGGATGGGGCCTTCGCCGAGGCGGTACAACACACGCTTGCCGTCGCGGCGGGTCTGCACGAAACCGGCCCGGCGCAGGTGCTGCAGATGTTGCGAGGCATTGGCCACCGACAGTTCACACTGCTGCGCCAACTGCTCCACGGCACGCTCACCCTGAGCGATGGCGTCGAGCAGGTTAAGGCGATGGGCGTGGCCCAGGGTTCGGGCCAGTTCGGCGATATCGTGCTGAAATTGAGAGTTGAGGTCAGTCATTGACAGCACGGTAGCATTGACCAATCATTCAATCAATTCATTGAATGATAAACAGGAGAAACCCATGCTCGAAGGATTCATTCTCGCGGTGCTGATCGGCCTGACCGCAACGGCGCTGGCCGACCTGTGGACACTGTTCCAGCAGCGGGTACTCGATATCCAGGGACCGAACTGGGCACTGGTGGGCCGCTGGGTCGGGTATATGCCCCAGGGTCAGTTCTTCCATGCCAGCATCGCCAAGGCGCCGGCCTTGCCCTCGGAGCGTGTGCTGGGCTGGGCCACCCACTACCTGACCGGCATCGTTTTCGCCGCCGTTCTGCTGGCCCTCAACGGGCTGGACTGGGTACGTCAGCCTGTCTTGCTACCGGCGCTGGCGCTGGGTGTGGCGACGGTCCTGGCGCCGTTTCTAATCATGCAACCCGGAATGGGCCTGGGCATTGCCGCGTCGAAAACCCCCAACCCACCGGCGGCACGCGTGCGCAGCCTGGTGGCCCACATCGTGTTCGGCGTGGCCTTGTATCTGGCGGGGCTATTGTGGTCGGCCGTGCTGGCCTGAATCATCGACTGTGATGCAACCAGCACTTAATGCGGGGCCACAGGCCGGAGGGTGGTAGCTGCACCGGCAACAGCGCGGGCTCGACCGTGAGCCGTTGCTCCCAGCTATCCACCAGCACCTTGAGTTCGGCATCATGGCTCATATGATGCTCGAACTCGGTGCGCGGCCCGGCTGCGAGGGTTCCCAGAACATACTCGGCAGCCAGTTGGTCAAGCTCGTCCTGGGGCTCGTTGTCATCAACATTGCTCATTCCCGGCACTCCGGCTGCGCAGCCAGGATTTGCCTGCGACCTACAGCATACAACCAAGGCCGATGGCTGGGTCGCGAGGGGATGAACGTTACAGGCCGAGTTCTTGAGGGGTGAGCATGTCGCATTCAAAGGCGATCCAGCCGCCTTCGAGCTCGGCATGACCGTTGACGATCGGGCCGTAGTAGCTCAGGCCGTTGTCCAAGGTGACGCAAATGTGCGTGGCCTTGTCGGGTGCTGCCAGGGCACCGACAAAATGCACCTTTTTCAGGGTTTCGGTCACCGCTTCAAGGCCGACCCGGATCGCGACGTTTTCCACCGCTTCGACGTCTTCGTGCAAGTCGTCGCTGACGGTCACGGTGGCTGTGTAGTTGTACATGCTTGAACTCCAACGACGGATAGATCGGCGTCTACTGACGCACGCGGGCGCCTAGGGTAAAGGACTGGCGCACAAAAATCCCGCGCACTTCGACATCCGGCGCCGGCAAAGGCTGGTATTGTGCGCGCCCGCCATGATCAATCAGGGAAACGACATTGACCGCTGAACAACACCTGACCTCGGACCTGTTCGAGGTCGACAAGCGCCTGGGCCTCAAGCCTGTGGTGGATTTCAACAGCTACCTGCAAAAAGCCTTCGGCGACGGCCCTTGCCGCTGCAGCCGCTGCCTGGCCACCGCCGGTGACGAGTCGGGTTACGAGCATGCGCACACCTTCGACCTGCAAGGCCAGACGGTCAATCGCCGCTTTGCCACGACCTCAGGCAGTGATGTGTTGCTGGTACTGAGGAAAGCCTGGTTGTCGTACACCAAGGCCGAGCTGTCGCCGCTGGGCAATCTGGACCTGGACACCCTGCGCGCCTTCGTCGAACCGCAACTGCACAAGCGCCTGGTGCCCCTGCTGCTGGCCAGCGGGTTGGTCCGTAGCATTGAGGGGCAACTGGTACTGCAGGTTCAGGCAGGCGACTGAATAGCGCCTGCCTGGCGACTGCCGCGCAGTCGATCGCAGCCTCGTGCCTCGGCAGCGGCTACAGAAACCAGTGTAGCCGCTGGCGACTGCCTGCGATCGACCGCACAGCGGTCGTGGCTCAAGTCAGTTCCCACACCCACGCGGTCACCCACCCACCGCCAACGCATAGGGCCCCTCGGCCAGTTGCTCGCGCAGAAATGCCACGCAACTGCGCACCTTGGCCGAGCTGCTCGAGCGCGCTGCGGTCACCGCCCAGACATCCGCCGGCTGGTAGTACGCCGGCAGCACCCGCACCAGCGATCCATCCTCAAGATTACTGACCACATCCCAGTAGGACGCCATGATGATGCCGTGGCCGTCCAATGCCCACTGGCGCACGATGTCACTGTGGTTGGCCGCCATGGGCCCGGTGACCTTGACCGTCTCGGCGCCGCCCGGACCGGTCAGTCGCCATACCCCGAAGCGGTCGTCGCGGCTGCGAAACAACAGGCAGTCCTGCTGCGCCAGTTCCGCCGGTACCCGCACCGGGCCGCGGCGCGCCAGGTAGTCGGGTGCCGCTGCCAGCACGCGCTTGTTTTCAGCAATACGATGAGCGATCAGGTGCTTTTCCTGCACCTCCCCCACGCGGATATCAATGTCGAAGTTCTCCCCGATCAGGTCCACCCGACGGTCCATCAGCTCCAGCCAGACATCCAGGTTCGGATGGCGCTTGCGCAGCAACGACAAGATCGGGGCGACATGCTCGCGCCCCAGGCGCAGGCTGGTGCTGATGCGCAAGGTACCGCGCGGCTCGCTATGCGCCCCGGACAGCGACTCGAGCATCGACTCGACGTTCTCGAGGATCTTCTGCGCCCAGATGAAGGCTGCCTCGCCATCGCTGGTGATGTTTACCCGTCGCGTGGTGCGGTTGAACAACTTCACCCCCAGCAGCGTCTCCAGGGTGGCGATACGCTTGCTGACGTGAGCCGGCGACAGCCCTATCTCGGTGGCTGCGGCAATGAAACTCGAACGCCGGGCCACTTCACAGAACAACTGCAGGTCGCGCAGCAGCGGATCATTATTCGCTAATAGCGCATTCTGATTCTTCATTCAGCCCGATTATCTCCCCAGCGTTTTTTATTAGCCTCTCACAAAACCGCCGTCGCGGTCAGCCTTGCCCACACAAGAACAATGAGAGCGCCATGACCACCCTACGCATCGCCGTCGCCGGCGCCGGCCTGATCGGCCGTCGTCACATCGAACTGATCCAGGCCAGCACCACCTGCCAACTCTGCGCGCTGGTCGATCCGGCACCGGCCGCCGCAGCACTGGCCCTGGCCGCCGGGGTGCCGTTGTACGCCTCGCTGGAACAGTTGTTCGCCGAACAGCGCCCGGACGGAGTCATCCTCGCTACGCCCAATCAACTGCATGTTCAAGGCGCCCTGGCCTGCGTCGAGCAAGGCGTGGCCGCGCTGATCGAAAAACCGGTGGCTCACAGCCTCGCAGAAGGCAAGCGCCTGCTGGCCATCGCCGAGCAACGCGGCGCACGACTGCTGGTGGGCCACCATCGCGCCCACAGCGCGATTCTCGACAAGGCCCGCGAGGTCATCGCCGAGGGCGTCCTCGGCAACCTCGTGGCGGTGATGGGCAGCGCCCTGTTCTACAAGCCCGATGATTACTTCGACGCCGCGCCCTGGCGCCGCGAAGCCGGGGGCGGACCGGTGCTGATCAACCTGATCCACGAGATCGGCAACCTGCGTTCGCTGTGCGGCGAGATCGTTGCCGTGCAGGCCCAGGCCTCCAGCGCCACCCGCAGCTTTGCCGTGGAAGACAGCATCGCCATCAGCCTGCGCTTCGCCAGTGGCGCCCTGGGCACCTTCATGCTCTCGGACACCGCCGCCTGCGCCCGAAGCTGGGAGCAGACCGCCCGGGAGAATCTCGATTACCCAAGCTATGCCGACGAAGATTGCTACGTGATAACCGGCACCCGTGGCTCGTTGTCGATCCCGACCATGCGCCTGAAGTACTACCAGCGCGATCAAGACCGCTCCTGGTGGAAGCCCTTCAGCACTGCTGTGGCGACACTGGAGCAGGCCGACCCGCTGCAACGCCAGCTGGGGCACTTCTGTCAGGTGATACGCGGCGAGGCCCAACCGTTGGTGACCGTGCTTGACGGCCTGCGCAACCTGCAGATCGTCGACGCCATTGCCCAGGCTGCCCGCAGCGGCCAGACCGTACTCACCGAATCGCTTTAACCCGCCGTACCTCCATAACAACAACAAACGGAGACACCCAATGGCCAAACATGCCGGGGGGCTGCACGCTACGCAGCAAACGAAAAAAGCCACGGCCAGTGGCTGGGTCGGTTCGGCCCTGGAGTACTACGATTTCTTTATCTACGCCCAGGCCGCGGCACTGATCTTCCCGCAGATCTTCTTCCCTTCCAGCGACCCCAGTGTGGCGATCATCGCCTCGCTTGCCACCTACGGCGTGGGTTACCTGGCGCGCCCGGTAGGCGCCTTCTTCCTCGGTCACTGGGGCGATACCCGCGGGCGCAAGAATGTGCTGTTGCTGTGCATGTTCCTCATGGGCCTGGCCACCGTCGCGGTCGGCCTGCTGCCCACCTACAACCAGATCGGCTACTGGGCGCCCGCGCTGCTGGTGGTGCTGCGCCTGATCCAGGGTTTCGCCGTGGCCGGGGAAATCGCCGGGGCGAGTTCGATGATCCTTGAACATGCCCCGCCCGGGCGACGTGGCTTCTTTGCCAGCTTTACCCTGCAAGGGGTGCAGGCCGGGCAAGTATTGGCCGCGGCGATCTTCCTGCCACTGGCCTACTTCATGCCCGAGGAAGCATTCAACAGCTGGGGCTGGCGGATTCCGTTCCTGCTCAGCGCCGCCGTGCTGATCGCCGCCTTCATCATCCGCCGCGAGGTGGAGGAACCCCAGGCGTTCACCCGCAAGGTCAACCCGCAGGTTCGCCAACGCTCGCCGATTCGCGATGCGTTCAAGTACAGCTGGCGCGGCATGCTGGTGGTGCTGGGGGTATCGCTGATGAACGTGATCCCGGTGGTGACCACCGTGTTTGGCGCCGCCTATGCGGTGCAGCCGGCCTACGGCGTGGGTTTCGACAAGAGCGTGTACCTGTGGATTCCGGTGGTGGGCAATATCGTCGCGGTGCTGGTAATTCCCTTTGTCGGCAACCTTTCGGACCGGGTCGGACGCCGGCCGCTGATCATCGGCAGTGCGCTGGGCTGCGGCCTGATGTCGTTCCTGTACCTGTATGCGATCAGCCTGCACAACCTGCCGCTGGCCTTCGCCGCCTCGCTGCTGATGTGGGGAATGATCTACCAGGGCTACAACGCGATTTTCCCCAGCTTTTTTCCCGAGCAGTTCCAGACCCACTATCGGGTGTCGGCCATGGCCATTGCCCAGAACGTCGGCTACATGTTCACCGCCCTGCTCCCGGCCCTGTTTACCGCCGTGGCACCGCCTGGCTCGGACAACGTGCCGCTGCTGATCGGCAGCATCACCTGCGTAGTGACCGCGATCTCGGCTATCGCTGCCTGGAGTGCGCCGGAAACCTACCGCACCCCCCTGGATCAACTCGGCCGCGGTGATGCCGTCGCCCTGGACAAACCCACCTATGACGCCCTGCGCGCCACCTCACTGACGGGAAATCTGCACCCATGACCACCCTGCTCGTGCTCAACGGCCCCAACCTGAACATGCTTGGCCTGCGTCAGCCCGACGTCTATGGCCGGGAAACCCTGGCCGATGTCCAGGCCCTGTGCGAACAGGCCGCCAGCGGCCAGGACCTGGCCCTGGAGTTTCACCAGACCAACCACGAAGGCCAGATGATCGACTGGATTCACCAGGCGCGTGGCCGGGTGGCCGGTATCGTTATCAACCCTGGCGCCTGGACTCACACCTCGCTGGCCATTCACGACGCACTGATCGCTGCCGAAGTACCGGTGATCGAGGTGCATATTTCCAACGTTCACCGCCGCGAAGCCTTCCGCCACCACTCCTATGTGTCGCTGGTGGCCAAGGCGGTGCTGGCCGGCTTCGGTACCCACGGCTATGTGTTGGCCATCGACCATTTCGCCCGTGAACTGCGCGCACAACAAGGAGGTGATGCATGAAAACACTCGCCAACCCCAGCCAACGGCTGCGCCTGGGTTTCGTTGGTGGCGGCCTGGAGTCGTCGATCGGCGCCACCCACCGCTACGCCGCTCACCTTGACGGGCACTTCGAGCTGGTCGCCGGGGTGTTTGCCCGCGACCCGCAGCGCAACCTGGCTGCCGCGCAGGCCTACGGCGTGGACCCAGAACGTATCTACAGCGACTTTGCGCAGATGGCCCGGGTCGAAGCCGGGCGCGCCGACGGTATCCAGGCGGTAGCGATCATGGCGCCCAATGCCGTGCATGTGCCAGCGAGCCTGGCCTTTCTCGAACACGGCATCGATGTGATCTGTGACAAGCCCCTGGCCACCAGCCTGGACGAGGCCAGAACACTGGTCGAGCGGGTGCGTCAGGGCCCGGCGCTGCAATTGCTCACGCACAACTACAGTGGCTATCCGATGATCCGCGAAGCCCGGGAGCTGATCGCCCGGGGTGCGATTGGCGAGGTGCGCCTGGTGCAGGTCGAGCACGCCAGCGCCTTCGGCACCCACCCGCTGGAGCAGCAAGGGGTCAAGAGCCTGGCCTGGCGCACCGACCCAAGTCAGGCTGGCACCTCGTCGGTACTCGCCGATGTTGGCGTACACGCCCACCAGTTGCTGCGCTTTGTCACCGGCCAGGAAATCAGCGAAGTTTCTGCCGAACTCAGCACCCTGGTGCCGGGACGCCGCTCCGACGACAACGCTCATGTAAAGCTGCGCCTGAACGGTGGCGCCCGCGGGATGCTCTGGGCAAGCTTTGTCGCCGCTGGTCATCGACATGGTTTGCAGATCCGGGTCTTCGGCTCGACCGGCTCGCTGTACTGGCACCAGGAAGAGCCGGAACGCCTGGAGCTGCGTCATCAGGACCAGCCCCATCAGGTACTGCGCCGTGGCGAAGCCTGGCTAAGCGATGCAGCGAAGCAGGCTACGCGGATCAAGGCTGGTCAACCGGAAGGCTTGCTCGAAGCTTTCGCCAACATCTACAGCGACGCCGCCGAGCTGATCCGGGCGCGACGCGAGCAACGCCCAAGCTCCCCACTGGTGCGTCTGTGTCCGAACGCCGAAGACGGCTTGCGCGGCATGGCTTTCATTGAGGCGTGTGTGCGCTCCGACCAGGACCAGGGCTGCTGGACCACGGTGTCCTGAGCCCCTTCGCTGCAGGGCTCAGTCTTCCAGCGGTTTTGGAGGCGCGGCCGGCTTCGCGGGTTTGGCAGGCTTGGCCGGCTTGCCATCTTTGCCCGGCTTTGCCTCTGCCACGGGAGCTGCCACGGTCGGTGGGGTAACCGCCTTCTCGGCAGCGGGCAATTCGTCCACTGCCTTGAAGATCGATTCAGGTTCGACCGAGCCATCGTGCTCGATCACATGCTTCTCGCCATCCTTGCCGACCAGAATCACCTGGGTGCCGGCACGCGCCCCCAGCTTCAGCTCACGGATCAGGGCCATGGTGGTCTGTTGTTCAAGGTTCTTGTCATCGCGCTTGCCGACCATGCCGGCAACGCTGTAGAGCACCAGGCTACGTTCATCGAAGGCCTTCTTGGTGGCCGGGTCCTTGAGCGCTTCGTTCAGGCCGCGCAGGGTCGGGTCGGCGGTGCTGGGGGCGATCACAATCAAGGGGCGGGACTTGTACAGGTCCTGGGTCAGGGGGGCGTCGTCAGCGAGGACGGGGCCGGCAATGGCCAGCAAGGTGGCGAGGGTCAGTGACCGGACGAGCATGCGCATCTCCTTCAAATTCCATGCATCAAAGACTACAGATCGCGTCGAAAGATCCGAGGTGCGAGCCTAAACTACAGGACGAATTCCGTGGGCTGGCCAAAGGTAACTTCCGATTTCCAAGTAGAACCTTCGCCTCGTCCAGAGACGGCTGACATCTGAATCTGAGGATAGCTGAAGCTGTCAGCCATGCCTGTCACACCGCTGCCGAAGGACTGGACCATGAGCTTTGTCGAAACCCTGCTGTTGCTGCTGATCCTTGCCACTGCCCTGGGCTGTGGCTTGATGGGCGGGCTGTTCTTCGCCTTCTCCAACTTCGTGATGAAAGCCCTGGAGCGCATCCCCGAACAAAGTGCGGTGACGGCCATGCAGTCGATCAACCAAGTGGTGCTCAACCGGTTGTTCCTGGCCTTGTTCTTCGGCACGGCGCTGACCAGCGTGGGGTTGTTGATCTGGGCCTACCAGCGCTGGCCGCTGCCGGGCAGCCTGTGCATGGCCATTGGTAGCGCGTTGTACCTGGCGGGCAATGTCGTGGTGACGATGCTGTTCAACGTGCCGAAAAACCAGGCCCTGGCCAAGCTTGATCCGGGCAGTGCCGAGGCCGCTGCGGCCTGGCAGCGCTATGTGCCGGGGTGGAACCGCTGGAACCATGTGCGCACGGTGACCGCGCTGGCGGCGGCTGCCTGGTTGATGTTGGCCCTGGGGTTGATCCGGGGCGTGTAGGAGCGGGCTTGCCAGCGAGGAGGCCAGTGCAGCGTGCCTGGCAGGTGGTGCCTGGATTACGACCGCTTTGCGGTCGATCGCAGCCTCGTGCCTCGGCAGCGGCTACACATGATGGTGTAGCCGCTGCCGATAGCCTGCGATCGAGCGCGCAGCGGTCATGGTTCAAGGCAGTTGCTCCCACAGGCAAGCTAGAACAAACCCATCTGCCGATCGATCAAGGCCGAAAAATCATCCTGCACAAACGGCAGGATGGCATCGGCCACCGGTTGCAGTTGGCGGGTCAGGTAATGGTCATAGTCGATGGCCGCGTGCCGGGTCTCCAATGGCTCGGGCCCGGCCACGGTAATCACATAGCTGATCCACCCACCATTCTGGTACTGGCGCGGGCGCCCCTGGCGCTGGTTGTAGTCATCAGCCATTCGCGCCGCCCGCACATGGGGCGGTACGTTGCGCTGGTAATCAGCCAGGGGTCTGCGCAAGCGCTTGCGGTAGATCAGCAGCTCATCGTGCTCACCGGCCAGGGTCTTGCGCACGTATTCGCGCACGTACGCCTGGTAGGGCTGGCGGCGGAATATCCGTTCGTACAGTTCCTGCTGGAACTGCCGGGCCAGCGGCGACCAGTCGGTACGCACGCTTTCCAGGCCCTTGTAGATCATTTCTTCATGCCCATCACTGCGCTGCACCAGCCCGGCATAGCGCTTCTTGCTGCCCTCCTCGGCACCGCGGATGGTCGGCATCAGGAAGCGCTTGTAGTGGGTCTCGTATTGCAACTCCAGGGCGCTGTCCAGGCCGTAGGTACCACGCAGGTGTTCACGCCACCACTGGTTGACCTGCTGTACCAGGCGCCGGCCGATGACATCGGCATCGGCCTCGTCATGGGCACGCTTGAGCCAGACGAAGGTGGAGTCGGTGTCGCCATAGATCACGGTATAACCCTGAGCTTCGATCAACTCGCGGGTGCGGCGCATGATTTCGTGGCCACGCATAGTGATCGACGAGGCCAGGCGCGGGTCGAAAAAGCGGCAGCCACTGGAGCCCAGTACGCCATAAAACGCATTCATGATGATCTTCAAGGCCTGGGACAACGGCGCGTTGTGGTCGCGCTTGGCCGTTTCGCGCCCCTGCCATACGCGCTCGACAATCGCAGGCAGGCAATGCTGGGTACGCGAGAAGCGTGCGCCGCGAAACCCCGGCACCGAGCTTTCGTCATCCGGCGCACGCAAGCCTTCGACCAACCCCAGCGGGTCGATCAGGAAGGTGCGGATGATGGACGGGTACAGGCTCTTGTAGTCGAGCACCAGCACCGACTCGTACAAGCCCGGCCGCGAATCCATGACAAAGCCACCGGGGCTGGCTTCGTCCGGTCGCTCGCCCTGGTTGGGTGCAACAAAACCCTGGCGGTGCATCAGGGGGATATACAAATGGCAGAACGCAGCCACCGAACCACCACTGCGATCAGCCGGTAGCCCGGTGACCGTGGCACGCTCCAGCAAAAAGGTCAGCAGTTCGGTCTTGGCAAAAATGCGTGTAACCAGCTCACAGTCCTTGAGGTTGTAGCGGGCCAGGGCCGGCTTGTCCTCGGCAAACATGCGGTTGATCTCATCCATGCGCTGGTACGGGGTATCGATGGCCTTGCCTTCGCCGAGCAGAGTCTGGGCAACGTTCTCCAGGCTGAACGAGGGAAAGCTCCAGGTCGCCGAGCGCAGCGCCTCGATGCCGTCGATGATCAGGCGTCCCGAGGCACCGGCAAAAAAGTGCGTACGGCTGCCATGCTCGCGCCACTCCATCACCTCGCCCTCGCGTCCCAGGCGCAGCGGCACCTGCAACTGCTGGGCGTGAGCGTGCAGCACGCGCAGGTCGAACTGCACCAGGTTCCAACCGATGATCGCATCCGGGTCGTGTACGGCCAGCCAGTGGTTCAGACGCTCAAGCAATTGGCCGCGGCTGTCGCAATACTCCAGGTCGAAATCGATGCCCCGGGCGTCGCCATTGGCAGGCCCGAGCATGTACACCTGGCGCTGGCCGCAGCCTTCGAGGGCAATGGAATAGAGTTCGCCGCGTTCGGTGGTTTCGATGTCCAGGGACACCAGTTTCAGTGTCGGGCGGTAGTCGGGGGCGGGCTTGAGCTGGGCATCGTGCAGCACGCCGTGCTCATCTGGCGTGCCGCTGAAGTTGACCGGCGCGGTGATAAAGCGCTCCATCAGGTAGCGCTCCGGCGGACGGATATCGGCTTCGTAGACCTGCACTCCAGCGGCGCGCAGGCGCTTTTCCAGCTGGATCAACTGACGGTGCTGGCGGCAGTAGAGGCCCAGCACCGGGCGCTGTTCAAAGTCGCGAAGGCCAAGCGGGCGCAGGCTCACATCGCGCTCACCGCGCAGCACGGCCTGTGCTTGCGCCTCATGTGCTGCAGGAATAAACGCCACCGACGTCTGCACCGACAAGCGCACACGCCGAGGGCCCTGATCGGTGGCCAGCCAGAACTCCACGCAGGTACCTGCCGGGGTATCGCGCCAATGCCGGGTCAGGACAAAGCCCTGCTGTAACTCCACCGCTGCAACCTCAATACCGCTGGATAGGGAGTGATTCTACCCTAGCCCGCCACCCGGGCGCCCGGTGTAAAGCCATGGCGACGGGATTGCCCGGCAATCAGCAACGCAGCGCCAATCAAGGCGAGCAACACCCAGGCGAAACTGCCGACGCCCCACTGGGTCAGCAGTACACCACCCAGCAAGCCGCCGGCGGCTATGGCCAGGTTCCACACGGTGACAATCATCGACTGCGCCACATCAGCGCCCTCCCCGGCGGCGTCGGCGCTGGCCGTCTGCAAGAGAGTCGGCGCACCGCCGTAGGTCAGGCCCCAAACCGCCACGCTGAAAAACACCAGCGTCGGCGACTGGCCGGCAAAGCCAAGCACCAGCGCCACGGCACCAAAGCCTGCGAGGCTGAGCACGACCATGGTGCGCAAGTGCCGGTCGATCCAGGCACCTACGAGGGCAATGCCGGCCAGGGCGGCGATACCGAACGTCAACAACACCAGTCCGGTGCTGGCGGCCATGTTCGCCGCCGCCAGAAACGGCACGATGTAGGTGTACAGCACGTTGTGGGCCAGCACCCAGGTGAGGATTACCAACAGCACGGCCACCACCCCCGGCGTGCGCAGCACCTGGGCGATTCCCGGGCGCTGGCCCGGCGCGTGCCCGTCGAAGTCCGGCACCTTGTACAGCACCCAGACGATCAGCAACACGCTCGACAGCGAGACCCAGGCAAAGGTCGCCCGCCAACCCACCCACTCGCCCAGCCAGGTACCGACCGGCACGCCCAGCGACAACGCCACCGGTGCCCCGATCATCGCCACGGCCATGGCCCTGCCTTGCAGGACCGGGCTGACCATGCGCCGTGCATGCCCTGCAATCACGCCCCAGGCAAGGCCTGCCGCGACCCCGGTCATGAAGCGTGCGAACAGGGTCAGCAGGTAAGACTGCGACACGGCGGTCAGGGTGTTGAACAGCAGGAAACCGACAATCGCCAGTAGCAACACCGGGCGCCGGCGCCAGCCCTGGGTCAGGGTCACCAGTGGAATGGCCGTGAGCAAGGAGCCCAGCGCGTACACCGTGACCAATTGCCCGCTCATGGCTTCGCTGATGTGCATGCCCGCCGAAATCTGCCCGAGCAACCCGGCGGGCAGGGTCTCGCTGAGAATGGCAATGAAGCCGGTCATTGCCAGCGCCAGCAAACCGCTGAGCGGAAAAGGCTGTTCGCTGGCCTCCTCGGGGGTGGTCTGGGCAGCAGCGCTGCAACTCATCTGAGTCATGGTGGAACTCCTGTTTGAAAGACAGGCGAACCTTACTGGCTGCGGCCACTACGGAAAAAGACGGGTACTATTCCGTACATCCAGGACACTGATGTCCGTAATAGGAGTTGCCCGTGGACAGTCTCAACGGTTTCGTGGTGTTCGTACGGGTAGCCGAAACCCGCAGTTTTGTCGCTGCGGCGCAATCGCTTGGTGTCAGTGCCTCGGCCATTGGCAAGCGAGTCGCGCGCCTGGAAGCCCGCCTGGGTGTGCGGCTGTTTCACCGCAGCACCCGCAGCATCACCCTCACCGCCGAAGGCACGGTGTTTCTGGAGCGCAGCCGGCGCATCCTGGCCGAGATCGAGGCCACCGAACTTGAACTGTCGCAATCGACGGAAACCCCGCGCGGGCGCCTGCGCGTCAGCCTGCCCCAGGTCACTGCGCTGGTAATGCCGGCCTTGAGCGAGTTCATGGCGCTGTACCCGCAGGTCGAATTGGACCTCGATTTCAGCGACCGCATGGTCGACATCATCGGTGAAGGGTTCGATGTGGTAATGCGCGGCGGTACGCCGTCGGACTCACGCCTGAACGCGAAATTCCTCGGCCACTTCCACCACTTGCTGGTGGGCTCCCCTGGCTACTTCCAACGCTGCGGCATGCCGCGTCACCCTGACGATCTGGCCGGTCACACCTGCCTGCATTACCGCTTCCCCAGCAGCGGCAAGCTTGAGCGCTGGCCACTGCGCAGCGAGCAGCCGGGACGCGAGTACGAAATTCCGGTGTCGATGGTCTGCAACCATGTCGAGACGCGCGTGTGCTTTGCCATGCGTGATCGCGGCATCACCTGCCTGCCGGATTTCACCGTACGCCAGCAACTGGCCAAGGGAGAACTGACTACGGTGCTGGACGACTTCATGGAGCGGCGCGGCAGTTTCTACTTGCTGTGGCCGTCGGGGCGGCAGATGCCGTCGCGCTTGCGAGTGTTCATCGACTTCATGAGTGAGCGGCTATTTACCGAACCGGCCTGTGGGAGCGGGCCCGACTATTAGTCATATAAATAATCAATGCCCTGCTGCGGCAGCTGCGGTGCGCTTTTCAGCAGGAACTCACCCAGCGCCCGCACCTGCCGGGCCTGGGGACTGGACCTGAGCCATGTCAGGTAATAACCCTCGCCGGTCGCCACAGCCTGTGGGAACGGCGTCACCAGCCGACCGCCCTCGAGCTCGACCTGGGCCAGTAGCAGGTCGGCGACGGCAACACCTGCGCCTTGCTGGGCAGCGGACATGCCCTGATCAAGGGTGTCGAACACTTGCCCACGGTCGATCGCCAGCTGCAGCGCCCCCAAGCGGGTGAGCCAGCGCCGCCAGTCGCGGCGGTCTGGCGAGGGATGAAGCAATTGGCTGGGGTCCAGTTCAGACAGCGCGCGGGCACTGGCGGCGCAGTGATCCGGGCTGCACACCGGTACCAGCCACTCATCGAACAGTCTGAGGCTGTCGACCTCGGCGGCAAAACGCCCATCGGCCAGCAGGATCGCGGCCTCAAAGGGTTCGCTGTAGAAGTCGACACGGTCGATATCCATCCAGACGCTCGATAACTGCACCCGACTGTGCGGCGCCTGCTCGCGATACTGGTCGAGGGCCTTGAGCAGCCAACGCACCGTGAGGGTCGAAGGTGCCTTCAGACGAATACCGCTGCGGTCTTTCCTCAACAGCCCGCAAGCGTTTTCAATGATCTTGAACCCGACCTTGAGCTCCTGGGCGAGCAGCCGCCCGGGCTCGGTCAGCGTCAGCCGGGGCCCGCGCCGCTGGAAGAGAGCGCAGTCGTACAGACTTTCGAGGGTCTTGATGTGGTGGCTGACAGCACCTTGGGTCAGTGCCAGTTCCTGGGCGGCGCGGGTGAAGGAGCCATAGCGGGCAGCCACCTCGAAGGCCCGCAATGCCTGGAGGGCGGGGATGCGTTCAGACATGGTCGAATTCAAGCATGAGTAAAACTAATAGAAAGCCATAGTAACAGGCGTTTTACAAGGGTCAGGGTGCTGCCGAAAATACCGCCAACCCTTTACCGCCCGAGCCTGCCGATGAACATCACTTTGCTGCTGTCCTATGCCCTGACCGTCCTGCTGTTGATTGCCACCCCCGGCCCGGTGGTGGCGCTGGTTGTCGACACAGCCGCCCGCGCCGGTCGGCGCCAGGCCGTGGCCACGGCGCTGGGCACCAACGGTGCATCCCTGGTGCTGATCGCCGTGGCGGCCGCGGTAATACTCACCAGCGTGGTAGTCGACCCGCGGTGGCTTGCGGCCTTGAGCCTGGTGGGCTGCCTGTTCATCGCCTACCTGGCGATGGGCAGCCTGCGCCAGGGTCGCCAGGACGACGCTGCCCGACCCGCTACTCGTGGTGCCCGGGGTGGCTGGTGGCAAGGGTTTGCCGTCGGCCTGTCAAACCCCAAGGACATCCTGTTCTTTGTGGCCTTTTTCCCACAGTTCATTCAGGTGAGTACCCATGCAGGTCACAGCCTGTTACTACTTTCCCTTGTGTGGGTGGTGATCGATGTGGCGATACTGGGCCTTTATATTTTCATGACACAGCGACTGATTGCCTCCCGCCATCACCACCTGATCCGCCTGACCAGCGGTGGGTTGCTGCTGGTGATCGCCGTGGCGGGGCTGTTCTACAATCTTGATGCGCTCCGCTCCTGATCCGGTGCGGGTTTGGACTGCGGTCCTGGTACGGTTAGAATGAACACCGAACACCCAGGCCCCTTCGAACCACACTATGGACAGTCGGATTGAACCCTGAACTTCACAGCCGTACCCAATTATTCATGCACAGCCGCCAGCACCTGCTTCAAAAAGGCCTCACCGTGATACGCGCGCAGGTTCTGCGCGGCCTGATCCTGGTGATGGCTCCTGCCTGCGCCCTGGCTGACGATTCGCCCATCGACCCGCATGCCGACCTCTTGTACCGCCAGGCCCTGACCTTTCTGGAGCAGGCTGAAGCCCAGAGCAGCGGCTTCAGTCTCAAGGCCAGCACCACCGACCAGGACCTGGCCCAGCAAGGCCAGGCGCTGGGGCGCACCCTTGCGCCGGCGGTGAGCCTGCTGAAAAAAGCTGTCGAGCGCGACCATCCCGTGGCCCGCTACCGGTTGGCGCTCTACTACATGACCTACCTCCCCGCCAGCCAGATTCCCGAGGCGGCCTGTCCTCTGCTGCAAGACAGCCTTGCCCAGGGCTTTGCGCCAGCCGCACTGGGGATCGAGACCTGGTGTACCGACTACAGCCAGAGCAGCGCCTTTGCCAGGGACCTTGAAAAAATCCCCGCCCTGGCCCCCCGCTACGCTTCCTACTACCCGCAGCCGGCCGAACGCCTGCAGTGCAACCGCCAGCAGCCTCAGGGGCTGGCCATGCAGTGGGGGCGCCAGCGTGACTATCAGGCTGAAATCTATCGCTTGCAGGGCAACCTCTACCCGGGGCAACGCCAGGTCTACTGGCAGAAGGCGGTGGACCTCAACGGTTGCTTTGCCGCCCAACAGCAGTTGCTCAGCCGCCACCACTGACACCCCGCCGCATGCGCGGGTGACCGCGCACAGCAAGATCGTTCAAGTCACCCGCCTGCCGCTCTGGCATGCTGTACATCCTTGTTCAGCTGCCGCAGATTTCCATGTCCAATCCTCCCTTCGCCCGCCAAGCGTTTATCCAGGGCGCCATTGCCATCCTGCCGTTATCCCTCGCCGTTGCTCCCTGGGGCTTGTTGGCCGGCTCGATGGCCATCGAAGCCAACCTGACCCCGTGGGAAGGCCAGGGGCTGTCGGCCATTGTCTTTGCCGGCGCGGCCCAGCTGGTGGCCATCGGCATGATCAAGGGCGGGGCCAACCTGTTCTCGATCCTCTTGACCACCCTGCTGCTGACGTCCCAGCACCTGCTCTACGGGCTGTCGATGCGTCCAGTGTTGTCGGGGCTGCCCACGCGCTGGCGCCTGGGCCTGGGTTTTTTGCTCACCGATGAGTTCTTCGCCCTCACCAGTCAGTACGACCAGAAGCAGTTCAACCGCTGGTATGCCCTGGGGGTGGGCCTGACGTTCTACATTGCCTGGAACCTGTTCACCCTGGTCGGGATCATCCTGGGGCAGAATATTCCGCACCTGGACCAGTTGGGCCTGGACTTCTCCATCGTCGCCACCTTCGTTGCCCTGATTGCGCCCCTGGTGCGCAACCTGCCCACCGTGGTGTGTGTCGCGGTGTCGTTGTTCAGCTCGGTGCTGTTCAGCTTCTGGCACTGGGAAACCGGCCTGGTGGCCGCAGGCCTGCTGGGCATGAGCGCCGGCTTCATCTGCCAGAAATTCAGTGGAGTGCGCGCATGATTTTTGCCTTGATTATCGGCATGGGCCTGTTGGTGTTTCTCAACCGCTATGCCTTTCTCGAACCACGCCTGCCTTTGCGCCTGAGTTCCAACGCGCGGCAGTTTCTGGGCTTTGCCGTACCGGGCATGCTCACGGCGATTTGCGGACCGATCATTTTCCTGCCCGGCCATCAGCTCGACCTGAGCCTGGCCAACCCCTACCTGCTCGGTTCGGTGGTGGCTGTAGTGCTGGTACTGTTGACCCGCAGCACCTTGATCAGCATGCTGGTGAGCATGGCTTTCTTCTTTGTCTTTCGCTGGTGGTTGAACGGCAGTCCATGAACGCAGCAGCACAGGAACAGACCCGCTTCTGGCAAGCCCCGGCCCTGGGGGATATCGAGCTGCTGCACGCCCGGTACATCCAGCAGCGCTTTGCGCCCCATGTGCATGAAGGGTATGTAATTACCATTATCGAGTCCGGTGCCCAGCGCTTCTGGCACCGTGGCAGCGAGCACCTGGCCCCCGTGGGCAGCATGGTGCTGATCAACCCGGACGAGTTGCACACCGGGGCCAAGGCCCATGAACAAGGCTGGCGCTATCGCGGCTTTTATCCCGACAGCGAGCGCATTACCGGCGTGCTCGACGAATTGGAAATCAAGCGCGACGGCCTGCCCGGCTTCCAGGCCAGCGTGCTGCACGACCCGCAACTGGCCAAGGCATTCAGTTGGCTGCACAGCTCTGCCGAGCATGGCGCCAGCGCCCTCGAACAACAAACCGCCTGGCGCGAGGCGGTGTTGTTGCTGCTGCAGCGTCACGCCCACGTGGTCAGCCCGCGAACACCGGGCAATGAGCCGTGCGCCGTGGCCCGGGCCAAAGAGTTGATGGACAGCCGCCTGGCCTACCCGCCTTCGCTGCAGGAACTGGCCGAAGCAGTCAGCCTGTCGCCGTTTCATTTTGCCCGGGTGTTTCGCCAGGCCACCGGCTTGCCGCCGCATGCCTGGCTCAAGCAACGTCGCTTGAGCCGTGCGCGAGAACTGTTGAAGAACGATTGCCTGCCCTTCAATGTGGCGTTTGCGTTAGGGTTTTCGGACCAGAGCCACCTCAACCGGCAGTTCAAGCAGGCCTATGGGGTGACACCTGGGGAGTATCGCCAGGCAAAAGCACCGCGGGGCAAACACGCCCCCGAAGGAGCGGCGCTGCGACGTCTCGACTTGCCCCGCGTTCTGGATCCTCAAGCCGGAGCCGACGTCCGGATCAAGTGATCAAAGGCGGCCAGCGAAGCCTTGGCGCCCTCACCCACGGCAATCACGATCTGCTTGTACGGCACCGTGGTCACATCACCTGCGGCAAACACACCCGGCAGGTTGGTCTGGCCACGGGCATCAACAATGATCTCGCCACGCGGAGACAGCTCCAGCGTGCCCTTGAGCCAGTCAGTGTTGGGCAGCAAGCCGATCTGTACAAAGATGCCTTCCAGCGCGATGTCATGCAGCTCATCGCTATTGCGGTCTTTGTAGCGCAGGCCGTTGACCTTCTCGCCGTCGCCCAGCACTTCGGTGGTCAAGGCGCTGGTAATGACCTTGACGTTCGGCAGGCTGTGCAGCTTGCGTTGCAACACGGCGTCGGCGCGCAACTGGCTGTCGAACTCGATCAGGGTCACGTGGGCGACGATACCGGCCAGGTCGATGGCCGCTTCCACACCGGAGTTTCCGCCACCGATCACCGCCACGCGCTTGCCTTTGAACAGGGGGCCGTCGCAGTGCGGGCAGTAGGCAACGCCACGGCTGCGGTACTCTTTTTCACCCGGCACGTTCATTTCGCGCCAGCGGGCACCAGTGGCCAGGATGACGGCCTTGGCCTTGAGCGAGGCGCCACTGGCCAGGCGTACTTCATGCAGGCCGCCGTCCGTGGCCGGGATCAGCGCTTCACCGCGCTGCAGGTTCATGATGTCGACGTCGTACTGCTTGACGTGCTCTTCCAGCGCCATGGCCAGTTTCGGGCCTTCGGTTTCCTGCACCGAGATGAAGTTCTCGATGGCCATGGTGTCGAGCACCTGGCCGCCGAAGCGCTCCGCGGCAACACCGGTGCGAATGCCTTTGCGCGCGGCATAAATGGCCGCTGCGGCGCCGGCCGGGCCACCGCCGACCACCAGCACGTCAAAGGCGTCCTTGGCGTTGATCTTCTCGGCCTGGCGTTCACCTGCGCTGGTGTCCAGCTTGGCGAGTATCTCTTCCAGGCCCATGCGGCCCTGGCCGAAAACTTCACCGTTGAGGTAGACACTCGGCACGGCCATGACCTTGCGCGAGTCGACTTCGGCCTGGAACAACGCACCGTCGATGGCAACGTGACGCACGTTGGGGTTGAGCACTGCCATCAGGTTCAGCGCCTGGACCACGTCCGGGCAGTTCTGGCACGACAGCGAGAAGTAGGTTTCAAAGTTGAATTCACCCTTGAGGGCGCTGATCTGCTCGATCACTTGCGCGCCGGCCTTGGACGGATGACCGCCGACCTGCAGCAGGGCGAGCACCAGCGAGGTGAATTCGTGGCCCATGGGGATGCCGGCAAAGCGCAGGCTGATGTCTGCCCCGGGCCGATTGAGCGAAAACGAAGGGCGACGGGCGTCGCTGCCGTCTTCGCGCAGGGTAATCAGGTTCGACAGGCCGGCGATTTCTACCAGCAAGTCGCGCAATTCGCGGGACTTCGCGCCGTCATCGAGGGAAGCAACGATCTCGATCGGCTGAGTGACCCGCTCCAGGTAGGCTTTCAACTGAGTTTTAAGCGTGGCGTCCAACATACGGGCGATTCCTTTTTCAAACGGTAGAAATAACAACGCCCGGGCGAAAGCGCCCGGGCGTTTTGCGGGGCGGTGACAACGTCAGGTGCGGTAGACCACCGCCCTCGGCTGGCTCACGGTCTTAGATCTTGCCGACCAGGTCCAGCGATGGCGCCAGAGTGGCTTCGCCTTCTTTCCACTTGGCCGGGCAGACTTCGCCTGGGTGGGCAGCAACGTACTGGGCAGCCTTGATCTTGCGCAGCAGCTCGCTGGCGTCACGGCCGACACCACCGTCGTTCAGTTCGACGATCTTGATCTGGCCTTCCGGGTTGATCACGAAAGTGCCACGGTCAGCGATACCGGCTTCTTCGATCAGCACGTCGAAGTTGCGCGAGATGACGTGGGTCGGGTCACCGATCAGCGGGTACTGGATCTTGCCGATGGTGTCCGAGGTGTCGTGCCAGGCTTTGTGGGTGAAGTGGGTGTCGGTGGACACGCCGTAGATTTCAACGCCCAGGTCTTTGAACTCGGCGTAGTTGTCGGCCAGGTCGCCCAGCTCGGTCGGGCAGACGAAGGTGAAGTCGGCCGGGTAGAAGAATACGACGGACCATTTGCCCTTGAGGTCGGCTTCAGACACTTCGACGAACTTGCCCTGGTGGTAAGCAGTGGCTTTGAACGGTTTTACCTGGCTGTTGATGATAGGCATGAGTGACTCTCCTTCAGGGGGTTGAAAAATCTGATGGGAGAATCGTAGCTAATACACCGGCTCAATGCTCATTGGCAAAGCTGATGCTGCTGATTGGTTTTGGCTATAACGGGAGAGTATTAATAGAAGGGAATGGATGGAAGCATCGCGGGGCAAGCCCGCTCCTACGTTCTAGGAGCGGGCTTGCCCCGCAATAGCTCTACCCTCAACGAGCAGGCGTACGCAGCGTAACGAACTCCTCCGCCGCCGTAGGGTGTACCCCGATGGTCTCATCGAACTGCTGCTTGGTGGCACCGGCCTTGAGCGCAATGCCCAGGCCCTGGATGATCTCGCCCGCATCCGGGCCGACCATGTGGCAACCCAGCACGCGGTCGGTTTCGGCATCGACCACCAGCTTCATCAAGGTCTTTTCCTGCACCTGGGTCAGGGTCAACTTCATTGGCCGGAAGCGGCTCTCGAAGACCTGCACCTGGTGCCCCTGCTCCAGCGCCTGCTCTTCGGTCAGGCCCACGGTGCCAATTGGCGGCTGGCTGAACACCGCCGTCGGAATGTTCTGGTAGTCCACCGGGCGGTACTGCTCAGGCTTGAACAGGCGCCGAGCAACGGCCATGCCTTCGGCCAGGGCGACCGGGGTCAGTTGCACGCGGCCAATCACATCGCCAATGGCCAGGATCGAGGGTTCGGTGGTCTGATAAAGGTCATCGACGCGGATGAAGCCACGCGGGTCCAGCTCGACCCCAGTGTTTTCCAGGCCCAGGTTGTCGAGCATCGGCCGACGGCCCGTGGCGTAGAACACGCAGTCGGCTACCAGCTCGCGTCCGTCCTTGAGGGTGGCCTTGAGGCTGCCGTCGTCCTGGCGGTCGATACGCTGGATGTCGCTGTTGAACTGCAGGTCCATGCCGCGCTTTTCCAGCTCTTCCTTGAGGTGGGTACGCACCCCGCCGTCGAAGCCGCGCAGGAACAGGTCGCCGCGGTACAGCAGCGAAGTCTTGGCGCCGAGCCCCTGGAAGATACCGGCGAACTCGACAGCAATGTAGCCGCCGCCCACGACCAGCACGCGCTTGGGCAGTTCCTTGAGGTAGAACGCCTCGTTGGAGCTGATCGCCAGGTCCTTGCCCGGGATGTCGGGGATCTGCGGCCAGCCGCCGGTGGCGATGAGGATGTTCTTGGCGCTGTAGCGCTGGCCATCGACTTCCACTTCGTGGGCGCCGGTGAGCCTGGCGTGTCCTTCGAGCAGGGTCACCCCGCTGTTGACCAGCAAGTTGCGGTAGATGCCGTTGAGCCGCTCGATCTCGCGATTCTTGTTGGCGATCAGTTGACCCCAGTCGAACTGGGCATCTTCCAGCGTCCAGCCAAAGCCTGCCGCCTGCTCGAAGTCATCGGAAAAGTGGGCGCCATACACCAGCAGTTTTTTCGGCACGCAGCCAACGTTGACGCAAGTACCACCCAGGTAGCGGCTTTCGGCCACCGCCACTTTCGCACCGAATCCGGCAGCAAAACGCGCCGCGCGCACACCGCCGGAACCGGCGCCAATTACGAACAGATCAAAATCATGGGCCATTTCAGTCTCCTTGCCAGGCCGACAGCATACCCCCTGTCAGGGGCCGCAAACAAAAAAGCCACCCGAAGGTGGCTTTTTCATACAACACCGAAATATCAGTAGGCTTTGCCGGTCTTGTAGAAGTTTTCGAAGCAGAAGTTGGTCGCCTCGATGTAGCCTTCAGCGCCACCGCAGTCAAAACGCTTGCCTTTGAACTTGTAGGCAATCACGCAACCGTTCTGTGCCTGTTTCATCAGGGCATCGGTGATCTGGATCTCGCCGCCTTTGCCTGGCTCGGTTTCTTCGATCAGCTTGAAGATATCCGGGGTCAGGATGTAGCGGCCGATAATGGCCAGGTTCGACGGGGCGTCTTCAGGTGCCGGCTTCTCGACCATGCTGTTCACACGATAGATGTCGTCACGGATCATCTCGCCGGAGATCACGCCGTACTTGTTGGTTTCCTGCGGGTCGACTTCCTGGATGGCAACGATCGAGCAGCGGAACTGGTTGTACAGCTTGACCATCTGTTGCAGCACACCGTCACCTTCGAGGTTGACGCACAGGTCGTCAGCCAGCACGACCGCGAACGGCTCGTCGCCGATCAGCGGGCGGCCAGTGAGGATGGCGTGGCCCAGGCCTTTCATTTCGGTCTGACGGGTGTAGGAGAACGAGCACTCGTCGAGCAGACGACGGATGCCGACCAGGTATTTTTCCTTGTCGGTGCCCTTGATCTGGTTTTCCAGCTCGTAGCTGATGTCGAAGTGGTCTTCCAGGGCGCGCTTGCCGCGGCCGGTAACGATGGAAATCTCGTTCAATCCAGCTTCCAGCGCTTCTTCAACGCCGTACTGGATCAGTGGCTTGTTCACCACCGGCAGCATTTCCTTGGGCATGGCTTTGGTAGCAGGCAGGAAGCGAGTGCCGTAACCGGCTGCCGGGAACAAGCATTTCTTGATCATAAACGTCCTTAACAAGGGCTTTGCGTACGAAATTCGGCGCAGTCTAATCAGGCGGCAGTCACCTTACAATGCCCTGCCACCGGGCGACCGATGCCATGATAGAGAAATCCTAGTGGAGATAGTTCCCCCGGATCATAAATATTGCGCCCATCGAAGACCACGGGCATACGCATCAGGCCGCGCAAACGCGGCCAATCAGGTTGTCGGTATTGCTTCCATTCGGTCACCAGCACCAGGGCGTCGGCGCCTTCGGCGCACCCGTAGGGGTTGCCCGACAAACGCAGGCGGCCACTGGCCACGGCCTCGGGATAACGCTGCGCCACACCTTCCAGGGCCGCAGGATCAGTGGCCTGGACCCGCGCTCCGGCTGCCAGCAGCGCCTCGATCAACACCAGGCTCGGTGCCTCGCGCAGGTCGTCGGTGCCAGGCTTGAACGCCAGCCCCCAGAGCCCTACCACCCTGCCCTGCACAAAGCCGCCAAAATGCTGGACCAGCGCCTGGAACAGCAGGGTTTTCTGCAGTGCATTGCGCGCCTGAACCGCATCGAGTATGGCTGTGGGATAGTCCGCGGCCCGGGCGGTATGGATCAAGGCCCGTACATCCTTGGGAAAGCACGAGCCGCCATAACCGCAGCCGGCGTAGATGAAATGGGTGCCGATGCGCGTATCACTGCCGATACCACGGCGCACCTGCTCGATATCTACATCGAGGCGTGCGCACAGTCCGGCCAGCTCATTGATGAAGGAGATTTTCGTCGCCAGAAAGGCGTTGGCAGCGTACTTGCTGAACTCGGCCGCCCTTGGAGTCATCAGCAGCACCCGATCATGGTTGCGCACGAACGGGGTGTACAGGCGCTGCAACAACGCCGTGGCATGCGGGTCGTCACAGCCCAGGACGATCCGGTCAGGGCGCATGAAGTCGTCGATGGCGCTGCCTTCCTTGAGAAACTCCGGGTTGCTCGCCACCGTCACGGATACCTTCAGCCCGCGGGCCTTGAGACCCTGCAGGATACGCCAGGCCACCTGTTCGCAGGTGCCCACCGGCACGGTCGACTTGTTGACCACAAGGCATGGCCGGACCAGCAGTTGTCCCAGTGCGTCGGCCACGGCCAGTACATGACCAAGATCAGCCGAGCCATCCTCCTGGCTGGGTGTTCCGACAGCGATAAAGGCCACATCGGCCTGCGCCACGCCGTTTTCCAGCGCCTCGGTAAAACTCAACTGACCGCTTGCCAATTGCGCCTTGAGCAGCGCGTCAAGGCCTGGCTCATGGATCGGGCATTCACCGCGCTGCAGGCGTGCGAGCCGTTGCCGGTCGCGCTCCACGCATACCACCTGGTTACCCATTTCGGCAAAACAGGCCGCCGTCACCAGCCCCACATAACCCGCTCCGATTACACACAGTCGCATGGCCGCCTCTCCTTGCTGGGATGCAGTCATTGCAACGAAGGGGTGTTGCACCGGCATGACGACTTGGCGTCATGCCGGTGACAAGGCGCTACTTGCCGGTGCCCTGGCCGATCAATACACCGTCAAGTTTCTGCCCGTACAGGTTGACCCCGTCATTGGCGTGGTACTTGAGGCGGGTCTTCTCGATCGAGCCTTCCACCAGGCGCGGGTCCTGCGGGCGTTCATGGCGGTTGATGAAGGCGGCGACGTCCCAGGCCTGCTGGTCACTCAGGCTGCCGGGCTTGCCCAGGGGCATGTTGTACTTGATAAAGGACGCGGCGGTGTTGATCCGGTGCATGCCGGCGCCCCAGTTGTACGAGTCCTTGCCCCACAGCGGCGGCATGACGTAGTCCTTGGCCACTTTCTGCCCTTCGCCATTGGCGCCGTGACAGATTGCGCACTGCTGCTGGTAAACCTGCTCGCCGCGCTTGAAGTCATAGCCCAGGGCAGGCTTGGGCACCTCGGGATAACCCCGACCCGGCGTTTCCACACCGATCGGCGCCTTGCTCGCCAGCCAGTAGGCATATACCGACAAGGCCGTCATCTCCGGGCTGTCTGCCGCCGGTGGCGTGCCGTTCATGCTGAACTGGAAGCAACCCTGGATACGCTCGGCGAAGGTGTTGACCTTGTCGTTTTTCTTGCGGTACGCCGGGTACATGGGATACGCGCCCCACAAGGGAGCCGAATTGCCCAGGCGCCCCTGGTCCAGATGGCAGTTGCTGCAGTTCAGACCGTTGCCCACCTTGTCGGGCATCATCCTCCGGGTATCGACAAACAAGGCGTGGCCCTGGCGGACCATTTTGCCGAAGGCGTTGTCTGGCAGTTCACTCTCGGCAGGCGGTGCAAACCCCGGGGCGCCGCTGGAAGGCGGAACCGTGATCTGCGACTGATCATCCATGGCTATCGGTGCGGCGTGGGCAGTGCCCAAGGCCAGGGCCAGCGCCCCGAACATCAATGGTTTCATGGCTTGACCTCCGGGCTTGCTGGGTTGGCGAAGTAGTCGGCAACCGCTTTGATTTCTTCATCGCTCATCGCCTTGGCAACACCGACCATCAACTGGTTCGGGTCGTTGCTGCGACTGCCGTCGCGCCAGGCGTTGAGTTGCGCCACCAAGTAAGCAGCCGGCTGATGCGCCAGTGGAGGAAAGTGCTCGCCAACCCCGACGCCGCCAGGGCCGTGACATTGCACGCAGCCAGGCAGCTTGCGACTCCAGTCGCCATACAGCGCCAGCTTCTGAGTGGCGTCGCCGGCCATCTGCTGGCGCCGGGTATCGGCCACCGGGTCGCTCGGCATGGCCGCCAGGGTGGTGGTGACCGCCTGGATTTCCTCATCGCTGAGGGCCTTGGCCAGTGGCTCCATGATTGGGTTCTTGCGGGTGCCGTCACGAAAATCGTGCAGCTGTTTGCTCAAGTACGCGGCAGGCAACCCGGCCAGGCGCGGAAAACCAGCCGCCGCCATGCCCTTGCCATCGGGGCCGTGGCAACCCAGGCAAGCCATTGCGGCGGGGTTCTGCCCGCCCTGGCTGAAGATTTTCTGGCCGTCTGCGGCATGAGCTGTGGTGACTGAGAACAGCAGCAGGCTGCTCATCAGGATTCGATCCAGTGGGATCATCACGGACTCCATTTTCTTGTTATAAGCTTAGGCTTATTAGTCATAAGCCAACAGATAGTAGGCCCATCCGCCGCCAGCGACAACGCTGTAGGACGCAAGAAAATGGCAAATCGCCAGCTGAAACGATTAGCTTGCTATTAAATAGCGTAACGGACTCAGCCCGAGATGCAGTGCGTTGCTGCAGTTTTTACATCGCCCAGGCGCAAGGGGAAATTGTTCAAGCGTTCATACAACTTGATACTGCTGCCGCCACCGCGTTCGTTGATGTCGACCAGCGCTGCGGGACCGGCGCCGACCTTCTGTGGCACGACCAGACGCAAGCCATCGTGGTGCTTCTCCACTTCCAGCGGGCCGCGGGTCTCGGCCAGCTCCTGCTGCACGCAAACGGCGTACTCCTGAGGCTTTTTGCCGGAGATCACGCTCAGGGTTTCCGGGGTGTTTTCGAGCTCCGAAACACTTGCACAACCCCCCAATGTCACTGCCAGCGCTGCTACAACCCACTTCATCAAGCTACACCTCCACCACGGAAAGACACTCTGACCGCGCCAAGTCCATTTTGCTCCCTTCGTTGGCAGATTTATCGCGCTGGCCGGTACGAAGGGCGCCAGCCCGACCGGTGATCATGGTATCGTTTCGGTTTGCCGACAGATCCATTGCGGAGAGCAACATGAAATTCGTACACCAGCGCGAGCACCTCAACGAGGATGACATTGTCGTCATCCACTGCTCCCAGCGCTGCAATATCCGCCTGATGAACGACGCCAACTTCCGCAGCTTCAAGAATGGCGGGCGCCACACCTATCACGGCGGTGCGTTCGTCGACTTCCCGGCCAAGATCACTGTGCCCAGCACCGGATTCTGGAACATCACCATCGATACCGTCGGCCCTCGCGCGCTGTCGGCCGTGACCAAGCCGACCTTCACCCACACCATCAAGATCATCCGCCGTTCGTCCTCGAAGCTGAGATAAGCCCATGAGCCAGACCATCAAGTACGTCATCAAGTACAAGCTCGACGGCGAGCGTCGTTTCGACTTCGCCCTGCTCAGCAGCGACGCGCCGGAGCAGGTCCAGGCCGCGCTGGAAAAACTGCACGGTGACGACGCCAAGAAAATCACCGACATCAAGGTGAGCAAAGCCCTGTAATCGCCACACCGCACAAGGAAGCCCAGGCATGAACCGTTGGCCAGATACCCGACTTCTTGACGTGTTCGGCATCGAAGTGCCGATCATCCAGGCGCCAATGGCCGGTTCCACCGGTTCGGCCATGGCAATTGCCGTGAGCAACGCCGGCGGCCTGGGCTCCTTGCCTTGCGCAACATTGGGCCTTGAGCAGATCCGCAGTGAGCTTGAAGCCTTCAGGCAGGCCAGCACCGGCCCGCTCAACGTCAACTTCTTCTGCCATCAACCGCCCCAACCCGATCCTGCCCGCGACGCGGCCTGGAAGCAGGCACTCAAGCCCTACTACGAGGAACTGGGCGCCGACTTCGACGCGCCAACGCCGGTGTCCAACCGCGCACCGTTCGATGACGCCACGTGCCAGTTGGTCGAGCAGTTCAAGCCTGCCGTGGTCAGTTTTCACTTCGGCCTGCCGGACGCTGACCTGCTGGAGCGGGTCAAGGCTACCGGGGCCAGGGTGCTGTCCAGCGCCACCACCGTCGACGAAGCCGTCTGGCTGGAGCAGCATGGATGCGATGCGATCATTGCCATGGGCTACGAAGCCGGCGGTCATCGCGGGATGTTCCTCAGCAACGACCTGAACACGCAGGTCGGCACGATGGCGCTGGTGCCCCAGATAGTGGACGCCGTGAAGGTGCCGGTGATCGCCGCCGGCGGTATCGGTGATCATCGCGGCATTGTCGCCGCCCTGGCCTTGGGCGCCTCGGCCGTGCAGCTGGGTACCGCCTACCTGTTGTGCCCGGAAGCCAAGGTGTCGACGGCTCATCGCCAGGCACTGCAGAACGCCAAGGACAGCGACACCGCCGTGACCAACCTGTTCACCGGCCGCCCGGCCCGCGGCATCAATACCCGGATCATGCGCGAACTGGGGCCGATGAGCGTGCTGGTGCCGCACTTTCCGCTGGCAGGTGGTGCGTTGATGCCGTTGCGGGCAATCAGCGAGCCCACTGGCAGCAGCGACTTCAGCAACCTCTGGTCTGGCCAGGCAGCGCGCCTGGGCCAGGCGTTACCCGCGGGTGAACTGACCCGCAGCCTTGCGCAAAAAGCCCTCGCTCAGTTACTTCGTTAAATCAGAGCTTTCCGTTTGTCGGACAATCGCTATATATTCATGTATACAACGATTACCCCTCAGCCCGTGGAGCTGTGTTTCATGAGTAAGTGCGCACCCCGTTTTGCCCTGGCCGCCCTGGCCGCGTACATGACCATCAACAGCGCCTGGGCCGATGAAGTCCAGGTTGCGGTCGCCGCCAACTTCACCGCGCCCATCCAGGCCATCGCCAAGGACTTTGAGAAAGACACCGGGCACAAGCTGGTAGCCGCCTACGGCGCCACCGGGCAGTTCTATGCGCAGATCAAGAACGGCGCGCCGTTTGAAGTCTTCCTGGCCGCCGACGACAGCACCCCGGCCAAGCTCGAAAGCGAAGGCGACAGCGTCAAGGGTTCGCGCTTCACCTATGCCGTGGGCACCCTGGCCCTGTGGTCGGCCAAAGAGGGTTACGTGGATGCCAAGGGCGAGGTCCTGAAGCAAAACCAGTTCAAGCACTTGTCCATCGCCAATCCGAAAGCCGCACCCTATGGCCTGGCCGCCACCCAGGTACTGGACAAGCTCAAGCTGACCGACGCCACCAAGGCCAAGATCGTCGAAGGCCAGAACATTACCCAGGCCTATCAGTTCGTCTCCACCGGCAATGCCGAGCTGGGTTTTGTCGCCCTGTCGCAGATCTTCAAGAACGGCAAAGTCAGCCAGGGCTCGGCCTGGATCGTACCGGCCACCCTGCATGAACCGATCAAGCAAGACGCGCTGATCCTCAACAAGGGCAAGGACAACCCCGCAGCCCAGGCGCTGGTGGATTACCTCAAGGGCCCGAAAGCCGCTGCGGTAATCAAGTCGTACGGCTACGAAATCTGATGCCTCTGGATGCCAGCGACCTGGGTGCCATCTGGCTGACCTTGAAACTGGCCAGCCTGACCACGTTGATTCTGCTGTTGGTCGGCACCCCCATCGCCTGGTGGCTGGCGCGCACGCGCTCCTGGCTGCGTGGGCCGGTGGGGGCTGTGGTGGCTTTGCCCCTGGTGCTCCCCCCCACGGTTATCGGCTTCTACCTGCTGCTGGCCCTCGGCCCGCACGGCTGGATCGGCCAGGCCACCCAGGCCATGGGGCTGGGCACCGTGGTGTTCAGCTTCACAGGCCTGGTAATCGGCTCGGTGATCTACTCGATGCCCTTTGTCGTGCAACCACTGCAGAACGCCTTCAGCGCCATTGGCGAACGCCCGCTGGAGGTGGCCGCGACCCTGCGTGCCACGCCCTGGGACTGCTTTGTCCATGTGGTGTTGCCGCTTGCCCGCCCAGGCTTTATCACTGCCAGCATCCTTGGCTTTGCCCATACCGTGGGCGAATTTGGCGTAGTGCTGATGATTGGCGGCAACATCCCCGACAAGACTCGCGTGGTGTCGGTGCAGATCTTCGACCACGTCGAAGCCATGGAATACGCCCAAGCGCACTGGCTGGCGGGTGCCATGCTAGTGTTCTCGTTCCTCGTGCTGCTGGCGCTGTACACCAGCCGCCGGGGCAAGTCGGCCTGGAGTTGAGTGATGAGCGCAACGATTCATGCGCGGCTCAAGGTTGCCCGCAACGATTTTGAACTGGATGTCGACCTGCAGTTGCCTGGGCGCGGCATCAGTGCCCTGTTTGGCCACTCCGGCTCCGGCAAGACCACCTGCTTGCGCTGCCTGGCCGGCCTGGAACGCGCGCCCGAGGCCTACATCGAAGTCAACGGCCAGGTATGGCAAGACTCGCGGCGCAAGCATTTCCTGGCCCCCCACTTACGCCCGATCGGCTATGTGTTCCAGGAGGCCAGCCTGTTCCCGCACCTGTCGGTACAGGGCAACCTGACCTTCGGCTGGCGACGCATTGACGCGAAAGATCGCAAGGTCAGCCTGGACCAGGCCTGCGCGCTGCTGGGTATCGAGCACCTGCTCGAGCGCAAGCCAGCCACCCTGTCCGGCGGCGAAGCCCAGCGTGTGGGCATTGCCCGAGCGCTGCTCAGCAGCCCGCAGCTTTTATTGATGGACGAGCCGCTGGCGGCCCTCGATGGGCCGCGCAAGCGCGAAATCCTGCCCTACCTCGAGCGCTTGCACGACGAGTTGGAGATCCCGCTGATTTACGTCAGCCACGCCCAGGATGAAGTTGCCCGCCTGGCCGATCACCTGGTGCTGCTGGAGCACGGCAAAGTCCAGGCCAGCGGCCCGATTGCCGCCACCCTTGCCCGCCTCGACCTGCCCCTGGCGCGGGGTGACGACGCCGGAGTCATCATTGATGGCCAGGTGAATAGCTACGATCCGGGGTATCAATTGCTCGGCCTGCAACTGCCGGGCAGCGCCTTGCAACTGCGCCTTACCCACGACCCAATGGCCCTCGGCACCTCGTTGCGCCTGAAAATCCAGGCCCGTGATGTCAGCCTGAGCCTGGCCCACGAGAGCCAGTCGAGCATTCTCAATCGGCTGCCGGTGCAGGTCACCGGTCACCAGCCGGCAGATAACAGCGCCCATGTACTGGTGAGCCTGGAGGCCGATGGCAACGTGCTGCTGGCGCGAATCACGCGCTATTCGGCCGACCAACTGGGCTTGCATGCAGGCCAGCAACTGGTGGCGCAGATCAAGTCGGTGGCACTGCTGGGCTGATCGCGAGGTCCATAGAACAGGCCCTCGCGATCGGACCCCGGACTATGCCCGACATTCCCCTGCCCGATGAGTTGCACTATGTCGATGACAGCCAGCCGGGCCTGCGTCGAAAAACACTGCGTGGGTCCTTTGTCTATGTCGATGCCGCGGGCCGGCGCATCAACGACCCCGTCACCGTGGAGCGCATCAAGGCGCTGGCCATTCCCCCGGCCTACACCGACGTGTGGATCTGTGCCGACCCGTGCGGCCACCTGCAAGCCACCGGGCGTGATGCACGCGGCCGCAAGCAATATCGCTATCACTTGCAGTGGCGGGACTTTCGCGACAGCCACAAGTACGGCCGCATGCTGGCCTTCGCCAGCCTGCTGCCCAAGCTGCGCAGCCAGCTGGACAGCCACCTGGCACGCCCCGGGTTGGACCGGGAAAAGGTCCTGGCGCTGGTCGTGAGCCTGCTCGACACCACACTGATACGAGTGGGCAACCGCCAATATGCCCGCGACAACCACTCATTTGGCCTGACCACCCTGCGCAATCGCCACGTCAAGGTCCAGGGCAGCGCCATACGCTTCTGCTTTCGCGGCAAAAGCGGCATCGAACACCAGGTGACCCTGCGCAACCGCCGCCTGGCCAATCTGGTCAAGCGTTGCATGGACTTGCCGGGCCAGGACCTGTTCCAGTACCAGGATGAACAGGGCCAACGCCATTGCATCGGCTCGGCCGACGTCAACGCCTTCTTGCAACAGCTGACCGGCAGCGACTTTACCGCCAAGGACTACCGCACCTGGGCGGGCAGCACCCTGGCTCTGAACCGATTGCGCACGCTGCAGTGGCAACCGGAGCCACAGGCTCGCCAGCAAATCGTTGAAACGGTCAAGCACGTGGCCCTGCGCCTGGGCAATACGCCAGCGGTGTGCCGACGTTGCTACATTCATCCGGCCTTGCTGGAGTGTTTTGCCCGTGGCGAGTTGGCCAAACTGCCAACTGCACGAAAACGCAAGGGCCTGGAGGTCGAGGAAGTTCGCCTGTTGTTGTTTCTACAGGGTATTGCCCCTTGAAATTGCCTTCGATTGACCATAGTTCTCATATCATGCAGAGAAATTTCCCATATTCGTCCAACCCCCCTATGCTTGCGGGTGTGAGCAGCGTTCGCTGCTGCGGAGCGCTCAATTGCCCCCTGGGGACCTGCTACTAAAGACTCACTACAGAATCTGTGTTCGGAGGAATTAATATCCGCCGAAAGCGTCTTTAATGAAGGAATAGAGGAACGCGTTGCGCGTGTTTCCGGCCGCTGCAGGCAAGGCCTGTGGGGCAACTTACGTTACCAAGGAGATATAAATGCTGATACTCACCCGCAAGGTTGGCGAAAGCATCGTCATCAATGACGACATCAAAGTCACCATTCTGGGCGTCAAAGGTATGCAAGTGAGGATCGGCATCGATGCACCCAAAGATGTCCAGGTGCACCGCGAGGAGATTTTCAAACGCATCCAGGCCGGCAGCCCGGCACCGGACAAAGGAGACGAGCATCACGAGTAACCCTCGCTGACTCAAGCCGCACGGATGCGCTTGACCCTGCCACGCAAGCCCTGGCAGCAGGCCGCAATGGCCTCATGATGGTTCGGGTGCGCCGACCAGCTCCTTGACCTTGGCAATCATCTTGTCGATGTCGAACGGCTTGTCGAACACAGCTACGAACAAGTCGGGATTGTCTCGCCCCTGATGGGCCTGGGCACCGCTCATCAAAATGACCGGCAAGCCCTGCAATTGCAATTCTTCGCGGATCTTTCTTGCCAGCTCTTCGCCATTGAGCTGCGGCATCATGTAGTCGGTGATCACCAGCTCCACGCGCTTTTCTTTCAAGAAATCCAGTGCCTTCTGCCCATTGCTGGCCGTTTCGACCACGTAGCCTTCATCCTCAAGGGCGTAGCCGAGGATATTGGCGATCAAGTACTCGTCGTCGACGACCAGAATCGTACTCATGGCAGTGCAGCCTGCAGACTCACGCGCCCTGCACCGGCGTCGCGGTACCGGACAGCACCGCCGTGGCCTGGGTGAAGGCTTTTTTCAGATCAATACCCTGGTCGCTGATGATCAGCTCCAACAGCGCCGGATCGTAATAGCTGTCCCTCACCTTGAGAATCGACAACAGGCGCTTGAGTTCCGAGTCCAGCTCGACAAATCGCATCAGCAGCAGGTTGTCGACGATGCTCGAGAGGTCTGGTGCAGGTGCGTTGATTTCTGATCCGAAGATATCGCGCATTTCCCAGGTGGCCATGACACAGACGTCACGGGCGCGCAGTTCGCCGGTCAGGGCGCGGAAGAATTCATTCAGCCTCGCAGGATTGGTCGCCAGTCGGGTGAAGGCGCCCAGGCTGTCGATCAGCACACGACGAATGCCATGCGCCTGGACGTGCTGCAGCAAACGCGCACCGACATCATCGAGCAACCCCTCGGTAGTTGGCTGCCAGACGATATGCAATGCGCCGCTACGCTCCAGGCCGGCAAAGTCATGGCCAAGGGCGCTGGCCTTGAGGCGCAAACGCTGGGGCGTCTCATAAAAGCCAAAATGCAGGCCGGGTGCATCGACAGTGGACGCGGCCAGGAAACTCACACCCAGGGACGTCTTGCCGATACCCGAAGGCCCCATCACCAGGGTCAGCGACGCGTCGGGCAACCCACCGCCCAGCAGCTCATCGAATACCTTCACACCACTGCCGACTCGGCCAAGCACATCGCTGCCCAAGCTGCTCGGGTGGCTGTAGAGCGATTCCAGCCTGGGGTAGACCTGCAGGCCGTGATCCGTGATCTCGCATTCATGCAAACCTGACAGCGCCCCGCTGCCTCGCGTCTTGCGCAGCTGGATGCGCCGGATCGAGCGGTTGCCGACCAACTCCTCGCCCAATTCGATCACACCATCGACCATGGTGTGCTCCGGGCTACCGTCGTCCAGTCGCGAACTGGTGAGAAACAGCACCGTGCAGCCCGCGAACGCCGCATGCCCTTGCAGCTCGGCAATGAATTTCTTGGTATCAAGAGGCGTTTCAGCCCGGGAGCGGGCGGTGAGCAAGCCGTCGACGATCAACAACGTAGCCTGGTGACGATTGATTTCCCCACGCAGCAACTTGACCACCTCGTCCAACCCTTCGCTCTCCAGCGTGTCGAATGCGCTGACAAACTGGATCTGATTGCCGATCAGAGCCGGATCGAAAAAGGCCAGGGTCGAAAGGTACTGGAACAAGCGCTCGTGGGATTCGCTCAACAAGGTCGCTACCAGTACTCGCCCACCCTGGCCGACATGGTTGAAGGCCAGTTGGTTGGCCAGAATCGTCTTGCCCGACCCCGGTCGCCCTTGAACAATGTAGGAGGCGCCGACGATCAGACCGCCCTTGAGTAGCGCATCGAGCCCAGTGATATCGGTGGCAAGTCGTTTGAGCTGTTCCACGATAGTGCGACCTGTTCAATTCGTCGTTGAGGTGACCGGTTGGTAGGCCGGCAGGTACAGCGTCATGCAAGTGCCGTTGTCGGCGCTGCTGACGACGGTGACCGCGCCATTGCTTTGCCTGGCAAAACCATAGACCTGGCTCAACCCTAATCCAGTTCCCTTGCCAAAGGCCTTGGTGGTGAAAAAAGGTTCAAAAATACGCGGCAGCACATGCGGGGCAATGCCTCGGCCATTGTCGCTGACATCCAGGCGCACAAAGCTGCCCTGCAGGTCATCGACCTCCCCTTGCAAGTGGCAGTTGCGCGCCCGCAAGTCGATCACCCCGTCGTGCTCGACGGCATCGCGGGCATTGAAGATCAGGTTGAGCAAGACCATCTGCAGTTGACTACCATCGACTTCGACATCCTGCACGTCTTCGTCGATCCGTATATGCAGCTCGATGTCTTTGGGCAGTGCCTGCCCGAGCAACATCCGCGTCGAATCGATCAAGGGGGGCAAGGCGACCCTTCCGGTGTTCATTGCCTTGTGCCGGGCAAAACTCAGCAACTGCTGGGTCATCTGGGTGCCCCGCTCACCGGCATCGAGAATATGCTCGAGCAAACGCTGGGTACGCTGCGGATCCCGGCTGCTGAGGGCCAGGCGGGCCGAGCCGAGAATGATGGTCAGAAGGTTGTTGAAGTCATGGGCCATGCCCCCGGTCAATTGGCCGAGGGCTTCAAGCTTTTGCGCCTGGAACAACTGCGCACGCATGGCATCGAGCTGCTGGGCTGCCTCGCGGCGGTCGGTGATGTCGCGGGTGACTTTCGCAAGGCCGACAATTTCGCCCTCCGTCCCACGGACCACATCCAGTGCTGCCAAAGCCCAGAACTGCGTGCCGTCCTTGCGCACACGCCAGCCCTCATCCTGGGCAACACCGGTACTCAAGGCCAACGCCAGGAGCCTGGCCGGCTTGCCTTCGACACAATCCTGCTCGGTGAAAAACAGCGAGAAATGCTTGCCGATCACTTCGTCGGCGCGCCAACCCTTGATCCGTTGTGCACCTGCGTTCCAGGACACTACATACCCATCGACATCAAGCATATAGATGGCGTAGTCCACCACCGCCTGCACCAGTTGCTCATAACGACTGGCATGCATGGTGTGTAAATCCGAGCGATCAGAAGGCCCCATGGCAGCTCCACGCAAATCGCAGACGTAGTCAAGAATAGACAGCATACGCTGCTTGCAACGACTCAGGCCCGGCAATTGTTCCGGTGTGTCGCTACTGTGTTTGCCTGGGGCGGGTCTTGAACACAAGGTACAGGCACCCCGCCAGAATCAGTGCCCCACCGGTAAACGCGTATACCCGCTGCTCGGTGGCAAGGTCCGGATCACTGCCCATCAACACCAGCAGTACACCCGATGCGATCAGGCTGAAAAACAGAAAGGCTGCTGCCAACCAGGCATTGACGAACAGCAAGCGCCAGAACCACCGGGCACGAGACCTGGGTGGCTGAGGTGAAGGGAGCTCGGGGGCAGACACGTCGCGACTGGCTCATGTTGGATCCAATGAGCGGTACAGTGGCCGAATGACATTTCGGTGTCAATTGCTCTATAGTCAGCCCTTCCCTGCTCGTATCAACCATTAATGAGGGCGCAACACTTGGCTGCCGACCCACGGATGAAAGGCATTCACGACGATTTGCACAGCACCGCACGCGAACTTGAACGTGTGTCGCGAGAGCTAGGAGGCCACGCCCGCTACCTGCAGTGCTCGGTCCACCACACCGATGCCGCCGAGGTGCTGGGGCAGATTCAGGGGCTGCAAGCTTCAGTTGAGCAACTTCGCGACGTTGCACATCGAATCCGTCGATAAGCCCCGCCCAAGCGACACCTGGGGGCCGGCGTGCGGTTGACTCAAATATAACGATGAGTTATAAAGCACGCTTGATTGCGGAGGAAAAGCATTTTCCCCAGGGCTTTGATTCAATCGCGCGCCCGGTCGCCAGACGCTTTCAAACCTGTGCGAGTGTGGTGGAATTGGTATACACAGCAGACTTAAAATCTGCCGGCGTGAGCCTTGCGGGTTCGAGTCCCGCCACTCGCACCATCTTCTGAAAAAGGCGCCTTCAAGGCGCCTTTTTGTTGCCTGCGATTCATGCCCTTCCCTGCCTGCGGCGCAAAGGCTGCACGCACCTGCTATGGTGAAATTGCCCCATCACAAAGGAAGGCAGCCATGCGCTATACCCTGTTCGACAACCAGCGTGACGTGATCATCCTGCTTGCGCGGATTCTATTGATGATCCTGTTCGTGATGTCTGGCTGGAGCAAGATGACCGGCTTTTCCGGTACCGTCGAGTACCTCGGCTCCCTGGGCGCGCCCATGCCCCAGGTGGCTGCCGGGGTGGCAGTAGCCATGGAGTTCTTCGTCGCAATACTGTTGATTCTCGGGTTCTATACCCGCCCACTGGCGTTTCTGTTCGCCCTGTTCGTGGTGGGTACCGCCGTTATCGGCCACCCATTCTGGAACATGGTCGACCCGGCGCGTGCAGCCAACAGCGTTCAGTTCTTCAAGAACATGAGCATCACCGGCGGCTTGCTGCTGCTCGCCGTTACCGGTGCCGGCAGATTCTCGGTAGACGGGCGATAGTTCCACCACTTTTAAGAGCGGGCTCGCCCGCGATAGCAGTCTGCCTGACGCACTGCATCGCGGGGCAACCCCGCGACTACAAGTCGTCCAGGGTATCGACGCCTTCGTCCCAGTCCACGTCGTCTTCTTCCTCATCCGCCGGATCATACATCGGGTCGACTTCGTCCTGTAGCGCGGGATCGGCGTCATAGAACTCATGATCCAGCAAGTGATCGTGTTCGGGTTCGTGAAGGTCTTGTTCGTCGTGCATCGAAGGTTCCAGATTTTCGCGCCTGTATAAGTGCGCAATGATTACAGCTCACTCCTGGCGAAGCAACGCGGCATTGGCCTGTCGAACCATCTGTACCCATTCACTGGCACTCACCGAGCCTGAGTGCTCAAGCCGCTCTGCAGCCAACAGGGCCTGGTCATATTCCGCTTCTTGCAGGGAGTGCTCGCCAAGATACCTGGCCCGCCATTCCAGCATCGCCGCAGCGCCTTGTTTATCGTCCATCCCCATCCTCACGTTGCGCTGATTGAAGGCACGCAATCCAGGTGCCGCCTGAAAGGCGGCGAGATTACACCACATCAAAGCCAATGAGAATTGTTTGCATTTTTACCCTTATCAGAAACAGACGAGCGGACAATCGCTTGCGCTGGGCATCTGCGTCGCAACGGCCTCGTGAGGCACTGTTTTGGTCGCTAACGACCTTGTTGGCTGTCAACACAGCGACTAATACTTAAGTCTTACCTGGGGAGGTATAAAAAATGCTGCCAAGATTCGTTGTCGTTCCAGCAGTGCCCATTGAGACGCATTCTGTACGCAACGGCACTCGATACTACGCAACTACCGTCACGGGAGGTTTTGACCTCTATGACAATCAGGAAAAGCTTCGACTCAAGCCCAGCTATCCCACCCGGGCCGAGGCCGACGCCGAATGCGCCAGAAGAAACAGCGAGCCCAGCTGTCACTATGCGGTCTTTCCTCAACTACGGACGGTTTGAGCCATACCTGATCCTTGCTGTTCAACGGTTGTCCCAGCGGCTCTTCGTGGCACTTGTCTGCGGGAGACTGGCAGATTCGGGCAACCCGCACAGGTGAGCTACGCTCAATAGGTTGACACGAGCGTGCTGTACTCGCGTCTGGCTGGTTTTATTTCGTTCGGGAGAACCGTTATGAAGTACCTGGCAGCGTTTATCGTCACACTGACACTGGGCAGTTCCGCCTTCGCCACTGAATGCGATGACAGCATCAAACAGCTCGAAAATATCGACAAGACCGACGGCCAGGCCCTTGCCGGTGGTAAGGTCGATGAGTTTCGCGAATTGCTCGATCAGGCCAAGCAGGCACAAAAAGCAGGCGATGAAGAGCTGTGCAATGCTTCAGCGCAGCGCGCCCTGCAGATCTACAAGGTTGGACGCAGCAAATAGGCGAACACCTTGACTCGGTCGCTGCCGCTTGAGCCTCCACGACCGCTTCGCGTTCGATCGCAGCCTGGCGGCAGCGGCTACGAGCAGGACTGCATTTCCTGCTGAATACTCCCCTGGCTAGTTTGTTCGAACTACCCGGATTTCCCCCTCAATATCCTCCCTTCTGCTGTCGCGGTTTCACCACCTGTCTCTCTAGTATCGAAGTCAAAAATCAACAATAACAATGGAGACAGGACATGACCCGCACAGGGAAATGGTCACGCCTACTTGCCGTGGCAGGTGCACTATTAATCGCGTCACTGGGTGTAAGCGCCGCCGACAAACCGAACATCCTGGTGATCTTTGGTGACGATATCGGCATGTTCAATATCAGCGCCTACAACCAGGGGATGATGGGCTACGAGACCCCCAACATCGACCGCATCGCACGGGAAGGCGCATTGTTCACCCACTCCTATGGCGAGCAGTCCTGCACCGCCGGCCGCTCGGCCTTCGCGCTGGGCCAGCACCCCTTCCGCACCGGCCTGTTGACGGTCGGAATGCCGGGCTCCGAGCATGGCATTCCGGACTGGGCACCGACGATCGGTGATGTGATGAAACAGCAAGGCTATACCACCGGCCAGTTTGGCAAGAATCACCTGGGTGATCGCGACCGGCATCTGCCAACCAACCATGGTTTCGACGAGTTCTTCGGCAACCTCTACCACATGAATGCCGAGGAAGAGCCGGAAACCTACTACTATCCCAAGGACCCCGAGTTCCGCAAAAAGTACGGTCCGCGCGGGGTGATCCACTCCTACGCCGACGGCAAGATCGAAGACACCGGTGCCCTGACCCGCAAGCGCATGGAAACCATCGACGATGAACTGGTGCAGGCCACCGAAAACTTCATCGACAAGGCACACAAGGCAGACAAGCCCTTTTTCGTCTGGTTCAACTCCACTCGCATGCACATCTGGACCCACCTGAAGAAGGAGTCCGAAGGCAAGACGGGCGTTGGCCTGTACCCGGACGGTATGGTCGAGCACGACGGTCATGTCGGTCAGTTGCTGAAAAAGCTCGATGACCTCGGGATCGCCGACAACACGATCATCATCTATACCACCGACAACGGCGCCCAAAAGTTCTCCTGGCCCGACGGTGGCACCTCGCCCTTTGCCGGCGAAAAAGGGACATCCAACGAAGGGGGGCATCGCGTGCCTTTGTTGGTCAAATGGCCCAAGGTCATCAAGCCGGGCAGCCACTACAACAACTTGATTGCCCACAACGACTGGATGCCCACGCTGGCTGCCGCCGCCGGAGACCCGACGCTGGTTACCGACCTGGCCAAGGGTGGCAAGCTCAACGGCAAGGACTACCGTGTCCATCTGGACGGCTACAACTTCCTGCCGTTTTTCAAGGGGGAGGAGAAGAGCAGCCCACGCGAGGAGTACTTGTACTTCAGCATGGGTGGTGACCTGGATGCGATCCGCTGGAAGGAATGGCGGGTCAGCTTCGCCACCATGGACGGCGATTTCGGTACCGCGTCGCGCAAGGTGACCAATGCCCCGATACTCACCAACCTGTTGGCCGACCCGTTCCAGACCGCTCGCCAGGAATCGCCTCTGTCCAAGCGCTGGGCAGCCGACCAAATCTGGCTGTTCGTTCCGGTACAGGCCAAGGTCAAGTCCTTCCTGGCCAGCCTGTCGCAGTACCCGTTTCAGGAAGGCGTCAGCCTGAACGTCGGCAATATCAACTACCAGAGCCTCGCGGTGAAGAAAGCGCTGATGGGCCTGAAGAACGCGCCACCTGCCAAGCCAGGCGAATAGAGGTAATCGAGGACCTGAAACACAAGGGCAGCCATTGGCTGCCCTTTTTCGTTGGCGCTGCGATCAGTGCGCTGCGAATCAAACGTCGTGCCACGACACCGCGCTTTCGGTCGCGGCTCGCGAGGTGAAAAAGCGATTGGCCGGCGCGTCGTGATCGGCATGCCCAAACGACACACCACACACCACCAACCGGCTTTCATCAATTGCAAAGTGGCGCCGCACAAACGCTGCATGGCTGGCCAATGCGGCCTGAGCGATGGCCCCGAGTCCCAGCGCCTCGGCAGCAAGCAGCAGGTTGGCAACATAACCACCACAATCGACGGCACCGTAGGTGCCGAGCCCTCGTTCGGTGGTAATGATCGCGACGTGTGGCGCCCCGAAGAGTGAAAAGTTGCGCAGCATCTGCTGCCGACTCGCCATTCGGTCACCCGGTGCAATACCGATACTCTCGTAGAGCTGCTGCCCACATTCGCGCCGGCGTTGTTGGTAAACCCCGTTATATTCAGCCGGAAAATCAAAGTCCGGCTGAGCGGAACCGGACAGCAACTCGGCTGCATAGGCAGCCCGAAACCGCTCCGTCGCCTCGCCACGGGTAACGATGACTTGCCAAGGCTGAGTGTTGCACCATGAGGCCGAGCGCTGGGCCAGCGCGAACATGTTCATTGCCACCTCATGCTCGACGGGCTGTGGCAAAAAGCCCCGGCAACTGCGGCGGCGGTGTAACAAGCGTTCCAACGTGTCGAGGGGTGCTGGATTCATCGTGGAGCCCTGTTCGATTCATGAAAATCATCCCGACACTAATGCTGAGGGGCGCTCCCTGGTTGGCACAACCACCTCCAGTGGGTGGGCAGGGAAGCACTCGGCATGCTTGTGTTTACTTTGCGTGGCCTCCGTGGGCAAGCCCTGCCCTGCTCATGCGGTCCCCCTGCGTTTTTGAATCAGCACCGCGAGCCCCGCCAGGAGAATGGCGAGCAGGTACGCAAACAAACCAAGGTTGATCCCCACAATCATTTTTTCCGAGCCATCCGTGAGCACCATTGAGCCCCCGTAGCCGTCACGCAGCCAGTAGGCCATCAAGAAGCCCCCGGTGACGAACACGGTAAGCAGGCTCGCCAGCCTGAGGTCATCCTTGCCCCACACAAGCCACACGCTGAATGCGCCAATGGCCGTATTGGTAAACAACTGCCACGTCTCGTGCAGACGCGCATGGGGCGCCCACGCCTGATTGAAGACATGGGTATCATTGATCTCGAGAATCGGTACAACGACGGCGTAAAAAACAATGCCAACGGTCACCAGGCACTTTTCCAGCATGTAAAACCTCCCTGTCCTGCGTTTATCCAACGTATCCGGCAGGCTGCTCATCCCGCTGCAGAGTGGTGCAGACCCGCCCATCATGCGACAAAGCGCAGAGGACGTTGCGGTCAATTTCGCCGGACTTGCGCAACTTATGGCGCCGAAACATTTTTTTCAGCGTTTTCAACCAGATACACCGACTTATTCAGGCAAAACAACTAGCCCACTCTTCCTATACTGCAGGGCGGCGTCCGCATGCCTGCGCGCTCCAGCGAGCCAGGGTGCTTGTTGTGCTGGCAAGTGGATAGCCGCTCTGCGGAAATGATAGGACAGGAATCGCCTCACGTTTCCATGCAACTAATAAGTCTAAGAACGAGAAAAGTGTAATGAATAAACAATCCATCCAGATTGCGCTGGCTTACATGTCCGTGGTGATCGGCGGCGGCTTCGCCTCCGGGCAGGAGGTACTGCAGTTTTTCACCGGCTATGGACTGATAGGCATTGTCGGTACTCTGGTCAGCGGTGTGCTGTTTGCCTTCCTCGGCATGCAGATCGCCCGGATGAGCTCGCAGATGCAAGCGAACTCCCACAAGGAAGTCCTTTACCGTTTGTTCGGTACTCGAATCGGCTTGGTCGTCGACGTCGTGCTGTCGTTCTTCCTCTACGGTGTCGGCGTTGTGATGCTGGCTGGCAGCGGCTCGATCTTTGCCCAGGAGTACAGCATGCCGCCGTTGTTCGGCGGTGTATTGATGACTGTGCTGGTGATCGCCACCCTGTGCCTGAACGTCAAGCGCATCATCAATCTGATCAGCGCAGTCATGCCCTTCCTGCTGGCAATGGTCCTGATCATCACCACCTACTCGATCTTCAACTACAACGCCTCGGTCGAGACCCTCGACGCCGTTGCCCGCGAGAACAACGAAACGGTCACCGGCAACTGGTTCGTCGGCGCCCTGCTGTACGCATCGTTCAACATCGCCGTAGGCTTCCCGATGCTGGCCGTTATCGGCGGCATGACCAAGCAGCCCAAGGCCGCAGCCGTCGGCGGCATACTCGGAGGCCTTGGCCTGGGCGCGCTGATCCTGCTGCTGAACATCGGCCTGTTCGCCAACATCAACCAGCTGCAGGGCATCGAGATGCCGTCGCTGGCATTGTCGGGGCGCATCTCGCCAATCCTTTCGGTGGTCATGTCGATCGCGCTGGTCTGCATGATCTACAGCACTGCGGTCGGTATGTTCTTTGCTTTCAGCGCCCGCTTTGCCAAGCCTGATTCACGCCGTTTCAAACTCGTCAGCGCAGTGACGGTTTGCGTGGGCCTGGCCTTGAGCCTGGGTGGTTTCAGCAAGTTGGTCGGCACCGTCTACCCACTGCTGGGCTACGTCGGTTTTGCACTGATCCTCGCCATTGGCTTCAGCTGGATTCGCGGCCGCTCCGCTGCCAAGGCGCAACGCGCCGAACTGAACGCCCTGTCCTGAGGCGCGTAGACAAACGCAGTCAAGCCCTTTCAGGGCTTTCCAAAAAACCGATGCCAGGTCCGGGCATCGGTTTTTTTATGCCCGTTCAACGGCCCCCGCCCTGTACTTCCATGTGGATACGCACCGCTGTGCCTCCAGGCTGATCGGAGACTGTTTCCATTCGTTAACACTTGTAAGTTGATACTTACGAGCTAGGTTTGTTCCTAAAGCTCGGTACAGCACATTCCCTAGCAGGAGCGTTCAATGAGAATGGCAGCTCTATCCTTGACCAGCGTCGACGCAGCGTCATCAACTTCTGGTCCACTATTGTCACGCCCGGACACTGCAATCACTGTCTCGGCGGGATACTCGCCGGGACCGCACAATTCGCCACTAGGAGCTACACGATGAAGTCGAAGTACCTGATGATCACGCTCTGCGTCACCTCACTGGCACTCTCAGGCTGTGCCAGCAAGTATGTTGAATCCGATCAATATTCCGGTTTTCTCAAGGACTACAGTGCCCTGAAGGAGGAAAAGTCACCGTCGGGCGCGGCAGTGATGCGCTGGATCGACCCAAAAGTCGATGCCAACAAGTTCAGCAGCGTCTATATCGAGCCAAGCCAACTTTACCCCAAGCCTCAAGCGACGGAAAAAATCCCGGACACCACCTTGCAAGGCATCACCCAGTACTACAACCAGGCCCTGCAGACCCAGTTTTCCAAGGTCGTTCCGCTAGCCAAAGGCCCGGGACCAGGCGTGTTGGTCGTACGGCCGGCGATCACCGCCGTGAGTGCCAAGACCAAGGGGCTGCGTCCGTATGAAGTGATCCCGATCGCCCTGGTCGCCGCAGGCGTCAGTGCTGCCACCGGCATTCGCGATCAGGACACCAGCCTGTCGACCGAAGCGCAGTTTCTCGATGCCAGCAACAACAAAGTCGTTGCCCAGGTCGTACGCAAAGGCGCCGGTGCCGACCTGGAAAACTCCGACCAGGTCATGACGGCCAAGGACGCCAGGGCCGTGCTCGATGGCTGGGCCATCGACATGGTCAAGTCGTTCGAACAACTCAGAACCAAACACTAGGACACGGCCCAGATGCACAAAGCCCAGCGCGACGCTGGGCTTTGAGTACGACCTACGTGTGTGAGCACATCAGCGCTGCGTCCAGCAATCTTCCCTTGTCATACCAGGCATCTCGTTGATAGGCAGAGAATTGATGCTGGCTGCCGGAGCCGTGGACCTCGACAAGGCCAGTGGCTTTATTGGGGTCGGTGCTTTCAACAAAAAGCTTGAGCGTGTCGTTCTCCTTGACCGTGTAGGTTTTTGAGTTTGGACTGCCTTGAAGCTCATCCTGCACACATACAACATAATCGGGTGGACTCTTCCCCGTGCTACCAGAGGTGTAATCATCGCCCTCACGGATATCTGGGTTTTGTGCACAGCCTGCGAGCAAGCAGGCAACGAAAAGCGACAACGTCAAATCACAGGTGGCCGACCTTGAACCCTTCATGTGACACCTTCCGTCTGCCCCCGGGTAAATCAATGGATAGCTACGGATAAAAGCTGCCATTTTTTAGTTGTAGGCCAGACTGACACTCAACAAATCCATCGCCCCTAGAGCGTAGCGCTCGCCACAAATGAAGATTATTCTCGTTTGCTATCTTCCCTACGCTGAATCTGAATAACAACCTGCATCAGCGTGGGTAGTGTTGCCCCGCGCCAATTACAGCTAATCCGTACGTGGGGTTGCAGTGGTCCTGGATGCGCCCTTACGGCGATGGAGAATCCGCAGCAACAACGCGTCCGTGCTGCGCGGCTGCAGCAGACGGACAAGCCATGTCCCAGCAGCTTGGAATAGTGAGCATCGCGTCTGGACGTCTTTCCTGAAACGACTACTTTTAACTCGGTCAGTTGCCACCACACCCATCCTCCACAGTCTGGGACGGCCCCGGGCATGTTTCAAAGCAGGCATCGCATGCAATACAACTATTCGCACTTTGCGACCCACTGGTAAAGGAGCAAGTCAGATGACGCGCGTACGCAAGTGGCTACCCAGAGTCGCCTTGATGGCAACCTCGCTCATGGCGCTATCGGCAACTGCCGCCGCTGCCGACAAACCGAACATACTGGTTATCTTCGGCGACGACATCGGCCAGACCAATATCAGCGCTTACGCTGACGGCGTGGTGGGTTATGAGACCCCGAATATCGACCGCCTAGCCAAAGAAGGCATGAAATTCACCGACTACTACGCGGAGAACAGTTGCACGGCTGGGCGATCGACATTTATTACCGGGCAGTCGCCATTGCGCACTGGCCTCTCCAAAGTGGGTATGCCTGGTGTGCCGGTCGGGCTGCAGGCAAGGGATATAACGATTGCTCAGGCGCTCAAGGCCCAAGGCTATGCCACCGGTCAGTTTGGCAAGAACCATTTAGGGGACAAGGACGAATACCTCCCAACCAACCACGGCTTCGACGAGTTCTTCGGCAACCTGTATCACCTCAACGCCGAAGAGGAACCAGAGCGCCCGTACTGGCCAAAAAACAACGCTGCATTTGTCAAAGCTGCATCGCCACGCGGAGTGATCCACAGCTACGCCGATGGCAAGATCGAAGACACCGGTGCACTGAACAGCAAACGCATGGAAACAATCGATGACGAGACCACTCAGGCCGCCATCAATTTCATTGAGAAACAGGCCAAGGCTGACAAACCATTCTTTGTGTGGATGAACACCACTCGCATGCATGCTTTCACACATGTACGTGATTCCATGAAGGGCCAGAGCGGTATGCCAGGCAACGAATATGCCGATGGCATGCTTGAACACGACGGCGACGTCGGCAAGTTGCTCAAGAGCATCGATGACCTCAAGCTCGCCGACAACACCATCGTTGTCTACACCACTGACAACGGCCCTAATCAATGGTCCTGGCCGGATGCCGCGACCACACCCTTCAGGAACGAGAAAAACTCCAACTGGGAAGGGGCTTACCGCGTTCCAGCAATGGTCCGCTGGCCCGGGAAGATCAAGCCTGGCACCGTTTCTACCCAGATGTTCTCTGGGCTGGACTGGTTCCCGACCTTGCTGGCTGCAGCAGGCGATACCGATATCAAAGATCGCCTGCTAAAGGGAACCAACGTCGGAGGGAGTAACTTCAAGGTACACCTGGACGGCTTCAACCAGCTGGACTACTTGACGGGTAAGGCTGATAAAAGTGCTCGTAACGAGTTCTTCTACTTCAGCGATGATGGCGACCTTGTAGGCATGCGCTATGACGATTGGAAGATTGTCTATTGCGAACAGCGTGCACCCGGTGGCTTGAAGGTATGGAGCGAACCTTTCACGTGCCTGCGAGTACCCAAGCTCTTCAACCTGCGCATGGACCCGTATGAGCGTGCCGACGTGGTATCCGACCAATACTATGATTGGCTGACCAAGAATGACTACTTGATATTCGAGGGCACTCAGAAAGCGGCGGCTTTCCTGGAAACATTTGTCGAATACCCACCGAGCCAACGTCCTGCGAGCTTCAGTATCGACCAGATTCGCGCCGACGTAGATAGACGAATTGAAGCGAAAATGGATCAACAGAAGAAGTGAGTGATGCTGCACCAGCGTCCGCCCAAGGGCGGGCGCGCCCCGCTGTTTCACAGTAATCGTGAAAGCTCTGGACTCGTCCTGCAGTGCTCCAAAAGGTCAAGTCCAGCCTCCCTGCCGAAAAAGTCCGAGGCGATTCCCACAGGACAGACCGGCGCTCTTAGCCTTGACCGTCATGCACGGTTACCCTCACTCCGGTAGCCACAATCTCGTACTCAGTTTCAGATATTTTTTTCACGTCGCCGCCGAATTGCATCTCGAAATGCTTCAAGCCTTCATGCCGAACCATACCGTGTGGCGAGCGCTCAACGGTCTCGTCCTGATAGATGTTAATCACGTACTCCACGTTATCCGTGCCAACACCCATGATCTTTCCAACATACTTATCTGCCATGTCCGGAGTCCTTGCGTGAAGTCTCGAAGTAGCGGGTACCGACAGGCGCGTCCTTCCCTACCTGGAACCGCCGCGCCACAAAATCACGGTTTCACCGGCTGTGGCGCGGAAGCTTGAACATTTTCAACAACGCGAAGTGCTGCAGATTTGCCAGGAAAACTGATTACTTGAGCTGCAACCGAAGGTTGTTCAAATGCTCAAGTGCAGCCTCCTTCTCCTCCATGGCGGCCGGGCCCTCGCTGCCCATGATTGAGGAATAGGCGTCCTCGTAGACCTTCGCAACAATCTGGGCGCTCTCGGACCGCTTCAGGAAAGCCATTAGAAGGTGTTCAACTGCATCCACTTGCGCTTGATTCAAGCTCACAACAACCTCCTAGACCCGGCCCCATGCCGGTCACCCCGTAATAACCCATCCCACCCATAATTGCCACCATGGTGCATCCGGCCACGGAGGGCGACGCATGCAGGGCGTTCAGGGCTGGACAGCGGGCTGGCGTTCTGCCCAGACCTGATCGGATGAATATATTGGGACTCCAGATCAACAACCTCCAATGACCAGACACAAAGAGGCCGAAGCCTCTGAGCTTCGGCCTTCATCATTACGCCACTTGACGTGGTTTCGCCGACTCGTGACCAGCAGCAAATACCAGTGCCCGGCCAGTGCCCCAGGCCAACGCGCGAGTCATCGTTTCATGAGGTCGGGATGGGTAAGCCTCTTCCACAATGCGGTCTCCACTTTTGGCATATACCCCAATAAAAAGCTGAGTTTCCCCTGTGCGGGAAAGGCGGGTTTGAACATCAATCATGCTGCCGTCATCAAGGATTTCATCGTGATAACGATGGTGAAGGGTGGGGTCTGCCCAGGCCCAGAATACATCGCCGCGATATCTCATACCGAATCTCCTCTGATTACCCAGTAGGCGCGGTAACTGATGAGATAGATATCCATTTCGCTTATAGGCGACCATCGGTGCAATAACCATCCTTTATTGGCCGATACGGCATCCAAAAGCCCAATTCACCCTCTATTGAACAGCCGCTATTGGGCGGGAGGCATCGTCATGTCAAAGAAACTCAAGTCATCGCTGCTTGTACTTTCGGCTTTTCTGCGTGCCAACGAAAACCCCGCAGACGTTAATCTGCGGGGCTTTCAAAAAGGCAAGCCGAGTATGCCTTCCATTCCAACCATTCACCTCGGCAGCTGGGAGATGAGTTTAATCCGCCCCGCCACCTATAGCCGGCCGCAAACTACCTGAGCAGGCCCGCAAACACCTTTGCCAGATTCTCCACCGAGGCGCGCATTTCGCCAGGCGTGTGTGCCGCGAACCCCATCAGAACGCCAACATCATTTCTCGGCGTCGCATGTAAGCCGCCAAGCCCCAGCAGGTCGATACCAACCGCTCTTGCCGCCGTGACCACAGCATCTTCCGAGAGGTCCTGGACGAAATGGCAGGGCATCTGCAGTCCTCCGGCCGGGATGCGCGGCGCTAGAAACTCTCCCAGGCGCTTGTGCACGAGTTCAGCTAGTACGTCCCGTCTCTCGCCATACAGCGCCCTCATGTTCCGCACATGAGCCGTGTAGTGCCCGCCTTCCATAAACCTTGCCAGTGTCAGTTGGGCAATGGACGCTGTATGCCCATCCTGCAGCGTGCGGGCGCTGGTCATCGGGGCGACGAGATTGGGCGGCAACAACAGATAGCCAATACGCAGCCCCGCGAACAGCGACTTGGTGAAGGTGCCGATGTAGAGTGTCCGCTCATGCGGATCCAGGCCCTGCACGCAGGCAGTTGGCCTGCCTTCGTAGTGGAACTCACTGTCGTAGTCATCCTCGATGATCCAGCCACGCTGCTGCCTTGCCCATTCGATCGCGAGCAACCGTCTGTCAAGCGACAACGCCGCCCCGGTTGGGTATTGATGGGAAGGCGTAAGAAAAACCGCCCTGGCATTAGTGGCCAGCGAGCTCATGCCCTCCACCTGCATGCCACTATCATCCACCGGCACGGGAATGCACTTGAGGCCTGCGGCGGCAACAGCTTTGCGGGTGCCTTGGTAGAGAGGGTCTTCGACCAGCACCGGGTCGCCCGCATCCATGAGTAGTTGCGCGCACAGGCCAAGCGCCTGCTGTGAACTGGTGAGAATCAACACCCGATCGGCGGACGCCTTCGCCCCACGTTCAAGGTTGAGGTAGTCAGCGATTGCAATCCGCAGTGAAGCCATGCCTTGGGGCGCACTGTGATCCAGAGCCTGGGTGCCATATTCCTTGTACACCTGGCGCTCCAGCTTTTCCCAAATTGCCAAGGGAAAGCGCCGGGTCTCGGCTACCCCAGGTGCGAAGGGGCGCGGTGCTTGAAAGTTGTCCACGCCCCCGCCCTGAAGCATGTCCATCGCCCTGCGGCTGAGCTGAGGTGGGCCATCGCAGACAGCCTCGCGTTGGCGCTTTCGCATTGGCAGGTGCCGAGCACGTTGCGAAACGAAACTTCCGCTGCCCACGCGGCGCTCGATGTAACCCTCTGCATGCAACTGACTGTATGCCGCCTCTACGGTATCCCTCGACACGCCCAGGGAACGGGCCAAAGGACGTGAGGCAGGCAACGCCTTGCCGACCGGCAGCGCGCCATCAAGTACCAATTGACGAATCGCCCTCTGGATACGTACATGCAGCGACAACGTTCCATGAGCGGGGTCGGTCATCCAGGCTTTAACCGACTGCAACTGTGAGTGCTTGAACATTGGTCTGGTTCATTTGCAGAAAGTGGTAGGGCAATTCCGGCCATTCTATCGCTATAAATGCATTGTTTTCCGACCATTCTTCAACCGAAAGGGGTTCCACGATGACAGCTGCACAACAATTCGTTTCCGTTCGCGAGTTGGAACAGAGTGATTACCAACCATGGTCCCTGTACTGGGACCAGTATCAGGCGTTCTACAAGGTGGAACTGAGCGAGGACACGACAGAGCTGACCTGGGCTCGGTTCTTCGACCCTGCAGAGCCCGTGCACTGCGCCGTTGCCACGGAAGGTGAGCGGCTTCTCGGCTTCGTCCATTTTGTTTTCCATCGCTCGACCTGGGCGCGTAACAACTTCTGCTACCTCGAGGACCTGTACGTCTGCCCCACTGCCCGGGGGAAAATGGTTGGCAAGCAGTTGATCGAGTTTGTTCAGGGGCAGGCGCAGGAGAAACGCTGCGATCGGCTCTATTGGCATACCCAGGAGACTAACCAGACCGCACAGCGACTATACGATTGGATAGCCGAAAAGCCGGGGGTGATCGAGTACCGGATGGCACTGCCTGCGCTGGACTGAAGCGAATACCACACAACGCTTGCCCCCCCCGCAGATCTACTCTGCGGGGCTCGCAATAATTAATTGGAATCACATGGCATTGACGGATTCTAGAATGGGTTCCCTATACCGCCATGCATCGAAACCACTGCGCGCACCTCATCAACCTCTGCCGCGCCGGTGATGCTCCCTCCCCTGGGAAAACAACAAACTGCTGCGCCAGTAGTTGCCGAAAACGCAGGAGAACTCACTCAGAACAGCAACCGGAGCATATCGGCCAACTGCCGGGACTCGGCATCGGCTGAACGACTGCAGGCTTTCAACGCTTGCTGCAGGCACACCACAAAACAGCGCGCTGCAGGATCCAGGGCCTGATCGCGCAAACGCACGACGCTGATGTCGCCCTCCTCCAACGTTTCATCCAGCGCCAGAGCTGTGGCCTTGCCGCGCAAAGGTTCACACAACAACATCGGTTCGGGCGAATAGCCCAACATGCCGGCATCGATGATCAGGCTGCTCAGCATGGCACTGGACTGGGCGCAGACGATGCGCCCGGGAGCAACGCTGTAGCCGTGGCGGCCAAACAGATGGCGCAAGACCTGATCCTGGCTGGCCTGGGTGAAGTTCATCACCCAGTCCTGCTCCAGCAACTGCCCCAACGACCGGGCCGTCCGCAGGGGATGTTTGTCGTTTGCCAATACCCGCATGCGATAGCGGGCCAGCGGTTCATGGGCGAACTCCTGACCGGGCAGATTGCCCGCAGGGCCGAGAGCAAACTGCATCTGGCCGGTGCGCAGCAATGACAAGCTGACTGCTTGCAAACCTTCGTAGAGCTCCAATTGCACAGCAGGCATCTCGCGACGAAAAGCCTGCACCGCCACGGCCAGCAAGGTCTGTCCGAACCACGGTGTTACCCCCACGCACAGCCGCGTCGGCGCTTCGCCGCGCAGACTGGCAAGATCACGCTGGGCACTCTCCAACTGGCTGGCGATCTGCCGGGCGTGGGGCAGCAAGGTCTGCCCGGCCACCGTCAGACGTGCCCCCCCGGCATGACGCGACAACAGCGCAAGCCCCTGCTCTTCTTCCAGCTCACGCAAGGCCCGGGTGATCGCCGCCTGGGACAACCCCAGGCCCCGCGCCGCCGAGCGAATGCCCCCACTGTCGGCCACTGCGATCAGGGCCTGTAACTGATGCAACTTCAAGCGTTTCTCCTGCCTGAACACCAAAGGTCGTCACGACAACCATTTTGCAGCTTATGTGCACCGCTTGCTGGCGCTAGGTTAGATCACGCGAACGCGCCAGCCAACGGGCCGCGCAGTGTCGCCTTGCGAACCAGGACAAGACAATATGCACGACACCGATATTGACCCCGGCATCAAAGCCATCACTCCCGCCATGATCGAGCTACGCCGGGCAATCCATCGCCAGCCTGAGCTGGGCTTTGAGGAATTTGCCACCCGGGAGCGCGTGATCAAACACTTGGAGGATTGGGGCTACGAGATCCACAAGGACATGGCCACCACCGCCGTAGTCGGTACTTTGCGTTGCGGCCAGGGTCCGTCACTGGGCCTGCGTGCAGAACTGGATGCCCTACCGATCCAGGAACACGGCACGCAACCTTGGGCCAGCGCTACACCGGGCAAGATGCACGCTTGCGGGCACGATGGCCATACAGCAATGCTGCTCGCCGCGGCCTGCGAGCTGGCCCGCGTGCGTAGCTGGCAGGGCACCTTGCACGTGTTCTTTCAGCCTGCCGAAGAAGGCCATGGCGGCTCAGGCGCCAAACGCATGCTGGATGAAGGCGTCTTCAAACTGTTCCCCTGCGACGCCCTGTTCGCCCTGCACAACTCGCCCGGCATGCCGGTCGGCAAGTTCGGCATATTGGCCGGCCCCTGCATGGCATCCACCGATAGCGTCAGCATTGTCATCCATGGCAAAGGCGGCCATGGCGCCATGCCGGAGAAGACCATCGACCCAGTGGTGATCGGCGCGTCATTGGTGTTGGTCCTGCAGACCATCGTCTCGCGCAATGCGCCACCTAGCGAAACCGCGATCATCACCATCGGCGCCTTCCTCGCCGGTGACGCCGCCAATGTCATCCCGCAGACCGCCGAGCTGCGTCTCAGTGTCCGCACGCTCAATCCGCAAGTCCGCAGCCTGCTGCGCCAACGTATTCAGACCCTGGCCGAATTGCATGCGCAGAGCTATGGCGCACAGGCCGAAGTCAGCTTCGGTAGCGGCTACCCGGTGCTGGTCAATGACCCGACAGCCAGCCGACTGGCCGAGCAGGTGGTGCGAGACTGGCTGGGTGACGATGGCCTGGTGCATAACCAGAAACCCATTTGCGCCAGTGACGACTTCGCTTTCTGGCTGGAGCAGATACCCGGTTGCTACGTGCTGATCGGCAACGGCGACGGCGCTGGAAATTGTGAAGTCCACAACCCTGGCTACGACTTCAACGACCAGATCCTACCGCTGGGCGCAACCTTCTGGGTGCGGCTGGCGCAGCGTTTTCTCGACTGAATCGACCTCCCCGAGAGCACCATTGCGATGACAACAAAAACAACAACACTCGACCTCAACTGCGAACTTGTCCGACCGAAAAACCATCGGGCTATCGCCGCCATCTGCCTAGGCAACGCTCTGGAGTTTTACGACTTCCTGGTCTACAGCATGCTGGCGACGCTGATGGCCAGGCTGTTTTTTCCATTCGGTGACCATCCGCTGATCCCCCTGATGCTGTCGCTGGCGGTATTCGGCACTGGCTTCGTCATGCGCCCGCTGGGTGGCCTAGTGATCGGCATGTATGCCGACCGTGTCGGACGCAAGGCAGCAATGCGCTTGACCTTGTGGCTGATGGCAATCGGTTCTTTGCTGTTCACCGTTGCCCCGACCTACGCCCAGGCAGGACTGCTCGGTCCGGCCATCGTCATCGCTGCGCGATTGCTGCAAGGCTTCGCCGTCGGTGGCCAGATCGGCACCTCGACCACCATGCTGA
>RCUI01000021.1_pt1 | contig 60415 bp, 75 predicted proteins | sample 2166121 | NCBI WGS metagenome assembly RCUI01 (sample SAMN09932700, study PRJNA488358) | compost metagenome | feature: garden; material: soil; isolation source: compost soil in succinic acid-enriched culture | place: Germany: Experimental Botanical Garden Goettingen | collected 2016-01-27
ATCCATTTGTTCATAGCTGATCCTTGTCAGAGGTTTAGTGGTCGATTACAGGCACATATTGTAGTTCGACCTCACCGACATGGACTCAAACTTCTATCTCCTAGGTTGGTAGATCCGGAGCCTCACCCTCCAGCTCTCCCCCACGGTAGAACGCCTTCTGGCCTATGGCCACCCCTCCTCATCGTACGATCACCACGCCCCCGCCTGGGGTCTACAGCGTGGTACGGTGCCCGAAATGAGCTGACGGTTTGTAGCCCGCCGCGAAAAATGAAAAATTCTTGCGGGGAAAATGACCATCGACTGGAACATGGGATTAGTCATTCTCGGCGATGCAGATTCCGCCGAGAATGAAAGATGCTATTGGCAGATGAGTGCTTGAGTTTCTTGACGCGTACGACCGCCGGGAGGTATCACGAGGTTGACCTGTGCATTGCCTGGAGTGCAGAGACTGATGATATGGTCATCTTCGTCGTCTAGATTTCGAGTGCCATCTGGGCTGAAAGTGCTAGAGGTAATGCTGTTAACGGCAGTCAGTGAACTTGGAAAATCTGAACTTTTTAACAAGACCTGCTCCCCATTGTTCAGAACGTCATTTGTATTGTCGTCAATGAACACCAAGAAATGTGAGGGGTCCACTGTTACACAATTATCGTTGGCATCAGCCAGGCATACTGTCACTGGAACCTGATTATCAATTGCCTGATTACGAGCAAACCGCAGATTTTTTAGTATGTTACGAGACTCAAATCGCAGGGCGTTCTCACTGAGTAAGCTCGACATTGCTGGCGCTCCAATGCCGAGTAAAATGACACCCAAACTGACCGCAATCATCAGCTCAAGCAATGTGAATCCTTTCACATTATCAATCATGGCAATGCCCTCCGTGTTCAAATACAGCCTAATCACTGATTTCCATAACGCCAGAAAACACCGGCGATTAACAGAGGCTTAAACCTCGATTTCATAGGTCGGCAAATCAGGGGCGGGCCCAATGATAGCCCCACTCTGATAGAACGCCTTCTGACCGATGGCCACGCCTCCCCCTCGCACGATCACCACGCCCCCGCCCGGGGTTTCCAGCGTGGTACTGGTGCCCGTCGTTGCGGTGACGGTACCGACCAGCAGCGGGTCGGCACCGGGGATCAGCTCCTGGAACTGCTTGAACAGGTTCATACAAATCGCTCCACACTCAGTTGCTGGCGTACCGTCATGGCCCGGCCCTGCAATTCAACCGCGACCCTGACGCCTCGGTTAAACCCTTTCCAGCCATCCACCGCGAGCAACGCCCCGGGCAGGATGAGACCCGTATCGGCAGACAACGGCAGTTGGATGGTCTGGGTGCGCCTCGGCATGGTCTTGGCCAGCCCCACCACACCCTGGGCACGGGCCGCCACCACATCGCACATCAGCGGGTGGGTGATGGCCGGTGCCTGTCGATCCCCTGCCGTGCCTTGGCGCAATACTCGTCCATTGATGCCCTGATGACCACCGCTGACATAGATGCCGTTCGCCGCCTGCCCCGGCTGGAAGTCGCTGCCCAGCGTCGTGATGATGGCGCGGGGAATGGCCACGTCGGCCAGCGCCCCGTCGAGCTGCCAAGGCACGGTCGGATAGCGAGGCTTGATGACCAGGTGCCGATCGCGTTGATGCGGCAGCACGAACCCACCCGCCGCCTCGGCCAGGTACTTGATCGCCTCGATGGGAGTCTGATTGTCCAGGCTGAAGAAACCGCCAGGTACCAGCCAATCTGGCGCCTGCCAGTCCAGGGTCCAGCCTAACGGCAGCAGGGCCTGCGCCAACTGGGCCATGGTGGCCGCCCCGCTCTCGCTCACCGATTGCGCCAATACATGGGTTGGCGACAGGTAGGCGGTGCGAGAGCGCCCGGTGAGGGTGGCCGACTCGCGGGCGAAGCTCTGGCTCGACTGCCAGCCATCGCACACACAGTCCCACTGCTGGCCGTTGACATGGATGCTCACCTCCTCCTCGTCCGTCATTTCGGCCGCCGCGATGCGCGGGATCTGGGCCGTGAACTGCCAAGCCCAGGAGTCGGTATCGAGCTCGATACTCAGCGAGGTGGCGGGAATGTCGATCCCGTCCCTGACCCGCACAATGCTTGCTGCGTTGCTCACCAGGTAAACCCTCCGGGTTGGAATAACGATATGGGCCTGCCCGAACCAGACAAACTCCAGGGAGGCATCCCCCCGGTGCCGGCCAAACACCAGCGCCTTGGTGCGCTTGTCTGGCCGCTCCGGCTTGATGGGTGGCTTGGGTGGCGGACTGGTCCCCCAGGGGGGCGGCATCGCCTCCTCCCACCGGTCCAGCCAGCCCTTGTGCAGGGGCAAGCCAAGCTGCCACTGCTGGCCGCTCAGGGTGGCCCCTTGCGGGGTGCCCTGCTGCCAGCGGTCGGCCTGCCAGACCTTGTCCTGGCGCGGCGGGTTGCGATACCCGCTCACCTGCCATCGGCTGACCGGCGCCCCCTCTACCCAGAGCGAGCGGGTGACGGCATGGCCTGGCGGCAGGCTGTCGAACCCCTGGCCATGGCTCGCGTTAAGCGGCAGGGCCTCGTCAAACAGCCCCCGCACCGGCTCATGGTGGCGGGGCAGCTGCTCACTGAGATCCACCACCACCGCCATCAGGGGGCCCGCCTCCTGCCAGTCACCTGGGCAGGTCGCGGGGGTCAGGGCCGGGCGTTGCCAGTCGCTGGCCACCGCCGTGGTCACCAGGGCGGCCCTGTCCCAATCCCCGGCGCTGGTGTGGCTCGGCCCCCTGTACACGTTGATGTCATAACCGGCCTCGATGTCGTGCAGCACCGCCCTGGTGGTGCTGGCCAGGGTGGCCTCGATGACCACGGTGGCGCTGACGACGGCCACCGGCGCCGCCAGTTCGGCGCTCAGGTGACCGGGATGAACCAGAACGGCCGAGGTGGCCAACACCGGTTCGGCGCATCGTCCCTGCAGCAGCGAGGGCAACACCAACCCAGGCGAACAGGCCAGGCTGGACGGCAGGCAGGTGCCCTGCAACACGGCCTCATAGCGCACCACCAGGAGCGGGTTCAGCTCCAGGGCGGCGGTGGCCTTGCGGGCCTTGCGCAGTTCAAGCCGGGCGTCTGTTCTGGCCATGCTGACCTCGGGGCTCAGGGGGAGCGATTAGGGTTCTGTGATAGTGGCGCTGTTGATGCGCACCATGGCGCCGGTAAACAGCTCGGTGGCGGGGATCTCGATGTCGGCACCGAGGCCGGGCGGCCCCACCTCCAGATCCGCCACAAAGTCGCCGGCCCGGTTAGCGATGCGCCCCCAGGCATGGATCCCGCTGGCGCTCGCCATCTGCTCGGCCAGGGGCTTGAGGGTCAGCACCCCGCCCGTCACGCTCTGGGCGCAGGGGTGGGGGAACTGCAGCGCCACCAATAGCACCTGGTCGGTGATGGCCGCCCCGGGGGCGGGTCTGGGGCCGGTGTAGATCTTGAGGGTCGCGGCGCCCGCGCTGCCCTCGTCGATGGCGGCCGCCAGCAGCTGGGCACGGCTGGTGCGCAGGGCATCAGAGAAAACGAGCATATCAACCTCCGCAGGTCATTTCGCAGGTAGTGCTGCAGGTAGTGCGGCCCGGTCAGACCTGGCCGACCCCCTCACCGGGGGCGTAGGGGGTGGGGAGCTGGTAGTCGGCCGCCACGGCGTTGTAATCGGCGGGGCCGAAGGCGGGATCGTCCTGGGCGACCAGCATGTAACGGCGGGCCAGCCAGAGGCTGTCGAACCGATACTTGCCATCACCTGCCCGGCTCATGGTCTCGGCGACCAGATCCCCCGACTGGGTGAGGCAGAGCACCCGGCGCCTCACGCCCTCCCCGTCGATGGTGACCGTGCTCTCGATATAGCCCATGGCACGGGAACGGCCTTCAGGCGTCACCATCATCATGGCATCATAAGCCCCCAGACCGGGTTGGCATGTCAGCGGCAGATGCCGTGTTTCAAGCAGGGGAAATGCCGCGGCCGGGGTTTCCTGGTTGCCCCACACCAGCCCATGACCGATGACGGCGAACAGATAGAGCGGATCCATCGCTACCTCCAGGGGCCAGTAATATCAAACCCCACCAGGGTTGCTAGGAATGTGCTGTTGATATTGGCGCCATAGCTGGCCCGGATAAAGCGCACCCCTTTCCCTGCCAGCAGCGGCAGGGAACTGAACGTCTTTTGTTCGTAGTCTGGAATGTCACCATAGGGGTTGATGAGGCCCGGCAAGAACCCGCGCAGGGTATTGCCATTTTCCAATACCATGGTGGGCTCCTTGGCCAGATAAAAGCCGTTATCGGCTGGATTGGGAACAGGAAAACCATTCCCCATCCTGGAGAAAAGCCCCGACGTTTGCCAACTTACCGTTCCAAAAAGCTGGCTATGTGGTCTGGCTATTATCCGCCAGTTCGCTAGGCCATGACCAAGGAAGTCATTAAAGGCATTATTCGTTAAGTAGTTCGCTGGTACAGTCCAGTTGATATTCAGCGTGGCGCCAATGTTGTTCTGGACTGCCACGATCATCGCATGATAACGGTCACCCGGACGTACCGAGTTGATGTATCCGGCAGCGAGACAAGGGCGGCCATTACGGGCGGTATAAGCCGGGCTGAAATAGAACAGCAGGCTGTCCCCGATAAGATCCCAACGGCCATCGCTTCCCCGTTTGGTGGCGGGCCACACCTGCATATTGATTAAGGTGAAGGTAGTCAGATCCTGCACATCCTCCACCATGCTGATTTTGGCGAAGTGGTAGTTGAGGGTGCCGCTAGTCCACCCGCTGAATGCCGTGTTGTCGATGTGGTAGCACACCGGGTACTGGTCCACCGACTCCGGGCTGCGGATGATCATGGTCTGTCCATCAGCGCTTTCCGCCAACAGCGTCCAGCCCAACCCCGGGATCTTGATGCTGATGGTGCCGGTTGCGCTGCTGCCCGGATTGCCGCCGTCCAGCTCGAACCACACCTTGGTCGCATTCACCTGCTTGACCCTATGCTCGCCATTGTAGGCGGCAGGGGTGGCGCCGCTAATGGCGATCACCGAATCGGTCAGGTAGCTGTGCCCGCTGTCGATGGTGGCCACCGCGCACCCAAGGGCGGCATCCCATGCCAGGCTGCTGACAGTCAGGTTGCCAAACCCCGTGATGAGACACGCCTTGAGCAGTGCGGCCAACGCCCCGGCGCTGGTATCCCCCAGGCTGGGCGCCCCCTGCATCGCATTGCTGTACCATTTCACCGGAAAAGCCATGGTGTTCTCCTGATTGTGTTGGGTGGGCAATCTGCCCACCCGATTAAGGGGCTGGCGCGTCAACGGGGTGCAGGCCCTCGGCGCCGTAACTTTCCTGCACTGCTATCGGTTGACGTTGCCGCGCAGCTGCAGCTCGAACTTGTCGGTCTCTTGCGCCGCCACCGACTGCAGGATGGTGCGGATCACCCAGAGCGGATAGGCCGCCGCCTGGGTGGTGAAGCGCAGCACGTTGCCGCTCGACCAGCCCGCCCCCCAGCCCCTGTGATCCAGCCTGAAATAGGGCTGGCCGTTGTTGGGGTTGATGGGGGCCAAGTCGGTGTTCACGTCCCCCACCGCTATCTGGCCCACATGCTCCCCGACCAGCACAAAGTTGGTGCTGGAGTTGAAGATGATGGCCCAGCGCTCCTGCAGGGTGGCGCGGTTGGTGACCTGGATCGGGTAGTCGGTGTCGTTGTACTGCGCGGTGGACTGGTCGCCGATGAGGTAATCAGACCAGACATTGGTCCAACTCTTCTGATCGAACAGCCCGGTATAACGCGCCCACAAGTCGCCGATGATGAGCGCGCTGGACACATAGGTGTCGGCGGCGTCATAGGCGTGAGACAGCGGTCTGGCCAGGGTGAGCCTGCCCGAGATCTCCACGTCGCTGACCAGGCTCATGTCCTCGATGCGGTGCACCACGTAGAGGGGTTCGGTGTAACCGGTCAGGTTCAGGGGGCTGGCCAAGGTGACCACGCCACTGTCCAGGTTGACGCTGTAGAGCGCCTGGGCGAGCTGCTTGCCGTCCTTGTCCTCCACATGGGCATGAGCCAACCGTTCGCGGCCGGTGTTGAGCTGCTGCCCGGCACTGACCCCCAGGGGGAAAGCGGCCTTGCGGGTGCTGTGCACCACCACTATGTTGCCGGTGCGGATGAAGGGCACTCTCCCGTCGCTGGGCAGCCGCACCGGATCCAGCCCGATGATGTCGGCATTGAGCGGCAGATAACTGAACACCACACAGTGGAACCGGATGGTGTCGGCCACCACGCTGAGCGGGCGCCAGATCTTGCCATCCTCCCCCACCGCCTCGGCGTCATACCAGGGCTGACCATCGTTGCCGGCGGCCGTGACCTTGCGGCCAAAGCGCACCCACACTACCCCGGTCTGGTAGTTCACCCGCCCGTCCATGTCGGTGGTGGTGAAATAGCCGTCGCCGTCCGCCGTCGCCTCGATGCGGCGCCCGCTCGCGGTGTTGGCCGCGAGATAGAGGCTGCCCGGGGCCACCGGGGCGCCCGGGGTGCGGAAGGTGACCGCATCCACCGACTGGGCGCTGAACGAGGTGGCCAGGGACTGCAGCGCCGGCTGGGCAGCCTGCCCCGCCGCCCAGTCGGCCAGCACTGCCAGCCCGTTGCTGTAGTCGATGGTGCCCGCCTGAATGCCGGCGCCGGTCTCCGGGTCCGGGTTGCGGTAGAGCAGCCCTTGGCGGTCCACGTAGGTGCTGCCCCCCAGGGTGAAGCGCATCGAGCCCTCCAGGATCGCCTCGGCAAAGCCGGGGGTCACGTCGATACGCAGCGCCTGGGCGGTCAGGGTCGCGTTTTGCGCCTGGGCCGAGTTGTTGTTGCGGTAGGTCACATCGACCCAGCCCCCCTCGCCATCGGGGAAGGTGTAGGCGGTGTTGTGGTACTGGATCCCGGTCATGGTCCAGCGCTGCACCGCGATCTGGTTGTTACCCTCCCAGCGGGTGCCCACGGTCACCCAGGCATAGGTCGGCTTGGGCAAGGGCGCCGTGCCGTCCGGCATGAAGTGCAGGGTGCCGGCGCTGTAGTTGATGGCCCCCAGCACGTTGCCGCTGGCGTCGATGAGCTGGCCCTGACCGTCATCGCGCAGGGTGATGATGGGGTCGCGGGTCTCGATCACCAGCTCTTGATCGTCCACATCAAACTTGTGATAGAGCGCGTTGAACTTGACGTGCACCGAGCCCGGGGTGAGGTTGGTGGCCCCGCCCCCCGCGCCATCCAGGGTGATGGAGAGGTGCCCCACCTGGCCGGGGGTGGAAAGGCGCCCCGGTTCGATGTGGCGCTCGGTCACCGGTTCGCCGTACTGGTACTGGGCCACGTACTCCTGGCCCAGCGCCGGCAGGGTGATGTGCTCCAGGTCGATGATGCCCTCGGCATAGTTGATGGTGCCGGTGATGTCGCCCCGGATCCGCCCATCCCCCACCGCATCGTTGGCAGTCAGGCCCGCGCCCCAGGTCAGGATCAGGCTCTTGGGGGTGATGCCGGTGTGGGGCAGTTGCCAGGCGCTCTTGCTGATGCTGATGGGCTGGTTGCTGCGGTTGGTGTAGTTGACCGGGGTGGCCCAGCTGAACAGGATGGAGGTATCCACGTCCGGCAGCGCCCCCAGGGTCAGCATGACCGAGCCGGTGGCCAGATTGACCATCCCGGTGCCGAATGAACGATCCGCCCCGAACAACTCGCCCTTGCCGTTGTCCTTCAAGTCGTACCATTTCCCTTGCGCCATGAACGACACCGTCAGGGTGCCCGGCGCCGGGGTCGGCATCAGGGTGATGGTGTAGGCATAGCCCCGGTTGTTGGCCTTGATCTCGATCTGGGCCGTGTCGGCGATGCGCGACGGGCGGGCCGCCGGCCAGAACGCGATGGTCTTGCTCGCGCCGCCGTAGTTCGGACACTGGGCGTTGAACTCCAACTGGCCACGGCCATAGTCGATGGAGCCGATGACAGATCCCGCCACCACCAACTCGCCGCCCTTGTCGGTTATGGTGGCGGCGCCGATGACGATGGTCAGGCTGCCCGGCTTGGCGCCGCTGCCGAGGAACAGGCCCCGGCTCGGGGCTATGCTGGCCACGGTCGAGAAGCTGACCAGACCCTGGCCGGAATCCACCAGGCTGGCCAGCTCACCGGCTGCCGTCAGATCCACCGCCGGGGTTTCGCTCCTGGCCGCTGGCACCAGCTGGGTGAAGATGGTCTTGGCCTTCACCTGCATGGCGCCGAACGCCGCATCTTCCGCCAGCTTGGTGGTGGCGAAGTAGTTGGCGGCATCGGCCACCACTGTCTCGCGCAGGGCGGTCTTGGCGTTGGTCACCACGTCATAGGGGGTCGGCTGCTCCCCCTCGAAGGTGTAGCGCAGCGGGTCGGCCAGCTTGCAGGTCACCACGTTGCGGGTGAACTCGGGCACCCCGGGGATCTGGAACTTGGCCAGTTGATAGGTCACTTCCAGAATGCGCACATACTGCTCGAACTCCCCCGCATTGCCCTCGTTGCCGACCAGCACCAGGGTCTCCCCCACCTCCGGCAGGCGCACCTCGACCCGCTGGAAGAAGCGGATCGCCCGCTGCCCTTCCAGCTGGGTGTCGTACAGGAAGCCGCGCCACTTGGGCCCACGGGCCAGGTAGCGCTCCAGCACGTCGCGGGCAGCGTCCCGGGTGTCGTGGTGGTCTTTGGTGCTCATCAGGCACAGGCCCACGTTGGGGTCGCTCGGCGGCAGCAGCACGGTGGTGTTGGCGCCGTAATAGGTGTCGGTGTCGTCGGTCTGCACCGCCAGAAACGCCTTGCGCAAGTTGACCACCCCATAGGCGCGGTCGAGATCGCTGACATCGGGAAACAGGCTGTTGTGCTCGCCGCTGACGATTTCGTGGCCGGTGACCCGGCCGCCGCCATCGGGGGTATCCGTCAGCCGTTGGCTGGCCAGCAGCTTGATGTCGCCGGAAAGAATGGTCATGGGGTTACCTCAAGAAGGCGAAGGGTGATTTCATAAGGGGTCTGGGCGTCCGGATCCGCGATCCGGTAGAGTTGCTTTGCCTCCAGCCCGCCGCCACTTTCTCGCCGCCATATGACAGTGAAGATGCGTCCGTTGAGGTGGAGCTGCATTCGAGCAGACGGCACTGCGGCCAGCGCCTGCAACTCCAAGACGGTTGAACGTTTTACCCAGGCCTCACCATCTGAGCGAAGAGTGATAGGCCGGCCCTCTGACTGGACTGTCTCTTCGACGATAATGGCGCCGGTTAGCGTTGGGGTGATGACCTGCCCGACAGGCTCCCACCCGAACTCATCTTCCCAGTCCAGGTCATCTGGCAACTCGATGCCGGCTAGTGTGATCATCAGCTTCTGAGTCCTTGCTGTTTCAACACGCGCAACAATGCATCCAGATTTTCCTCATCGGACTGGACTACTGCGGTGTCGGTGGCGGATTTGAGATAGATGGTGACCGTTTTATTGCTGCCTGATGGCGTCGGTACACTCTGCTGTTGTTGTGGCGGCGTGGGCCCTACAGTCGTCTGAGTCGTCGCTTTCTCCGCTTCCTTCTGCTGCGCCTTATTCAACTCCTTCTGGAGCTGGGCACGAATGGCCTCCATCTCCTTCTGGAACTTCTCTGCGTAATATTTCGACCACTCGTTGTAGGCAGGGATATCCCTGACCTTCTGGCTGTAGCGGGCCAGCTCTTCCTCGACCCCGGCCAGGGTGTTAGCAAGGGCATCGGCGTTGCCACGCAGGTTATTGATATCCACTGTTTTGTAGAAGAAGGAGCCGGCGCCTACCGTGCGAGTCACATCCCCTCGACCAGGGCCAGATAGGGCAGAACTTCCAGCACTTGTGCTGTTGATGGCGTCTTCCACATCGGATTTGGTTTTCTTGGCCTCTTCCTGCACCCCTTTGAGGTTGTCCCTCATGGTGTCGGTCGCCTTCTTCGACTTATCCGCCGCGGTGTTGAAGCCATCACCAATCTCTGCCGCTTTCGCTTTGGTCTGGCGGATATGGTCATCCAGGTAGGTGAGCCCGCGTCCTTGCTCCTGCGCTGATACCTTTCCTGCCTGTCCCACTGATAACCAGATCCGGCGTAGTTCCTCCAGCTCTTGCGCCGTGTCAGCCTTGTTGACGGCCGCCTTCATGGCGGCAGCAATGTCTTGCGAGGTGGCATTCACATCGGTGGCTACTGCCCGGAAGGTGTCGATGGTCTGGCGGCCCACGGCATCAATGCCGGTATGGAGCGCTTGATAATCAACGCCGAGGCGGCGCAGTTTTTCAGACAGCACTGACTCGGTGATCTGGGCCGTGCTGATGGCACCATTTTTCATGGTGTCAAAGGCCGCCATTGACTGGACCTTCAACACCTCGAGATCCTGCAGGCTCATGTCCTGCAGGCTCTTGCGCAGGCCAGCATCTATCTCTGTCTGGGTGACCTTGCCCTGTTCGCGCAGAGTACCGAGTGCCAAGGTGATGTTCTGCAGGGAAGTCGGGTCCCCCATCTGCAGCCCATTAAACATCTCGTTGATCCCGGTGGCCGTTTCCTTCCCTTTTGCCTTGAGCAAGTCGAAGTCGGCCACCAGCTTCAGCACGGCAGGACGAGTCTTGGCATCAATGACCTGGCCTGCCATGTCGGCTCCAGCCGCCAGATCGAGAAATCCTTGTCGCATGCTGGCCAGTGCTGCATCGGCCTGATATTGCATGGCCTCGGCTTTGAGCCCGGACGCTTCAAGCGCCTTATGCACCTGCAACTGACCCGTCAGGTACTCGCGATGGCCCTTGAGCCGCTGCTCGTAGGCTGCCCGCTCGACGGCGGAGAGGTTGGCCACCTCCTGCGCAGTGAGGACCTGTACATTCTTGAACTCGTCAAACTGCGCCATGGTGGTCATGCCCTGGCGCTGCAGTTGGGCGAAGAAGGCGCGAGACTGCTCGGCCACCCGCAGCTCAACTTCCCCAGCCTCGCCCATCCTGGCTGCCCAGATCCCGGCGTCTTCGGCCAGCTTGGCCAACCCCTTGCCACCCTCATAAACCAGTACAGATAGACCCGCAGCAACAGCACCATTGCCCAAGGTCAGCGCCGCCAGCACCCCGTTGAGCTTGACCGCTTTTTTGCTCGTCTTGTCGAGCTCCTTGCCGGCCTCTGCTGTCGGCTGTACAACCCCTGTTTTCATCGCCTGCCCGAAGCCGAGCAGCTGGGAACTCCACTGGATCACCTTCATGGTGCCCCAGACCTTCACCACCAAACCGATCCCGTCTCTCATCTCGACAAGAGTTTCGGTGATCCCACGAATGGCGATGGCGCCTGACTTCATGCCATCCGACACGCCTTGCGCCCAGGCAGCCAGACTGCCATCTGCCGCTGCTGCTTTGATCTGGGCAGTGACCTCTGCCAACTCGGATTTGATGAAGGCAAAGATGCCTGCATCGGCCACGGCCAGCTCGACCTGGTTGATCTGCTCGAGAAAGTTCGACCATATCCCACTGAAAGTCTGCGCCATTTCCTCCGACGCACCGGCCGCATCCTCACCCATCGCCTTGATCAACAGCTCAATCTCGTTTCGACCCAGCTTGCCTGCCGTGGCCATGGCGATGATCTCGTCAGTGGTCTTGCCCATGGCTTTCGCCAGCAGTTTGGCCGCTGCCACCGAGCGCTCATTGAGCTGGTTCATCTCCTCAGCTTGCAGCTTGCCTTTCACATAGGCTTGCCCAAGGGCGGTGATGATCCCTTCCAGATCCTGATAGGTGCCGGCCGTCTTGGCGGTGTAGTTAGCCGTGGCCTGCAGCACCCCGTTATAGGGGTCCAATCCGAAGTTCTTGGCCTTGATAAACGCGGTGGTGATCTCGTTGAGTTGGAACGGGGTCTTCTCGTTGAACTCCCGCAACCAGGCCAGCGCCTTCTCGCCGCCGGCCGCACTGCCTTCCACACTCTTGAGCGATACGCCCAAGCGTTCGATCTCGTCTGCCGTTCTGACCATCCCGGTGGTGCGGGCAACCAGTTGGTCAAAGCTGAGATAGGCTGCAGCAACACCGGTGATCTTGCTCGCCAGAGCAGCCCACCCTTGCTCGCCACTCTGAACCGCTTCACGCAGTTGCTCGGTGTTCTGCTCTGCCTGCTTGGCCTTCTTGCTGTATGCCTCCATCCCGGCGGCATTGGAGCGCAATTGCCCTGCCTGTCCAGCAAGCTGGCTCTTCAGGTATGCCACCTGGGCCCCGGCCTGTTGGCTGGCCGTTTCAATCCGCTTCTGCTCGCTGGCCAGCTTGCGGGTGTCGACCCCAGCCTCGGTCAGGGCGCGGCGCAGCCCATTGAGTGTGGTGTTCTGCCGCTGATACTGGCTATCGAGTGACTGCACTTCCCGGCGAGCAGAGTTGAACTCCCGGGCTTGCTGCCGCAGCGCCTTCTCGCTGGCATCCAGCCCGTTCTTGAGGGCATTGGTTTGCCCCGCGCTCTCTTTGTACTGGTCCCCCAGTAGGCGAACCTGATCCCGCGCATCCTTGAGCGCCTGGCGCTGTTCCTTGGTGACGCTGGTCGCCTCGCTGTTGGCCTGGCGCAGCAGGTCCACCTTGGCCTTGGCTTCGGCATGGGCACTGGCCAGCCGCTCGGTCTCCTGCCGATTGGCACTGTAGGCGGCATTGGACGCCGTCAGCTCTTTCTTGGCATCTGCCAGTGCCTTGCCCATGCCGGTAGCACGGGTGCGGGCAGCCTCGAGCCCCTCACCCAGATCGGCAGTGCTGCGCTTGAGGTTGGCAAACTGGGTCAAGGTGGCGTTCTGTTCACCGAGACGTTGCAGCTCATCGCCCAAGCTGCTGACCTGTTCGCTGCTCGATTCGGTCTCACCACCCAGGGTATCCACCTCGGCGATGAGCTTGCTGATCTCGGCCAGCCCCTCAACGGCGGCGCGGATCCGCAGCTGGATATCGGTATCGTTGCTGGCCATGGGCAATCCTCAGAAATGAAAAAACCCGCCGAAGCGGGTTTGGAATTATGTGATGAAATTAATTTTTATTTAATATCTGCCGAAGCATTCCTTTAATTTCTCTAAGATCCATTCTTAATCGCCGCATTTGAGAGCTTAAATCTGAATCTGTTAAAACAGAATCTTCATCCTGAATGTAATTACCCTCATCAAGATTGAACCATTGATGTGTTGCTATATTCACATTGTTAATCTCTCTATATTTATTTGATTTTTTTGAGAGCAATGCATTCTTTAATTCTTGCTTACTTTCACTTGAACCATGATTTATAAATACAGTGGCAGGTTTACACTCATTGGCTTCTCGCCCACCAATATCAAACACAAAATCAAGCAAGCTCTTTTGATCTGCATGGGCAGAATAATAAGAAGAAAAGTCTATCACCTCCGCTCTGCCACTAAATGATGAACTATCAGCTAACAGCTTACTACCTTCCGTTCCTTTTGCTTGATAACCAGTCATCAGTATAGCATTGTTGGAATTGCCACCTAACATTTCAATATAATCTACAATTGGACCAGCATTACACATGCCAGAACTAGCCACTATGATACTATTTTTGTTATTAATAACGTCATCTACTGTTTGTATCTTACTATTATTTTTCTGACCACTCTTCACTCTAGAAACAAATTTAAAAATTTGCTTATTACTAACTTTACGATTAATGCCGAAAAACTCTTTTAACTCAATATGGTCAGTAAAACGTAAATGTCCACATAGGTCCTCGTTAAGATACATGTCCTTGCCATTTGACGACTGATCGAACAATCTCTCACTGTACACGTCCGTTATTTTGCCACCTAATGGCGAGTGGATACACCATGAGAGCCTAGCAAAGTTTCCATCATCGATAGGTGACAACTCCTTAAAGGTCTCTATTGCAGTCCATATGTCACACATCAACTCTTGCGTTCTATGTAAAGAAAATGCTGGTATCAACAACACCCCACCCCTATTGAGGCATACACCCTCAATCACTTCCCATAATGCAGCCAAGCGATTTTCTTTTGATTTGAATCTTGGTTCCCGCACTCTTGAACCATATGTTGATTCAATTACGATATAATCTGTCTGGGGATATGGTGTTTGCTCAGATTTTATTATCGGCAAATATTCATGCTTATCGAAGTTACATCCCACGTCACCACTGAAAAATATACTCTTCCACTCTTTTCCTGCTGCAGTAGATACCTGCCAAGCCAATGAAATGTGTACGGCTCCGAGAATATGGCTACTTCTCAAAAATGTGAATTTTAACCCATCTAAAATAGATATATTTTGCCCCCATTTAAATGGCGCCTCATCCACTAAAAACCAATTAATCTCATTTATAATTGACGGGTCAGACTGGCTAATTTTAAGTGAGTCACGCAGCATTATCTCAGCAATCTCTTTCGTAGCTTTTGTGGCATAGACCTTGCCCGAAAAACCATTTTCAATCATCTTTGGAATTAAGCCGCAGTGATCTAAATGTGCATGAGTGAGTAGAATGAATTTAATTCTTTCAGGATCAAAAGGAAACTCGCCACCGTCCTCAATAGCTTGGGGTTCGTCACCACCTTGATAAGCACCACAGTCAACGAGAAATTGAATATTTAATTCAGAATGATGTAACCATGTGCATGAACCACTAACACCATTCACAGCACCAACGAACCTAACTTTAAGCATATTTATTGCCATCCCTGCAAGTGATAAACTTCAATTATTATGCATTATAACAATGATTATAACCCACGAAATGATAGTAATAGCAAACGTTAGTCACACTTTCCAAAATTAATAATCAAATAACAGCTGATGTATATTTAGATACAGATTTATAGGGAGGTGTTACAGATCGCTCACCTCCCATTGTCTCAATTCAAGATCTCCATCCGATACGGCTCGGACTTGCCTGGCTGGGTGACCAGCGAGCCTTCCAGCTCCCCTTCCATAAACTCGCCACTCATCAGCGCCAGTGCGCCCTGGGCGGCCAGCATGGCCTGATCGATGGTGACGCGCACCCGCTGGCCGGGGTTGGCCAGGTTCTCGCCGTCGATCAGGAAGTAGCGCGGCTTGAGGGTCTCTGTGGTGCCGGTGTAGGTGGTGCCGGTCACGGCCGCCTTGGTGTAGCCGACCTTGCAGGCCGCAGCGGCCTGATCGCTGATGGCCATGACCATGTTGCCGTTTACCTGGTAATCGGTGTCGAGTACCAGCGCGGTACCGCCAGCACTGAGCTTGACGGTAATGGTGCCCGGCTTGATAAAGGCGGTGGCAAGCTCGACCCAACCCAGCTTGCTGAGCGTAACCAGCTCATCCACCACCGGGGCCTCTGCCTGGGTGAAAGCCACCTGCTTGCCGGCGATGGCATCGGCCAACAGCTGTTTGGTCATGGAGTCCCACTTAAGGGAGAGCTTGGCCGGGTCTTTCGGCAGTTGGACCGAATCGAGCGCCTGGCCGAAGGTGCTGCGCTTCTTGGAGATGCGCGACTTCTCCTCGGTGGTCGGCGGAGTGACGGTGATCTCGTTGACGTTGATGGGGCCAATCAGGGGCCCTTTCACGCCGTTGTTGATTTCGGCGATGTAGACATCACCGGCCAGCAGCAGGCCTTTGTCGGTAAATGACATGCTTGGATGCTCCTATGGTATCCAGATGGTGGTGCCAACCTAGAGGCTGGCGGTATAGGTGAGGCTGAATTGGATGGAGGTCAGCAAGGTGTCGCTGCCGATTTCTTCGGGTTCCAGATTGATGGTACCCACCGAGATAGCGAGCAGCGTCGTGCCCGGCAGGGGGATCCCCGCCGTCGAGGGCACCAGCGCCGCCAGCACCTCTGACAGCAACCGGTCACGCCCTGCCCGCCCGTCACTCGCGGGCTGGTAGAGGTCCACCTGAATGTTTCGGGTGCGCTTCCACTCCCGCCCCCGCCGCTCCGGTTTGACCTCGGTCAGCTCCCGAAAATGGGCCAGCGGCAGTGGGGTATGCTGGTCGATCTGCGGGTCGCTATCGCATACCCGGTCTTCTGGCGACAGTGAAGGCACGCTGCGCAACTTGGCCAGCAGCGCATCGATGATGACGGTCGCTTCGGTCATGTCACTCTCCTGGTGAAGGTGCTGGCAAGGTTGGCTTGCAGCTCATCGAGGAACTGCTCGGTGATGATGTCGTTCCACCAGCCCCGCAGGCCCACACCACCCGCCATCACCAGCCGAGGCTTACCGGCTTTCGCATAGCGGATCATCGGGCGTCGCTTCTTGCCGTAGGGGTTGATAAAGCCGTAGACCTGCACTCGCTTGCCCCCCCGCAGCATCCAGACGCTGGCCCGGGTGCCGGTACCATCGGTACGCTGACTGGCAAATTTGACTCGGCTGAACGGGATCTTCTTCAGGTCCAGGCTGATGGTGGCAACGTCGTTGCTGGCGTTCGCCTTGTCGAGCCGGATCCGCGCCCTGACCGAGGCTGTATTGAAACCATCCGCTGAGATCCGGTTCACGATGTCACCCCGAGTGGCAGTGGCCACTTCATTGACCACGGCCACCAGTTGCTTGCGGATCGTGGCAGGGAGCGCCTTGAATGCATCGACGCTATCGCTCAGGCCGGTGACGTTGATCGCCCTGGCCCTGCGCTTGCGGCTAAGTCCGCCCGGCATCAGACCACCATCACTCGGAGCGTGGTGCCGTTGTCACTGCCCTCAATCAGCCCATCGATACGATATTGCCGGCCACGTAAGGTGACCTGGTCACCCTGGCGTGCAAAGGGGGGGACGAGCTCAGGCAGGATCAGGTCTATCTGGTGTCTCGGTTCGCTGCGGGCCCCCACCATCACGTTCTCAGCTGCCAAGAAGGCGGTGACCGGATATGGTTCGCCCTGCTTCGGGGTGTAGGTCGCTGGCTCACCGGAGAGTTTGCGGGCGGAGATCTGCAAGGCGCCAGGCTCGCTGGCGGTGTCTTCGATCAAGTACCAACAAGCATTCCCCTTCAGCAACTGCCCGGGCAGGATATCGCCCCGAACCCGCACCGTGATTAGGGTCGAGCCGGTCGCATAGATACTGGCTTGGGCCTCGCGCCCTGCCGCCTTCGGGTCAATGATCTTCGCCCACAGTTTGCCAAGCAGCGGCCATTCTGGGGGGGTGCCGGTTGCGGCGCCAAAGCGCGTCAGCCGGGTGTCGAGTTCGCCACTTTTAAGCATGCAGCCCCCTAGCCCACCACGATGTCACGATAGGGATGGATCAGCGAGTCATACGCCAGCGGCAGAGTCGTGGCGATGGTGCCCGTCACCACCGCCTCCCGGTGGGTGTACCAATGGCCGATCAGCAGCAAGGCCGCCAGCTTGAGCGCTGGGGTGAGAGGCTGCCCCTCCTCCCCTGTCGCCACCAGCGGCTTGTTGATGTCGGACTGGATGTGGCTGATCGCCGCTTCAATCAAACCGGTCAGCAGCGCATCTTCGTCGGTCATCTCCGGTTCGATTCGGCACTGAGCCTTGGCTTCAACCACGGTGATCAGCAACATGTTTACTCCTCACCCTCGGCTGCGGTGTAGGCCTCAGCCACGCCACCGTCGATCAAGGCCTGCGCCTTGGCTGCGTCAAATCCGGTGATATCGCCGGGGCTGTAGTTCTTGAAGGGGCGGATGACCTTGATAAGCGTCACGACGGGATCGCTCCCCGCCTTCTCTGGTTTGGCCATGATGGCTCTCCTGAATGGTCTTGGTAGTAAAATGGAAGGGGCTGCGAAGCAGCCCCATGGCAGGGCTTACCAGGTAACGGCGGTCCCCAGCACCAGCCCTTCAGGGTGGCGGAAACCCACATCGTGGTTGCCGACCAACCGGATCAGGGACTGGTTGCGGGCAAAGGCGCTGACCAGCTCGCCGGCGGCATCCACATAGGTAGCCTCGCGGCTGAAGTCGATGGTCATGTTGTCCTGCTCGCCGATCACCACGTCGTTCCAATCGGCGAAGTAGATCTCGGTCTGGTTGGTACCCGCGCCGAGGTTCACCGGGATGGTGTTTGTATGGGCGACCGGATAACCCTTCAGCAGACCTTGGGCCATCTCCGGATAGAGCTTGTTGCCGTTGCCATCGCGCAGGCCGAACAGCTTCATCCAGGAGCGCGGGCTCATGCCCCAGCCCGGATTGATCATCATGGAGTCGGAGCTCATCAGCTTCAGGATGAGCGAGTCGAGGTAGGCATCGATGGTGGCCAGATCCGCCGTGCCAGTCCAGGCGATGGTGCGGCCCGCATCGGTGGCTACTTTCTTGAAGCCGGTCGGGGTGTTGTTGCTGCCATCATCGCGCAGCCACGCCTTGTCCTCGCGACTCCCCATGGCCGCGATCATGTCACCCAGCACCAGTTGCTCCACGTTGTACCCGGCGCTCCCGATCAGCTGATTGCTCATCGGGACCAGGGTGATGATGGTCTTGGCCGAGAGCTTCACGTCATCGAAGCTGCCGCCGGTGGCCTTGGCATCAACCCCTTCCCCCACGTAGCTGGAGGTGGCCCCACCAGACATGCGCGGCATGCTCAGGTTGCCGTTGGGGAGCGGCACTGAGCGGGCACCGAGTTTGCGCACGATAGTGCGCGGGCGCAGCAGCTCGATCAGCTCGGAGTGCAGGTTCTCAGGGATGAGAGCACCGCCGGAGCCAGCCGCAGTGCTGATGGCCATGGCAATCCCGGCATCACCAATCTCGTTGGCAGCAAACTGCTCGGCCAGCTTCATGTCCCCCTCACCGGCGGCAACCGCCATGGCAAGGCGAGCCATGCCGGCACCGGGGTACTGCTTGAGTTCTTGTTTCACATGTACTGCCGGGGGGGCCTGGGATCCGTGAGCATTGACCGGCACAGCCTGCTGCGCCATCAGTCGCTCGGTGCTCTCCTGGCGAGCAATGGCGGCACTGATCTGGTTCGCTTGCGCCTCCAGATTGGCAAACTGGGCCAGTTGCTCGTCACTCAAGGCAGTGCCACTGGCTTCGAGATCGGCCAGTGCTTTGATCTGGGCGACGATTTCGCCACGCTCGCGGCGGAGGGTTTCGATAGTTTTCATCGAGTGGTTTCCTTTGGGTATAAAAAAAGCCCCTGATGGGGCTTATTGGGATGGGCTCCGCCGCAGGGCTAGAGCTGGTTCTGCAATTCGATGGCCTTGGCCCGCAGGCCGATGGTCTGTTGGGGTTTGCCCTGGCTGGCCACGCTGGCGGCGAGGGTGTTGAGGTAGTCCTGGGGATTGGCCAGCTCGTCTGCCAGGCCATTGGCCACGGCTTCACTGCCGCTGAAGAGGGCCGCCTCAGTGGCCTTCACCTGCTCGATGGGTAGGTCGCGATAGCGGGCGACGGAGCTAACGAATAGCTCGTAGGCCTGATCCATCCGGTGGTCGATGGCGGCCATCGCCCCCTCGGAGAGGGGTTCGTGCGGGGTGCCATCCTTCTTGCGCTCGCCGCGGTAGAAGGTAGTGAAGGTGAGGCCCACCTCCTGCTCCCACTTGCTCACTTCCATGTGCTCCATGATGACGCCCACCGAGCCGCAGCCGCCGGTCTCGCTCACCACCACCCAGGTGCAAGCGGCAGCGATGAAGTAGGCGGCCGAGTAGGCGGCAAAGTTGACCAACGCGGTGATCGGTTTGACGCTGCGCTTGGAATAGATGTATTCCGCCAGCTCCTTGCAGCCCACCGCCATGCCGCCGCCGGAGTTGATGTCGAGCACGATCTCCTTGACCCGTTCGTCAGCCAGCGCGGTGGCGATCTGCATCCTCACCCACTCGTAGCTGGTCAGCTCGGTGCAGGTGGCATCGATGTGCCCACGCCGTGCCATCAGGATGCCGTGTACAGGGATGACCGCCAGCCCGCCGATACGGTTCTTGAACTCGCCCTTGGCCTCCAGCGGAGCAGGCTCGAACCCGTCCGGCAACTCGTCGGCAGCCATGATGTCTCGCTGGTTGCCCAGCATGCGTGGTAGCAGCAGGCTCTTTACCCCAGCCAGTACATCTTGGGTGGCATAGAGGGGTTGGCCAAACGCCATGCTGGCCAGATGAGGGTAATTGATCAGCTTCGGCATAGGATGGCCTCGATCTCGTTGAGTTGTTCGGCGCTGGCTTTGGTGATGCCGGGCGGAAGAGAGCCGGTGCTCACCATGTTGAGCGGGGTCAGGTAGATATCTCCACCTGCTACCGGCGGTAGGTTCTCCAGCCGGCGGATATCGTTGACACTCATCCAGCCCCACTGGCGACCGAGGGCATAGGCCTCGTAGCGGGACTTCTGATCTGCCCGTAGCAACCCGGAGACGTTGAACTCGATGTAGAGGTTCTTGCGCTCCGCTGGCAACAGCAGGTCTCGCATCATGGCGCCTTCGATCCGCTTGACCCAGGCCAGCAGGGTGTAGATGACAAACTGCAGCCCCTGGTGCTCGATGTTGTTATTGGTCGCCCGCTCCAGTTCGCCGATCATGTGCGGCGGCACCTTGTAGAGCCGGCAGATCTCGTTGGCGCCATACTTGCGGGACTCCAGCAACTGCGCCTGCTCGTTGTTCATGGCGAGCTGCTTGTACTGCATGCCCTCTTGCAGCATGGCGACCGAAAAGGCGTTGCGCAGCCCTGAGTGCCGATCGACAAACTTGTTGAGAATGGCGTCGAGTTTCTCTTGCGATTCGATCGCCTTGGCGGTCGCTGGCCTTTCGATCACTCCGGAGAGCGTGGTGCCGTTGGCAAACACCCGTCCCGCATGCTCATCCACCGCCATGGCGAGCCCGATGGTGTCCGGGTTGGTCTGGATCGGTGACAGCCCCAGGTAGCCGTCAAGACTGAACCCCTTGACGTGGTGCACCATCCGCATCGGCAAGATCTGGTTGCTGCCATCCAGCAACTGGTAATAGGGCAACCCATCCGGCCCCTTGAGCACCGCCACCTTATCGGGGTTGATGGGAATGAGCTCGGTGATAAAGCCCCGCCCATCCCGGTCGATCAAGCTGTAACTGTTGCCACGCAGGCCCAGGTGACCCATGCGCTGCTCATTGAATTCAAACGCGGTGTCTTTCTGGTTTGGCTGGTTGTGGATGAGGTCGTACAGCGGGTGGTCAGTTGCACGCAGCCGCTGGTCATCATCTCGACGGTAGAGCTCACAGGGGAGCTGCGCCACGGACTCGGCCAGTAGGGTGACACAGGCACGCACTACCCCTTGCGCCAGGGCCGTCTCCGGCGTGACCAGCACCCCGGCCTTGGTAGTCTTTCCTGCCATGCTGCTGATCCACTGACTGAAGCTGCCGCCCTTGCGCCCGCTGCCGAACATCATTGGCAGGAACATTAGCTATCCCCCTTGTGGCGTTTGGCGAACTCGGCGGCAGCCACTGCTCGACTCATCATTAATGACCAGATCAGGCAGAGCAGACCGCCCACTATCCAGCCGAGCGGCGGGGCGTAGAGGCTGGCGCCATAGGCCAGCGCCGCAGCCCCCAGCAGGCCCACGATGAAAATGAAAAGTTGTGTCAGCATAAAACGTCCGAGGTTTCGTAGATGGAGCGGTCATCGCCGCGATCCGGCACCATGGCGCGGGCGATGGTCATGATCAGCGCCACCGCGCCGTCTATCTTCTGATCCGCGCTCTCCTTGACCGGGCGCACCATGTCATCGTTTCCGGGTAGGTTCTTGCCGATCACATTGCCGATACACCAGGTCATCAGGCTGTTGCCGTCGTGGTGGAAGCGGCCGGCCTGGATCGCAGCCTCCAGCTCCTTCATCCCGGCGGACATGTTCTGATAGTTCTGGGTGATGGTGATGGGGGTCATCCCCTCATCTGCCAGCGAGTGAGACAGGGCAATGGCCCCTGCCGGATCGAGTGGAGCCTCCAACACCTTGTTGGTCAGGTTGGCCTCTTTGGCCTCTTCGAAGATCTCGCGATAGTCGATCTCCGCGCCATCGGTGGTACTGAGCTCACCCAGGTTGACCCACTTCTGGTATCGCTCCGCCAGACGCCGGTTATCGTTATCGAACACGGTATCTTCTGGCACCCAGAACCTGGGGACGACCGAGTAGTAGTGGCGCTTGCCGTCGATATCGCGCCAGAACAGCCGCGCCATGGAGTTCATGTCGAGCTTGCGGGCTAGGTCGAAACCGAGGATGCACTCGTCACCGTCGAACTGCTCCAGGGTGAGGCTCTTGTCCTCGCAGGCCGCCCAGCGCTGCATGTTGTAGAACGCCGTCTTGGCCGAGACCCAGACGTTGAGGTGTTTGGTTTTGAAGGTGTTGGCAAAGCGGGCCGACTTGATCGCCTTGGCCTGCTGCGCCTGGAGATATTCGGCGTAGACAGAGACCCCCATGTTGGGGTTGGCCTTCGCCAGTACCTTGGGGTCTGTCCAATCATCGCCTTCGTCGATGGTGTAGATGATCCCGAACAGTTCATCGTCCGGCACCGTGCCGGCCAGCATCTCGATTACTTCCCGCCGCTTGTCATAGCAGGGGCCGTCGATGTTGTAGCCAGAGGTGGTGATGGCCCACATCAGTGGTTGGAGGCGGGCCCCCATACCGGTGAGCATTGTGGTGTAGAGGTCGTCGCTGTCATGCTCGTGGTATTCGTCCACGATGGCGCATGAAGGTGATTGACCGTCACCTGGGTTGCCTATCAGCGGCTCGAAGCGGGCACCGTCAGCCGGGATGTTCAGGTTGCTGGCGTTGACCTCGATGCCGTAGTGGTCGAGCAGTGCCGGGGTGCGCTTGGCCATCAACCGAGCGGGGCGAAACACCTCCCATGCCTGCTTCTCAGTGGTGGCGCCGGAGTAGACCTCGGCACCGAATTCGTTATCTGCCGCGAAGCAGTAGAGGCCAACCGGAGCGGAGAGCGCCGACTTGCCATTCTTGCGGGGGATCTCGTTGTAGACCTCGCGAAAGCGACGCAGCCCGCTGCCCTTGCGCACCCAGCCAAACACGCAGCAGATGATGAACATCTGCCACGGCTCAAGGTTCAGGGTCTGGCGCTTGAAGGCCCACTCCCCCTTGGTGTGGGGCATGAGCTGAACGAACTTGGCAGCCCGCTCGGCTTTGTCCTTGTCGAAACGAAACCGGAACTTGGCCGACTTCTCTTTGGCCAGATCATCGAGATGACGCTGGCAGGCCTGGATCACGTAGCGGCAGGCTGGGATGTTGCCACGCACCACATCGCGGGCGTAGCCATTGGCTACGTTGACATAGGGATAGCTTTTGCGTGCGGCCATAGTCCATCCCTACAAAGCAGCGAACGGGTTGCCTCCTCCCTTCTTCTTGTTGCCGCCGATCAGGCGCGAGCGGCTGGAAGGGTCCAGCCCGAGCAGGGCCCCGTATGTGGTCATTTGCTTGAGTGATTCGTTGGCGACGGTACAGGCTGGATTCTTTACTGGACCACCAGTGGCCCCTTCAACCACCAGGCCGTGCCTGGTGATCTCGATCTCGGCTCTGCGCCAGCGGGAGTAAGCGGCGCAGAATGCCTCCAGGTTGTGCAGATCGGTGATGCACAGTACCTCGGCGGCGCACAGCTCTTTGATCACCATGTCCCACAACGTGGGGGCCCACTGGTCTTCTGCCAGCCACTCTGGGCAAGCGACCCCGATCAAAGGGGTAAAGGTGGGTTCGTTTTTGTTCAGCGCCCGCTTGCCGGCATTGCCCCCCAAGCGCTTCAAGGCCGTCGGCTTGGGCTTCCTACCGCGCCCGGGCACGGTAGCTGCACCGCCCATCGCGCCCTCCATTTAAATTTTTAATTTCGCGGGTATAAAAATTTCACGGGGCGGAGCAGTGGTGAGGTCGAAAAGCTGGGAGGATTTGATCCCCCCTACCCCCTCGCCAGCCCTGCCCGTCGGGCTGCCAGCGCCTCTGCGCGTGTCTTGGTCTGATGGCAAGGGTCGCAGATGCCCTGCAGATTGGACTCGCCATCGGTTCCGCCAGCAGCCTTGTTGACGATGTGATCAACCTCGGTCGCCGGTGTCACAATGCCCAAGGCAAGGCACACCTGGCACAGGTACTTGTCCCTCTCCAGTATCCGCTTGCGAAGCTTGCGCCACGCCCAGTCATATCCGCGATCATCGGCGCTGACCTTGGCGACCTTCTTCCACCCATCAAGCAGATGTATGTGGGCAGGGCAGTAGCCATGCCGTTCGGTGGTCAACTGATGGCAGGTGCGCTCTCTGCACACCTTGGGAACTCGTGGAGGCATGGCTGCTACCTGGTTGGTGCCGCACCGGCACACGTTAACGCGGGACGACCCGCCAGATGGGAGAGTGACCCGGTGCGGCTATTCGGTTACTGCTGGGAAATCAGGGAGTGGTAGGCTCTTTCGCAGGCCAGACCGGATGCTCGAGCTCGGTCATACGCTCTTGCCAACTCTCCCGCTCGCGCATCAGCCCGGCTGAGCAGGTCGGCGAGCACCACGGCGGGCTGTCTGGCTGTTTCGCCTGGCTGGGCAGCGCCGGTATGGCTGGCGCACTGATTTGCTCGGGCTGCCAAGCGGCGGGCTTGCTCGTGCAACCCATCAGCAACAGCACTGGCAGCAGCAGCGTCACTCTCTGCCCGGGCAATCTCTTGTTCTGCATCCTGTCTCACCTTCTCTATGTCCGCTTGGCGACGCTGTTCAACCTCTCGCGCAGCGGTTAACGCATCAGCTCGTGCAGTGGCCAGTTCGGCCGCCTGTTTGTTCCATTTCTCTGACCACTCAAGCCCCTTGTCATGAGCTCCGGAGCTGTAGCCTGAGTGGTGAATCCACCACACCAGCAGCGCTACCGCGGTCAGGCGAGCGAAGAACCACACCACGGGATGCGCATCGAGGAACTGCCTGACGGGGTTCATGCTGCAGCCACCCCATTTTTGATGGCCGCAGCGGCATCCATGCCCCTGAACAGACATTCCTCTGCGACACGCCGGCGGGTCAGCCCGCGCATCACCTTGCCATCGTTCTTGTTCCACTTCCGAAACTCACGGGCTGCACCATCGTAATCACCGGTGTTCAGCTTGCGCAGCAGCGTGGAATCTCCCAACCCTTCCGGGATGGTGTCGGCATCGATATCAGAACCGACGTTGTAGGCGAACGACACCAGCGCATCGAACTGGCCTTGAGTCAGTGGAACCTTGACCAGCGACAACACATCACTCTCAAAGCGGCGGAGGTCATCAACGAACACGCTGTCAGCCTGTTGCTGCGTCCACTCCAGCCCGGGCCTCACCTCTGGCCCGGTGTGCCCCCACCCGATAGTCCACGGCTCACCATTTTTACTGCCAGGGTCTGGGTAGGCCTTCAACTTGCAGGTCTCGAAGTAGTGCATGAGGCTGATGCCGTGCGGTGATGTACGCTCAACTCGGGCCATTGCCAAACCTCCTATCCAGCACGCGACCGGCAAACTCGCGGATCTTCTCGACCCCGAGGAACCCGATCGAACCGCCGACGAACCCGGATGCGGTGGCTGCGATCCCGAACAGCTCCATCCCAGACATCACTGAGAGGGAGATGGCGCCACACAGCAGCGACTCGAGCAGCCGCTGTCGAACACCACCGCCGGAGTAAGTCACCCGCAGCCAGGAGATCACCACGGACAGAATGAAGCCATACAGTGCGGGCCAGTGAGTGTCGGCCCACGCCAGCAGCCAGGCCAACAGGCCAAGGTCTTTATCAGGCATCTTCATACCCACCACCCCGCAGGGCCTCTGAAATGAAAAAACCCCGGCAAGGCCGAGGTTTGGAAGGGAAATTAAAAAAGGACTGAACCCTTTCGGGTGCAGTCCTCCATCATTGGGAATCAGCCTACACAAAATTGCAGCGCTAGTAAATACCCTCTCACACGAGCGGTATCAGCTACCAACTCACACGACTAATTCGCCCTTGTGACAGGCAATTGAGCCCACCACTGGTCAAATTCCGGAACCGCTAACATAGCGTCTGGAGCATCCATTTTAGTTGCGATATAGGAATCCCTGTATGTGCTGCGATGATAAGCCTCATTTAGTGGTTGCAGAATGGCATCATCACTACCGGCTTGCTTCACAACCATGTTCTTGTGAGTGAAAATTCTAGAACAACGCTTCACATCTAACGGCTGTAAGGAATACTGTCCGCCAAAGGCGGACATACACGGGGTATACACCCACCATTTTATGTACTGACCATACGCGAGAGACACCAGAGTCAGCCCTACAGCTAGATAGAGCGCATATATCGGTTTGAACCACGACATCATAGCTGGATCTCCACTGTAACTTGGGTTAGTGGGTCCAACATCACAGCCAGCTGGCGCAACCCCCTCACCTCGACAAGGGCCGCACTCACATCGTGGCCGGATTGGCTCATGAGTCTCAACACCGTCAGTGCTGGTGACTCACCCCGCTGTAACATGCCGGCCCTCATCTCAACAAGCAGGTGCTCACCATCAGTCGCCGTAAAGGCCTTTCGTGCATGCCAAAACGGCTGTGCGTCACAATATATTTTTGGCATGAACAGGCCCCCAGCAGACGCCGTTAATTTAATTAATTCGGATGAATGTACGCTCCAGGCAGATGCCTGATGCTTTTTACGCTACCGCGCCATAGAATTTTCGTCAACAGGATGAAACAAAAAAATCAGGCATCTTCGGCGCCGACATCCAAGTATGTTCCGTCGTGACAAACCTTCGCCAATTACACGGTTTCGCACAGGAAAATTGCTTAGGACATTAACAAATCGCGCTTGGATTTTTTAATAAAAAATAATTCACCCCACACTCTTCTGGCAATCCACCACACTCCCATTGTTGCCATTCATTGACATAACCTGTATTGCATCGACGTCAATTACTCGCAATTGCAACTCGCATTGAGTTTATCAGCTACTTGATTACCAAAATTGCAAATCACGTTTTCAATCTACCGATACCAAACCAAACACATCAGAATTGCAATCTTGATAGCCCGCGTTGATGCCCATTGGGTACTATGTAGAGCCTTCTCACCCCCTCTTCCCCAGCCGACCCCGCATGACGCCTGACTTTCATCATGTATCTACTTTTCAGCTATTGGATGATTAAAGCATCACATAATCAAATAATCATATCTGCCATAGACTATCAAAACTGCAATATTGATGTTTGGATAATTCGACATATCCAGATGCAAAGTGGAACATCAGAGTGAAGCGGCAATCAAAGTCTGACTTTTTGAATGCAATCGTATGAGCAATTTTCCGATAAAACACGACACCTTGAGCAACGTTCTTTTGTCAACACAGGTAAATAAAAGTGGACTTCAATATATTGAAAATGATTTCCTAATATTTTGAAAATGCAATATGTGAAAACACCAACTTTTAGGCGATAAAATGATTTTAGCTGATGTCATTTACTCATCATCGACTCGAAGCCCCCCCCTACCTCTCACTAGAATACTGTACATAAACACAGTAATCCCCTACGAAATGTCACCATCTGAACCGTCAGCTTCTAGACGAGACAGGCATCGGCTCTCCCATCAACCGCTCAGCATGCTGCTGCACCAGGTAAGTTCGCGCCAGTTCAGGGTCATTGCACCCCAGCCAGGTGTCGTAGTCATCCGGCGACACAATGACCAAGCTCCGCTTCTCATCCCCTGGCTTGTGCATTCGCCGCAGCAGTGGGTGCGTGTCGGCATTGATGGTGAGCTGGGAGAAGCTGAAGGTGTAGCCCTGTTCCTCCTGCCATGCCCGCCAGATGCCGGCCACCGCGAAGGGCGTGCCGTCGGCCATGCTGATCCGCCAGCGCTCGGCCTTGCCGCTCTCGTAGCAGGGCTCGAAGAAGCAGGTCATGGGCACCAGGCAGAGATGCCCCTGCAGCCAGGCATGGCGGTAGGTCGGCTTTTCCCCTACCGTCTCGGCCCTGGCGTTCATCGTGGTGTAGTGCTTGTTGCCTGGCTGCACCTTCCTCTTCGGCACCATCCCATAGCTGGCGATCAGCGCCAGCCGCCGTCCGTCTCGCTGGATCAGGATCGGGGCCTGGTAGTCCTGCCACACCTCCTCCTTCCAGTCGTATCCAGGGTCATCAACCCCGAAGTATTCCACCAGCACCGCCTTGGTGGTCGGGATGTAGTTGATGCACATGCGCCGCCCCTCCATCGTATGAGAGCCCAAACTCACCTGGTCGGCCTCTGCCAAGCATAATTCGCCGCAACACAGCCTGCCTTGCCAAGACCCGATCGCCGACCAGTGATCTTTCCGGATCCCTAAGATAGAATAACTGTACGTTCATACAGTGAAAATCACCATGATTCCCCATGCTATCGATGCACCTCTCATCGAGATCCCCCTGTTCCTCACCCCTGCCGCCTGCGGGTTCCCCTCCCCGGCTCAGGACTATGTGGAACAGACCATCGACCTCAACCAACACTGCGTCCCCCACCCGGCGGCCACCTTCTATGTGCGGGCCAGCGGCCACAGCATGATCGGGGAAGGCATCAATGACGGCGACATGCTGATCATCGACCGCGCCATCACAGCTCGCCACGGCGACATCGTGCTGGCCTGCCTGGATGGCGAGTTCACCGTCAAGAAGTTGCAGGTGCAGCCCGTCCCCGCACTGCTGCCAGGCAACCCCGATTTTCCGCCGATCTACCCGCAAGAAGGGCAAGAGCTGGATATCTTCGGCGTCGTCACCTTCGTCCTGCACAAAACCCGGCGAGGATAGGCCATGCCAACCGCCATTGCCCTGGTCGACGTTAACAACTTCTATGCCTCCTGCGAGCGCTTGTTTCGCCCCGACCTCAGAGGAGTGCCGATAGTCGTGCTCTCCAACAACGATGGCTGCGTGGTTGCCCGATCGGCAGAGGCCAAAAGGTTGGGGGTCAAGATGGGAGTGCCCTACTTCCAGATCCGCGAGGTATATGAAGAGCAGGGCGGCATCTGGTTCAGCTCCAACTACGCCCTCTACGGCGACATGTCGAACCGGGTGATGACGACCCTGGAGAGCATGGCCCCAACCGTCGAGGTCTACAGCATTGATGAAGCGTTCATCGAGCTCGGGGAATCTTGGGCTGGCGACCTGCTGGCCTATGGCCGCCAGATCCGCGAACGGGTGCAGCAGTGGACTGGCCTCACCGTCGGAGTCGGTATTGCGCCGACCAAGACCCTTGCCAAGCTGGCGAACTACGCCGCCAAGAAGTGGCCGGCCACCGGCGGCGTGGTGGATCTGCGTGATGAGGGGCGCCGCGCCAAGCTGATGGCCATCACCCCGGTTGAGGAAGTCTGGGGGATCGGACGCAAGCTGACCGCCAAACTCAACAAACAGGGCATCAACTCCGTGGCAGACCTGGTGGCAGCCGACCCCAAGAGCCTGCGCCGACAGTATGGGGTTGTCGTCGAGCGCACCGTGCAAGAGCTGCGGGGGCTCCCCTGTGCCGAGCTGGAGCAATTGGCCCAGGCCAAACAACAGGTCATCTGCAGCCGGAGCTTTGGTGAACGCATCACCGCGTTTGGGCCCATGCGGGAGGCGCTGGCCGGCTACATGGAGCGGGCCGCCGAGAAGCTGCGTGCAGAGGGGCAACGGTGCCGCCACATCACCCTCTTTATAAGGAGCAGCCCCTTCTCGGAGCGGGAGACCTACTACAGCAACCAGATATCGGCCAAGCTGCAGACAGCCACCTCAGACACCCGAGATCTACTTGCTCTGATTGAACCGCTGCTGCGCCGTATCTGGCGGGATGATGTCCGCTATATGAAGGGGGGCGTCATGCTGGCCGATTTCACCCCGGCCAGCATGCACCAGGGAGACTTGTTCGCTGACCGGCAGCAGGATCCACGCAGCGAGGCACTGATGAAGGTGATTGACCAGATCAATCAGGGAAGGTTGGGGAAGGTCTACTTTGCAGCTCGTGGCCGGGACACCAGCGAGTGGATGATGAAACGAGAGCAGCTTAGCCCTCGCTACACCACCTGTATCAGCGAGCTCCCCGCGGTGAAGGCATGAGTTTGACCAGCTTGGTCAACTGTTGCTGAAGAGACACCGACTTTGGCACCGACGGCATCTTCTTGGGGCTTGGTGGAGCCTCTGGATGAATGCAGAGCACCTTGATGAAAATCCGCTTGTGGACTTTCTTCTCCTCTTTTAGCCCTCTCCGAACTTCAGCTACCAGCTCGACACATTTCATCGAGCGTAAGTAGATCATGAGATCGCCAGCCTGACCACTCGGTATCTCAAGCACCTCGACGACGTCATACAGGTCGAAGAAATCGCCGTGAAGAAGTCCCCACCCTGCCATCTTCAGAGCTGGCGATCTCAATTTGCTATCCATGCGTTGTGGCCCCATCCTCGCTCTTGCAGTTCAGTCCCCCCACAATCAGCTCTGTACTTGCTCCACACTCACCGTTCGACCTTGCTTACCTTCGAAGGTGGCCGCTAATTCCACTGCCTTTTCATGACTAAACCCTCTGGCATCGCGAACTTCTGTGGATGCACGAGATTTACCTTCTCGACTCAGGCTTGAGATATAGAGGGGGCCGATCGGTATTCCCTCATCCTTGAGGCGAACAATCCAGCTACCAGGAGCCGCCTTCATAGGAATAGGCAGTTCCACATGATGCAGATTTCCGCTCTCATCACGCACGATGGCAACTGCAACAGCATACCCAGGGCCCCGACGATTCGCCGACGCCCACGCCTTGGCTGCAGTCTCGTACAGCAGGGCAGCTGCCGGATCCCAGAGGTAATTACATGGTGATGCGGTGATCAGGTACCCACTCTCAATTTCACTGTAAACTGCATATCCAATGTGTTTAGACATCCTGTTCCCTCTTCTACCCGATGAAGATCCAGTTCCATGGCCAACCGTACTGCATAACTCGGTCAGAACATCTATACGCTGTAAGCACCTCATTACTGTGCTCTATGATAGCGGTAATCGCCTATCACCGCAGCCCATTGCTCCACAACAATAGCCTCAGACGAGGTGATTTCACTATGTACCCAAAGAGAAATCCTATATCAAAGTCTAGTTTGAGCTACTAGGTTGATGTTTACTAAATACCTTCTTTGACTGCTTCTATATCAAGAAGATTAATTTTATTGATTTTATCTTTGTGTATTACGATCGTCAATTTGGCCGGATATTTAAATCGCATTTCGCTGATTCTAAATGTCCACAGCATAATTTTCAGTAAATCTTCATCACTGATTCTTCTATGTTCTTTAATTCTTGTTATCCCTGATCCAAAAATTGGAACAGAGACACTTTCCTGACCATACACCTGATTAACCTTATCCCAAAAACAAATTAAAAATCCAAGATACTCAGGCATTGTCAAATATGCTTTATTTTGAGAATCAAACTTTGAAAAAGCCGTAAAAATATAGTCATTATATACACAAACCGTTCCTATCTTATATTTTTGTTTTTTTCCAGACCGACGTAGGTCGTTAATCTCCAACACTTCACCTTCGTCAAAATCATAATTGGAAATGTATTCATCAAGTGTCTCAATAGGTTCAATGAGATGCTGCTTTAAATACACCCCATTAAGTGATTTATATGCAATCACTTTATCATCAACTTGCGTATCAAAATATTCGTTGAAAGCAATAACTTTGAATCCAGCCTGTTTGAATATATCACCACTTTTTATGCATATCTTACTGCTCTCTACTTCAATTTCTATCTCATTAAGATGGTTTGATGACCACCATATATATACATAATAGAAAAATAGAAGCAATAAAAAGATAAACCCAGATTGAATTTTATGTTTGTCTGGAATTTCGCAGAAGATCAATACCAATGATAGTATTGTACTTAGAGCCGATGTTGACTCAAGAAATTTTTTTCTAATCCTAGAGTCGAAAAAATCTACTTTTTTCATAATTATCTTTTTGTGTAAAAATGCCACTATATCAAATAATGGCATTGAGGAAAGTCAATTAATTTCGAAAAATAAAGACACCAGATTCTCTTTTAGAGTTTTTCATGAAGCCTGTGTCTTTTAATGCTTTCTCTATGAGTTCTTTATTCATAGGTATATGCAAAGTAGGAACATCACTCATTGAGTCTCTGAACTTAGGGAGTTTATCCCACAGATCCTTCACATCTTGTATCAAACAGTTATTACTTAATAGCTTGTCATTTGTTTTGTAGTCCGGATAAATGACTATCACAGGTAAACCTAAAGAATTGATGCCATAATCTATTTCTTCTCGAAGAGCTTGAGAGTTTTTGGTCGATTGACTAAGGAAAAGAATGATGTTTTTTGAATTACGCAGTCTTTCTCTCAACCTCGGTTTGAGTGTGCTCTCCCAATCACTACCATCACGCACATTGTATGTTTTATCATGTGAATTAATAAATGGAAATTCTGAGTCGCTGACTTTCCATGCTTTTAACAGATTGTAATACACAAAATCCTTAGTTGCATTTGCCCCTAATCCACCCTCAGTAAATGGCTCCGAAACATAAAACGCTGCATAATTTCCATTTGCATAAGCCATTGTTAACTCCTATGTATGACTTTTCGGCCAGCAGTTAGATAGATAAAATTAAAAACATAGTGACACATTAAAAGTGCAGCAGCACAAACCTTTTAAAATACAAATCCCACACAATAAACCACTCTATCCGTTGTGCCACACTACAACGACGATCTTTTCACATGATAGGGTAATGAATAGACAACCGTCCCTGAGTTACAGCACTCAAATTGCTGCTTTTAACCAATGATAATGGTCGCATGTACTACTCATAAACAAGCTTGGCGGACACCAAGATTGCCATATGGGTATGATACTATCATATGAGTTCCAAGCGAGATAAAACATTGAGGAAATTTGCCACGGATCAAATAAATGTCTATGTAACTAAAGGATCAGAAGAGGTTTACAGCACTAGGGCTAGGATTCACCTTGAGCCACCCGCTTATAGAACGCCGCCACCTCGCTCTCCTGCACATGGCACCAAGCCAGCACCGCTTGATAAAGCGGGTACCACTGCCGCTCCCACTCGCCTCGGCTAAGCGTCCCCAGCAAGGGCTCGATGGCGCGACGCACCTGGGTACCGGGGATGGGCCGCAGCCCGGTACCGCCACAGCGCGGGCACACCTTGTCGACGGCCTTACCGTGCAGGCGGCTCAGCTCCAGATCTCGGATCACTCCTCTCCCCCGGCAGAACTGCGGGTGACAGGCCGCCCCGGGTGTGTCCACCGTGCGGCAATAGTGCTGCACCGCCAGCGCGGCGATCGCCTTCAGGGCCATCCCCTGGCCGCGCTCCTTGACGGCCCCCACATACTTGGGCGCCAGCTTGCTGCACTCCGCCATCACCCCGATCACCGCCTTGCGATGGCTCTCCTTGTCCTTGGTGTAGCGGGCCATCATCAGTGCCAACCCCACCCCTTCATATTTCTGCACCAGCCCCAGCGCCCCCAGCACATCGGCCTGCGTCAGGTGAGAGGGCCCGGTGGAGCGGGACTGAATGGCCTGGATCATCGCCGAGCGGGGTTCCCCTATCGAAAGCGCATACTCGAGTCGCATCAGAATGCCTCCAGTGACCAGTGGGCGCCTTTGCGCTGAACCCCGACGAAGGTGAACATCCAGTGCTGCTTGGCGGCTACCTTGATCTTCACCCGGGCGTCATCCTCCCAGAACCCCTTCACCTCGTGCAGCTCGATCAGCCCATCCCGGCACACCACCATGAAATCCGGGGTGTAGAAGGTCTTGTCGGCCAGCCGCAGCTTGAGCGGCTCAAACTCGTAGTGCAGCACCTCGCCCGCCAGCATCAGCGTGCGCAGGTGGCCGGCATAGGCCTCCTCGGTCTTGTTCATGGATCCCGGTACCGGCTGCGGTCGGGCTCGCGCCTTTACTTTCCGTCCACCTGTAGGCTTCCCACTGTATGGCGTCATCCAAACACTCCCAGGCCGGCGGCCTTGTTCAACGTCATCACGACGTGATCCAGCTGGCTGCCGTGGGTTTGCTCCCACTGCTGCCAGCCGTTGTTGTGCAATTCCATGTGTGCCAGGTGGCAGAGCGGAAAGGTCATCAGGTCATGGGTCTTGCTGCCCATCACGCTGAGCCCGTGCCCCACCACGTGGTGCGCCTCGATGCCCTCGGTCTCCCCGGTCACCACGCACGGCAACTGGCGGACGAACGCCAGATAGTTGGCCGACTCCCAGCGCCGCATCTTGGGGCGGGGGATATGCAGCATCGGCGGCTCCGGGTCGATGGCCTTCACCGCTGGCTTGATACGCAGCCGGCCGCGCAGCTCGGCCAGCGGATCCTGTGCCTGAATCAGTGCGGTTTGGTCCACCCGAAAGCGGGCATCTGTCTCCCGATAACCGCGCCCTGGCACCAGCAACCGCTCCGGCTCGAGCGGCGGCAAGCGGCAGGCGTGGCGCACCACGGCGATCGGCAGATGCTGCTGCACCTTGAACACGCTGGCCCACCAGCAGAGATCCCGTGCCTGCAACTGGGCAAGGGCAACCCCACACCAGCCCGCCACCCGGGTCAGCAGTGCCCGAGCGATCGCCGCGGCGTGCTCCACTGGGTTGAACGGCAACTGGCCATCCCGGTATGCGTTGTCATGGTGCCAGCACAAGGGGAGCGGCAGGCCCCCCATCTCAGTGGTGACCGACTCCCCGATACAGCCATGGCCGATCAGGCACTGGCCCACGCTGCGCAAGGCCAGCTCGCCGCCAGCGGCGTTGACGATGGCAGGGTTGAGCAGGGCACTGGCCAGCTCCGGGAACTGGGTCAGCAGGTCGCCACCGTCTGGGGCAGGAACCAATACCGCCGGGCGGTTGGCCAGGGAGGTGCGCAGCGCAGCCAGACCCTCCCCCACCTTCAGCAGCACCATCCCCATCTCTGGCACAAAGACCGGATGGGTCGGCATCATCCCAGCTTCTCCACCATCTCCAGCTTGTCGAGCAGCGGGCCCAGGCGGGCCAGCAACTGATAGCTGGCGGTGCGGCGCACGGCGAGGGACTCAGAGGCAATGATCCGGCGGGCGGCTTCGGCGGCGGTCAGGCCCGGGCAGGCGGTGTCGATGGAACGGAACAGCTCGGCGCTGGTATTGATGGCAGCCCCGGCCGGGTTGCTGGCCTGCTGCTGTAAATGGTGTGATCTGGCCACGCTGCGGCTAGTGAATTTGCTCATAACCAGTACCTCACGGTAGGGGTGATGGGGCTATGATAACAAAATACAAACCAAAAGTTAGTTTTAGTTGGCAAGGATTTCCAATCAGTTTACCAACACTGATACCAAGGACATTAACTTGGGCATTTACACAGCAACTTCCTCAAAACTGTCGATAATGAATGCACTGTGAAACAACCGTGTTGATTACAGGGAGTTGAAATCAAATGAAAGCATATTTCGCAAAGGTGATCTGGCCAGTTTTGCAGAAGGTCATTATTAATGCTGTGGCCTCCATCATAGAAGCGGTTTTGAAGGACGTTTTCAAAAACAAACCCGCTGCCAGCGCCAGTTGATTAATCGAGTGTAATGCTGAACGAAATTACGCCAGTACTGACATCGTTCTTGTAAAGCTGCCGCCCGGCACATTCGGGCGACAGCCTACCGTATCGATGTGTGGCGCAGGGCCAAGTCATCCGTGAGCACCCAACCCCCTGTTAAATGCGGCCATGATGGTGATCAAATACGCCTCCTCATGCCGCACATCGTGCAATGCGTGGTGGCGGGTACCCTCGAACGGCAACTGATACTTGGGGTCGATGCCCAGCAGAATTGTCAGTGTCATGCCGCCACCTTCCCCAGCCCGACCTTGGCCAGCAGCTCGGCGAACCGGCTCTGGTACCAGTGCGGCTGTGTCTCGCGCTGGCAGCGCGGATCCACGATGTTCTTGCCGTACAGCAGCCCCTTGGGCGTGATCGCCCAGAATTCCTTCTGCTTATCCGGTGACTTGGTGGAGGGGCGGCGCATCTTGGTCAGCAACCCGTTCGACTCGAGCAGGGCATTGAAGTAGCGCACCCCCATGCTCACCCCGTGCTGCTTCAGCCCCTCGGTGGCCGAGAAGGTCGGCCGAGAACTGCCATCGGTGGCATCGCTCGGCGCATCGACGGCGTAAGAGGGCAGCAGATTCGGCAGGCCATGCTGGCGCTGGATGGTCTGCAACATGCCCAGCTTGCCGGAGTTGCTCACGTTCAGCATCCTGGCCGCCGTCTCGACGAACAGCAGCTCGACCTGCACCGCCTCCACGTTGATGGTCGGGGCATGGCCGATCGCGTACTGCCCCGTCTTGCGAATGCTGGGCAGCACCTCACCGGTGACCCACTGCTTGAACCCCTTTGCCGCGGGCAGCTTGCTGCCGAAGATCAAGGCATAGACCCCGCTCTCGCACAGGAAGCTGACCTCCTGCATCCCGCTGGTCGTGGGGGTGTCGCGTTTCACGACATCCCCTTCATCCACATGGCGCTTCACCGCATCCCGCGGATTGCTGTAGCCCAGCGCCTTACACACATCGACGGCACAGAACAGCACGCGCCCGGCTTCATCGATCAGGCGCACCTTGCCAAACTCCATACTGTCGAAACTCATCACCTGCATGTCACTCTCCCGATTGTCATGTCCTTGGTATAGCCCCAAAAGATACTGTGTATTTATACAGCCATCAATCACCGTTTGTTAGGTTCTCACTGCGGGATATGACCTACACCATCAACGGCAGATGCTGCCTGACCAGCAACCCCAGGGGGATCTCCTCGACGTCCAGCTGCAGCAGCACCAGGCCGAAGGAGTGCGCCCGGGTGAACTCCTGCCGTGCCCCCTTGCTCTGCTGCCAGCCGGGCAGAAACGCCACCGCCTCACACTCCATCAGCATCGGGATGGCGATCCGCATATAGGCGTCATGCTCCCAGCCATCTGGCAGCACGGCAGGGTTCATCACCCTGGCCCCCTGCCCTTGCAGGTAAGCCTCTGCGGCAAAGAACGCGGGCCGGTTGAACTGTGGCAGGCCAGTCATGGGCCCTGCCACATACACCTTCACCCCGGCCAGATCGATCAGGCCACGTTCATTCAGTTCCTTCGGTTTAACGGTCATGATGGGCCTCCCCGGCCAGATCGCGATTCACACGGTTAAGCGCCACCAGCACCAGCTTGGTGATCGCCAGCAGCAGCGTGCCCAGCCACACCAGCAGCAACAGGGTGGCCCGTAGCGGTGCCAGCAACAGGCGCACGACAGGACGCGGGAACATCACCAGCACCCAGCCAGCCAGGATCACCCACACCACTGGCGCCTGCAGCATCTGCCAGCCCATGCCCCCCTCAAAAGGCACCATCGCCAACACAAACAGCGCCACGAAGAGGTACATCAGGACGAAGAACGCCTTAGCCATGGCTGCCTCCTTGGTCTTCGCGGCCAGCTCGGAGAGCTCACGGCAGGCTGACACCAGCCGCGGCTCGTCCAGTAACTCCGCCTCGTCCTCTTGCACCTCTTCCCGCCAAGCCCGCAGCGCTACCCATATCAGCACCAGCAACACGGCCAGCAGCAGCGCCCAGCCGACGATCAACACCCCAAACAGCATGCCTATGTTCATCCCGTCCTCCCCCTCCCGGTGGTGGCTTGATGGGCTGCCTTGTGCATGGCAGTCCCGACGATCTCTCCTATCTCGGTGCTCCAGGCACCAAACCCGATATCGTGGATCACCCACATCCCTATCGACACACTGATGCCAGCCTCTTGCGCCTTCACCAGCTCCTCGATGCCCAGCAGCGGGGCTTGCCAATCCCGGGTCGGGGTGTGCTGGGCGTAGTAGTGCATCATGCCCCTACCCTCACCAGCTCCACCGCCTTGCCCCGGATCCGCGCCGCCTCTGCCCGCGCCTCCTCGGCCCCATCCCACACCAGGTAATACCCGGCGCCGGTGGCGGCATCGGTCTTGCCCAGGGTATCCAGCGAGTTCGACACCTCCAGGTGCACCCGCTCCCCCACCCAGCCCCGCACCGGCGGATAGATGACCACCCGGCAGAACTGCGCCTCACGCACATCGCGCTCGACGTTCGCGTTGAATTGACCAGTCATCACCGAATCCTCCCCGTGATCGTCACACCCTCACTGCGCAGCTCTGCCAGCAGTTGCTGCAACTCGGCCTGCACCGCTTCATCTGTCACCTGGCGGTCACGCACATAGACCCGGGCCTCCGCCTGCATCTCGCAGGCACGGATGGAGATCTGGCGACCAGCAGGGGCACACTTCGGTACCGGATTGCGCTGCAAGATGGCGGCTTTGACCTCGGCCGGGCGCGGTGCAAACTGGCGGCTGGTATCGCCGGCCAGCTCCAGCACCGCTTCAGTGATCTGGTCAGGGGTCAGCCCGCTCAGCTGAAGACCCCACGCCATCGCAACCCCGCGAACGTTGCTGTCGAGCTGGTTGGCACTGGCAGGCCAGAGTCCAGCCATCAACGGCAGCAACTCATCGGCCAGAAATACCGACATGTTGGCGCTGACCTGCATGACTTCAGGCACGGCAGGCAGAGCAGCTGATTTACAGAGGTGTGTTGCGGTCATAGGTCACCCCCGCGTCGCGCAGCGCACGGGCTGCCTCTTGGGCTTTTGCCAGATTGCCCATCGCCTTTCCGGCAACCGGCGCCACGTTACGCTTGACGGTAAGCTGGTCCCACTTCTGACGCAGTTTCTGTGGGGAGAGCACGTTGGTGCACCAGAACGCATCCCGGCTCACCCAGTCGTACAGCTCGCAGATATCTCGGTGGCTGCGCTTGTCGAGCTCACGCATCAGGCGGATCACGTTGGCCCACTGCGTCCAGTTCGGTTCGAGCGCGGTGGGCGCGATCACCTGCACCCGTTTGAACATCCACTGCGCGGTCGTCAGGTCTTCTGCCGTGCCCCAGGCCTTGCCATTGGGTGTTTGGATGGCAGCCCCTGGGATAACCCGGGTCTTGGGCTCGGCAACAGCAGGCTCGTCAGGGAGGGGGTCAGCAGTGACAGGCTCATCAGCGAGACGCTGTTCACTCTGATGGTCGAAAGTCGCGTCAGCGAGTTGCGACGAAGAGTCTTTAAGATCTGTCTTTATGTTCTGTATGTTCTTATTGATATAGTCTTCGGCGTGTTGTTCGGCGGGTAAATCCGCGCCGCCACTTTGAACTACGCCATCAAACCCCAGTGCTGGCGCGGCCTCAGAATCCGCGCCATATTCCGCGCTAAATATTTGCGATAATCCGCGCTGATAGGCATCGAAATTGAGCAGGCTCACCACGGTATAGCCCCCCTTCCCACGGGCCCCCACGCAGCTGATTGCCCCCTCCGCCTTGAAGAACTCCAGCGCCCGACGGGCCTGATCTTCAGAGATGCCGCACTCCTGCCCCAGGCTCTTGGCCGAGCACACCAGCTGCCCGCGGGAGAGCTGCACCCGCTTGCCGCCAAACACTACAGTGCGCTGCTCGTGCGCCACCTCGAGGATCAGGTGGAACATCACCGCCTTCTTGGCGACATCCCGGTACCAGGCCGCGTTCTTCATGCTGCGGTAGAACAGGCGAAAACCGGTGCGGGCATTGTCGTCCACGTTGCAACCTCGTTGCGTTGAGGCGGCCACCGGGGCCGCCAGTCTGATCACCTCACCCATGACCCACCTCCAATCGCTGCAGTTGGGAAAACACCGCCTTGGCCTGCGCCGGGGTGATGGGCAGGGCCACCCCCATCACCACCAACTGATAACCGTTTACCCACTTCAAATAGGGCAACACTTTGGGCCTATTCATGGCGCCCCCCTTGGCGGCGTTGGCCGCCCACAGATCCCGCGTGCAGGCCGCACGCCTGGGCACGGGGGAATACCGGTGGCCGGGTCGCCGCCAGCGCCTCACTCATCGTCAGCTCGCAGCCGCTGTGCTTGGCAATCGTTTGTAGCGACCAGCAAGCCAGGTGCACCCGGTCGTGCAAAGAGACCGCCAGCGGCGAGCCCAGTGCCTTCAGCCCCGGATAAAGCTGCTCGTCCCACGCCTGCCGGATCACCGCCAGATGTTGCAGGGTGGCCGACACCGCATCACGCAGGTGGGCCTGGTCAAGCTGGGCGAGGTAGTCAGGGAAGCGGAGCCGCTGCTCCATCGCATTGAAGGCCGCGATATAGGCCTCCTTGAACTCGGCAGCACGGCGGCCGGTAAAGCCCATCGCTACGAAGAAGAAACCGTCGCGGGTCAGCAGGTAACAGGGAGTGCGGATCGGCGCGCCGCCGGACGGATTGGGGCGGTCATAGACCGTCTCCGTAAAATTGCGGAGACGGAAATCAGGGGAGCATTCGAGAGAGCGGATCTTGCGGATCACGTCGTCGTGACGCTTGCCAAAGTAGGCAGCAAGATCGAGGGACGTAGTGACGGCCTGGCCGTCAATCACCCGAACGACGGGTGTAAGGGGGGTAGGGACAGTAGCCATGATGGCCGCCTCCAAGGTTGATAGATTGTCACTACCAACCTGAGGTACGAATCTCATGGTGGTAGCCCGAACGGGGTTCGTACTATCGGCAACCTTGGAAACCGACCAGCCCGAAGGCTGCCCCGCCCGAGCCACCATAACGCTGTAGATGCCGATCGCCGGGTAGGCGAGCAGCACCCAAGTAAATGGGGGTCGAGTGCCGACAAAAAACCACGCGATGGGAGCGTGGGTCGGCTCCAAAGTTGTTCTCGGGGTACGAATCCCGGCTGCGGATTTTGCCGCAGCACCCACACTATAACTCTCGTTTGCCAATACGGTCAATTTTGACCAGCAAATGAAACTTTGACGGACGATGGATTTAGCCTGATACCTCTGTGGTAATGTGTTAATTCTTAATTGAATTTCATGAGAGTGAGGACCGTATGGCCAATTCCAAACCTGATAACGCCCCACCAAAATCAAATGGCAAAAGAGAGGTTGTTTTAGCTCAGGATGGTCGCATCCCAAGGACCCCACCTCCGCCCCCTCCGGCCCCCAAAAAATAGTTAGATGTTTCCAAACCATAGGAGTCGCATCACATGAGCAAACCACCACAAGCTCCGGCTCGGCCAACACCTCGCCCTTCGCCCAGCCCTGTTGATAAAGGCAGAGTGCCCAGAACACCGCCGCCCCCGCCACCTCCGTCCAAAAAATAATTGGGTGGCCCACGTCAAAAAAGGATGCCCTTAACGCCGGGCCGCGACCTATGAGAAACAGGCTCTCGGCTCGTGCTAGAGTGAATGCGATCAAGCGATCACCAAGCTGCAGGAGGCTATATGGTAAAACCAATCGATGACCCGGACAGGGAAGATAAGATACGGCTACCACGTTCGCCTGTACCGGGAAGGGTTCCGCGTTCACCCATCCCCCCGCCCCCGGAGGAAGAGCCACAGGACGAAGGAAACTGAGATGGTCCGACATGAACTGAAGTTCGTTTTGCACTACAGCCATGCGATTGAAATGATGCATGCCCGCTTCTGGGCACGCAGCGACCGGCTGTTGACTTTCTTCCAGATCGTTTTGGGTTCGGCGGTCTTTGCCGATGTCGGGAATAACATGCTGTTCGGCGGCCTGCTGGTCGTGCTGTCGACCCTGAGCTTCGTCTGGCAGCCGGCCATGACAGCTCTGCGCTTTGCCAAACGTGGCGAGAACTATGCCCGCTTGATCATCAACGCCCCCACAATGACGGATGAGGAGCTGCGGGCCGCCCTGAGCAAAGCCGCCGAAGACATGCCCTCCGAGTTGGGGGTGCTGACCAACCCGGCCCATATGCGGGCCTGCATTGAGCTGGGCTGCCCACCCACTACGAAGTTGACCTTTTGGCAAACCGTGGCCGCATTTATTGCGGGGGATGTGCCAAGGGCTTAAGCCTTGAGCTTGCCCTCCCCCCGCTGATTTCGTATGCTTTTTCATGTTCTCATCTCCGCACGATGACTGAACCATGGCCCCGGCTGTTGACGCAGCGCGGGGCCGCTCTGTTGTTGGTGCCCTTCACGCCGGGCCGCGACCTGTATGAGTCAGGTTCTCTTCCGTGCTATGGTCGTGTTGCTCAATCCACCACCTACACAGGAACTGCCATGCCAACCGATCACGATGAGTCCGTCTTTCCGGTCGCCAGCTGGACCATCGGCCCACTGCCCTCTTACAACTGCATCCTCTTCAAACCAAACTACCTGTCTTCCCCGATGCAACCGGTTGAAGAAGCTCACCAAGGTCAGAACCTTGTGCTGACCCCAGAACAAGCCGTAGATCTTGCCAATGCGCTTTTGCAATCAGTTCAGACGCTTGAAACTCTCGGCGCTCAAGGTGCACCAGCTCACGAGCCGCTACAGTGAATGGCAATCTCGGCTGCATCATGATTTGTTCTCTTGGTGACTGACTGGTAGCACCCGCACATTGGCGCCGGTGCTGCTGATCAGCCCAAGCACATGCTCGGCGGCCTGAGTGCCGATGCGCTCGATTTGTCCCTGCTCTATCCTGTCGATAACCCCGTCCACCCGGGCGTCGTGAATGGCCTGCATCAGCTTGCCGAATACTGCCTGCGCCAGCAGTACCTGCTCAACCAGGTCGTCATCGCTCACTACCCCAGCGGGCAAGTCCACCAGCACCTTGCCCCGACTGACCGCCCAGGCGTCGAGGATTGCGTTGTCACCCGTGATCTCGGTGACGGCAACCGCCTCGGCCAGGGTGAGATGGCGGTCGTCGCAATCCGGGTTGAGCTTCTTGCAAAACTCCGCCGGCTTGCGCCCCATCAGTCGCGCCAGCTCACTGGCGTTGAACCGGTGGCCAATGCCATAAGCCGCAGCCATCACGTCCGATGACCGGAAAACCGCCCTGACTTTTGCCGTGGTGTCATTCCGTTGCTCTGTCATAGTGATCCCTAACGGTTGGTTATAATTGCTCGGTGAATGCTGATACAATCGCCCGCCCTTCGTCGGTCAGAGGCAATTCAGCGAGTTCAGATTGGCTCAAACCTTGCTGCTTGAGCTTGGCCACCCAGGTGCTTGGCACCTTGCCACGCCTGAAGGCGTTGCTGACGCCCTCCGGGGTGATGCCGAGTGCAGCCGCGATGGCACTCTTGGTACCGAATCGAGTTAACAGGGTATGCATGGCGTCCTCTGGCGTTTAACACACACATAATAATAACTCTTGGTTAGCAAAGATCGCAATAGGTTAAAGTTGGGTCAAATTGACAAACAATAACTGGACGTTAGGAAATGGATGAGAAACAGACACCAATGGCGCGTTATGAAGCCGACAAGATGGCATTCTCGGAGCGACTCAATGCCGCTCTCGATGAAATGGGCTGGCCAGTCAGAGGCCGGATAGCTCGGCTGAAACGCACGTTGCGGGAGGACCTGTCTGAGGTATCGGTAGGGAAATGGCTGAAAGGCGAAGGGCTGCCAGAGGTCAAACGGCTGGGTGAGCTCTCGCGCATCACCGGCAAGAGCGTGCAGTGGTTGCTGACGGGCACCGATGCGAGCGACGGCAATGTCGAACCGCAGCCGTTCCCTGTTTACCAGGTGCCCTTGATCTCCTGGGTCAGTGCTGGCGAGTTCAAGGACTGCGGCGACATCCCGAGTCTGGAAGACGCTGAAGAGGTCACTATCAGCCCAGTTCGCGTCAGCACCCGGGCCTATGCCGTGCGGGTGAAGGGCGACTCCATGGTCGCGCCCATGGGGGGCAAGTCCTACCCTGACGGCACCATCATCATCGTGGATCCTGAAGTGGAACCCGCCCCAGGGAAGAAGGTGATCGCCCGCTATGGCAGCGACATGACCTTCAAAGAGCTGGTGATGGATTCCGGTTCCTGGTGGTTAAAGCCCCTCAACCCGCAATACCCCCTGCTGCCGGTCAATGAAGACGTGCAGATCTGCGCCGTGCTGGTCTGCTCGGTGATGGTCGAGTAACGCCAACCTGCAATCGGGTTATAAATTGGCATCACGATTTGCAAGCAACTGCCGCTTGAGCAGGTCGAACTCCTGCATGGTGATCTCCCCGTGCTCACGCAGCCACACCAGTTTTCCGAGCTCATCTGCCACACTGCCGCCGTGCTCAGGCCTCACCGCCTGAGCGGCGCACTGATGGATCAACCCCTCGACCCGCGCTGCCCACACCTCTGCTGACCGCCTGGCCTGCGCCACTGCAGCAGAATCAGCCCTGTACTCCCCAGCCAGCAGGGTAATGCTCAGCAGTTGATAATCGGGCTCCTTGGTGGTGATCAACACCTGTACCAACGACACGGTCCCCGTGCTGGTTTGCTTGGCGCTCAGCCCGCCCAGCAATACGCCGACACCGCCCATCAACACACCGCCCACCAGCGCCCGGCCGAGCTGACTGCCGCCCTGCGTCTTGGTGTGCGTGGCACCGGCCGTCTCCCTGATCTTGACCCCGATCACCTGCGTGCCCTGGATGATCTTGCGGGCACGGATACGCCCATCGAAATAGCGCACCGCCAGCCGGTTGCGGATCATGTCTATCCCCACCCCCTCCCAGCCCCCATCAGACCAGGTATGGTACGTGGCCACGAACGCCTCTTGCTGTTGCTTCACCGCCAACTGGTGGGCTAGGTCGGCACCTACCCCGCCAAGCAGCGTGGACCCGCATTGCGGGCACAGGCTCTCACCTTCCTCGATCAGCGCATGACACGCTCGACACTCCATCAAAATGCTCACTCGGAATCCCTCCCCTTCAGCACGCCCCAGTTTTGCACCAAATGAGCCTGAATGAAAAAAAACCTGAAAAACTAACTTTCAGGTATTGACCGAAAACAAACCTGATATATGCTAACCAAAAGTTAGCAATCAAATTCAGTGCGAAAGACGACCCCAGCCGGAGGGCCAGCACAACACTGGCAGCGGTGGTAACAAACCGCTTGGGGACATAACACCGGCAACCGGGCTGATTCACCTCCCCGCGCTCCCTTGGCAAGGCAGGAATGCGTGCCGACCAAGGTGAACGGAAATTCAAATCAGTGACCGGCTGGCAGCTGGAAAGACAGCACAGTTGAAGTGATAGCGAACGAAGCGAGTGGCGGGTCTGACTCCCCCAGCCACCCACCCGGTGAAAGGCCGGGACACAACTGGGATTGTATTGGGGTGGAGTGGAACCACGCTAAAAACCACGACTGAGTACCGCCCTGCATGGCACGGATTCAGTAACCAGTGCAATCCACAGTTGTGGTGATAACCATCCCATCCGCTGCATGCAGCCGGGAGGTGCCGATAGGAAGTGCAATCGTAGGCCACCACAGCAAAGCCGTCAGTTGGGTAAGTCGAAAGACCTCAGCGCTGATGCCGGATAGGGCAACCGGCAACTTACCCACCGCAGGGTTACGCGGTCGCCTGGTCCCGCTGTGAAGCGCCACCCAGGCCCTCGCCGAGAGGCGACTGTTTCGAATGGTAGGTCTGCCCGTGAGGGCGCACCGGTACCGACAGCAAGAACGGCCGACTCACTGTGAAGTGCTCAAGCCACCACCACAGGTGCAATGCATGTGGTTTCAGCTCTCTCCTGGCCCCGGTAACGGGGCCCTTATCCCACAAGCGATAGCGGCCCAACAGCGGGTCACGGCCTCCTATTGCCTGTCGCTTGTGTGATGAGACCAATTTCAGAAATAGCGGAGGCAGCCATGCACCCACGCGAGTTCATTGCCAAGCACATCAAGGCAACGCTGGAGAAGGAGGAATTCCCCCCCCATGCGGTCTCGCTGGGGGTGAGAGAAGCCACCGTCTACTTCGACCGGACACCCAGCTTCGCCAAGGGGAAGGTGTTCGATGAGTGCCTCAAGGCGGCCCGTGCAGTAGCCAGGGTTGCAAAGAAGGCCAAGCCCTGATCCGGGGAGCGGGTCGCAACGAGTGAGGAAAGACCATGAAACAACGCATCGAACCAGCAGAGGTGCTTCGGGATCAGCAGGGATTCTGGGTTCACCCAGACTTCCCTGATTTTGGGGAAACTCTTGGCAGCCAATTTGCCGAATGGCAGCAGGAGCAAGGCATTGATTGCTCTTTTGTATCCATGGAAGAGGACTTGCCAGAAGGCATGATCGAGCGATGGGAAACTGACGGTGATTACATCCAGCTTGTCACTGAATGGACACCTACTCCTCCTGCCAGCTCTGATTGGTTCCTGCTCGGAATCTGGGATACAGAAGATGGCCCCGTTGCTTTGTTCGCCCGTCATAGCAAGGAGGTTGCATGAGCCAGCAACAACCAGAGCTGCTCCAGCGCCTGCAGCTTTCACTGAACACTCAGGATGGCCGTTACACCGCCGACCCGTTCTATTGCGTGTTCTCCAAGCGCGAAATTGTTGTTGATGCTGACTATGGATGCGACCGGATTCACTGGTGGCATCAAGAAAAGCACGTAGAGGCATCAGAGACCACCGCTCGCAGACTTGATCTGCTTGAAAGTGACGGCCGAGAAACTGGCGAGTGGGTAAAGATTGCCACCAGTGAGATTGATCACTTCGAGACGGCCTGCTTCACAGAGCAGGGCTGCAAGGACTTCCTCGAGATCCAAGGCCACAACCTGCGCAAGCCGTTCATCTACGCCACTAGCCTGTTCCGCAACAGGGAAATGATCGCCCTGCGCGAGGCGTTTATGGCGGGTCAATTCGCAGATGTGAATGAACTGAATCGGCTTAAAGAAGAGCAGGCAGCCCTCATCGAATTCATCAAAGAGACAGCCGATGTTCTTGATGAGCTGAGCAGTGAAATTCTGACCTCACGCCTCAAGGGTGGAGCAGCCGGCGCGGCCTCCGGTCTGCGTAAGGCTGCGGCTCGCCTTTCAGATGCGTTTTGTGTGGAGAGTGCAGCATGAACCACTACGCCCAAGCACTGGCAGAACTCCAGCTCCAGCCTGACCACGAACTCAAGCAGATCGGCGACCAATGGCAGACCCCCAAGGCGCTGGCCTGGGGCCTGTTCCACCAGTTCGCCCCCACCCTGGGGCCGGTGGTGCTCGACATGTTCGCCGATGACTGCAACGCCCTGGTGCCGCACTACTACGACGCCGAAGACAATGCCCTCACCCAGGAGCTGGCCGCCGACCTGCGCCGCCTCGGTGGCGCCGCCTTCGGCAACCCGCCCTACTCCCGCCCGTGCGCGGATAGCGAGGGCAACCCCATCACCGGAATGGAGGCCATCCTCAACTACTGCCGCGAGCAACGGGCACAGGGCGCCAAGATCATGCTGCTCATCAAGGCCGCCACCAGTGAAACCTGGTGGCCGGAAGATGCCGACTTCATCCAGTTCATCAGCGGCCGCATCGGCTTTGAGGTACCGAGCTGGTACGTGCCCCGCGATCCGAAGAAGGACAAGCCCAGCTCCAGCGGCTTTGCCTCTGCCGTGGTGATCTTCGACGCCGGCTGGCAGGGGGAACGCCGCCCCGAGGCGCGGCTGCGCCGTGACGACCTCATCACCACCGGCCAGATCATCCTCGATATGATCCAGCGGCAGGCCCTGACCCTGGTCGAGGAGGCCGGACACACCCTTGCCAAGGTTCATGCACACCATATTGCTGATGTCAGCAAGAGGTTCGGTGAACCGTCAAGCCAGACTGGACTGTTGCACCAGCTACAGATCTATCGAGCGCCGTCCGGCCAATGGGGGGCTCGCTACCTGGAGAACGGGCAAGAGGTAGCCGGCGTGGCCGGCTGCGACTCTCGCGCCGAGGCCATGGCCGCCGCCGAAGAGAGCGGCTGGCTATGGGAAAGCGAGCTCGAACTCCACATCCAACGGGATGATCAGTTGTCATCTGGCGGTTTACCACTGGTCGCTACGGCTGCAGCTACGCCCAGTCCGCATCCGGACTACGCCGATGCTGACCGCATCATGGCCAAGCAGCTCGAGCGCGTCGACCTGAGTGATGAGCAGCTGGCCACTGCCAGGGGCTATGTGCAGGGTTGGCTGGACGAGCACTATCCACTCTCCGAGATCTTCAATCGGCTCGATCTGGCCGTCGCCAACCTGCTGGCCGGCAAGCCTATCCATCAGGGCTTTGTCGCAGAAGAGAGTCGTTTCCCCGCCCTGTCACACTGGCAACGCCACCCCGCGGTGAAGCGGGTCATATACCAGATTGACGATGCCGACATCCTGACCCCGGCCAAGACAGCCGAGCTGGCCGCCTGGATCATCGACAACCTGACAGCCCCTGGCGACCTGCTGGAACAGGCCACCGCCAAGGCCGCCGAGCTGCTGGCACAGAGTGCCGCACCGGCCAGTGCCGAACCTGTGCAGAGCGAACTGCAGCTCGAGCTGTTGGCTGGGTCTGAGCCAGAACCGGATACCCACCAGCAAGACGAGGCCCCCAACATCAAGCCCCTGGAAGACTGGGCCTTCGACTACCAGAACGACGAGCTCAATCTGGGCGGCGCTGAGTGGTCGTGCTTTGTCACCGTGCTGACCGTGCTCTACGGCGCCAAGGAGCACTACACCGCCCGGGAGGTTGCGATCGCCATCTCCGTCAGTGACGAGCAGCTCATGGACGAATACACCACTCTGGACGAGGAAACCAAGGCGCTGCTGCGCAAGACGGTCTCCACTATGAAGCAGGTTGAGGGATACAACTTCACAGAGGCCTTCACCATGCTCGATCTGCACCGTCAGGAGGCCGTCATCGCCTTGCTGAACGCCCTGCATAACGAGCCAACCCTCAGCCCCGTCACGCAAAAGAGCGTGATGATCAACGCCATTACCCGAGTGAATGAGGTGATGGCATGAGCAAATCACTTCGCCGCTCCCGCGCTGTCAGGGCCAAGGTGACCGGGGCCCCGCTTAACCTGGACTCTGCCATCAACGTGGACCTGTTCGCCGGCGGCGGTGGGGCCAGCACGGGGATCGAACGTGGGCTGGGGCGCCCGGTGCACATCGCCATCAACCACAACCCCAAGGCGCTCTCCATGCACCAGACGAATCACCCGGAAGCCCTGCACCTGCAGGAAGATATCTGGGCCGTGGATCCGGTTACGGTGCTGGCGGGGCGCTCGGTCGGTTGGCTGCATGCCAGCCCTGATTGCACTCACCACTCCCAGGCCGCTGGCGGTCAGCCACGCAAGCAAGAGATCCGAAGCCTGGCCTGGGTGATCACTAAGTGGCTGGCGCTGGGCAAACCTGCCGTGCTCTCCATGGAGAACGTCAAGCAGATGCGCACCTGGGGGCCCCTCGTCGCCAAGCGGGACAAGGCAACCGGCCGGGTGATCAAGCTGGTCGAAGTTCAGCGCGGCAAGAAGACCAAGATCGAACAGCATATCGCCGAACCAGGGGAGCGGGTGCCACGCCAGCAGCAATACCTGGTGCCGGATCCCAAGCGGGCAGGCCAGACCTGGCGCCGCTTTCTGGCCAGCATCGAGCGCATGGGGTATGAGCTTGACCATACCGTCAAGAATGCAGCCGATTACGGTGCGGCCACCAGCCGCCAGCGCCTCTACCTCGTTGCCCGCCGGGACGGGGAGCCCGTTTGCTGGCCCGCCCCGACTCATTGCAAGGCCCCGGCACCAGGCAGCCACCTCAAGCCGTATCGGGTAACGGCGGATCACATCGACTGGTCTATCCCGTGTCCCTCTATATTCCTCACCAAGGAAGAAGCCCGGGCAAAGGGCCTGAACGTCAAACGCCCGCTGGCCGATGCCACCCTGGAGCGTGTGGCAATCGGGGTGATCCGCGAGGTGCTGACCAATCCCAAGCCCTTCATCATCGAGCTGGCCAACTGGTCAGGGCGCGGTGTCGATTCGGTTGATGCCCCGCTGCGCACTATTACCGGCTGGCCCAAAGGTGGTGCGTTCGCCGTCTGCAACCCGAGTCTGGCCCCACTGGTGGTGCGCCACTTCGGTAAAGGAGGCGAGCACGGGGTGGATGAACCTGCTGCGGCCATCATGGCCGGCGGCGGTGGCAAGTCTTTGCTGGCGGCCCCCTTGATGGTGCAGGCCAACGGCGGGTTCAACACCGTGCCGGCCAGATCTGTGACTGACCCTTGCAGTGTCATCACTTCGAGCGGTAGCCAGCAACAGCTGGTCTCCGCCTTCATGGTGCACCTGCGCAAGAACCTGCCGCCGAGCACTCCGGATAGCCAGCTCCCCACCATCGTTTCAGCGGGCCAGCACCACGCCCTGGTGCAGACCGTGATGGCGAGCCCGGGTGAGTTCGGTCTGACACCGGAGCAAGAGGCCGGGGCCCTGCGGGTCAGCGCCTTCCTGATGCGCTACTACTCGAGCGGCGGGCAGTGGGGGGCCGTCACCGACCCGATGCACACCATCACCACCAAGGACCGGCTGGCGCTGGTAACCGTGACCTGGTGCGGCAACACCTGGGTGATCGTGGATATCGGCCTGCGCATGCTGGTACCGAAGGAGCTCTATGGCTGTCAGGGCATGCCACGCCACTACATCCATGACCGCGGCCACGACGGCACCCCGCTCTCCATCACCGATCAGGTGCTGATGGTGGGCAACAGCGTCAGCCCGCCGCCGATGGCGGCCATTGCCAGAGCCAACAATCCGTACAAGCACCTGCAGGCCAGGAGGGCAGCATGACCAAGCAGAAAGCCGCCGGGATCACCATCCTGGTGCTCAATACACTAGCCGCGCTCATTGCGCTGGCTCTGATGTAAGGGGGACGCAGCATGATCACGGTCACCGATACCAAAGGACAAAAACACCACTTGGCGCTGGACGCCATAGCCAAGGTGAGCGAGGCCTCTCTCAGCTCACGTTGGCATGGGATTCACTCCTACATCAAGACGTTCGACGGCGATGAGCTGGGTGTGCGGGAGGACGCCCAGCAGGTACTGGCGCAGATCGAGGCGGGAAGCGTATGAGCATCGTACAGGACATTGCCGAATGGATTCATGCACGAACCGGCGGCGCCATCAGTGCCGAGGTAGCCGCCAAGTTCTCCCTCACTGTCAGTGAGGCCAGCATCGTGATGGGCCAGATCCACAGAGAGTCCCGCTTCACCACCCGGATTGAACACTTCTGCATGGTTGGGGATAACGGTCGTGGGCGCCATACCCGCCGCCTCTTCGTTGACGCAGTCAAACCGCCGCAGTGGCGCAAGACCCCGGTGGTCGGCATCAATGGGGATCAGGTCGTCCGGTTCGACAGCGTCACGGATGCCGAGACCAAGGGCGGCTTTGTCAGGGTCGGCATCACCCGCTGCCTTGCTGGCCAGCAGGAAAAACACGGCGGCTACCGCTGGGAAATTGCAACACAAGAACAGCAAAACAAGGGGATTTGAATGGGGATGCGAATTGGAAAGTTTGCAGTGAGCGGGCACAGCTTCAGAACTGAGAATTATGAACTGATGCGAGCCATTCAGAGAGATATGGTTGTTTTGGATATTGAGCACAACGTGTTCAAAGACGTGGCGGTATTCACCGCTGAACATCCGGCATTCCATGAGATAGATAAAGGCGTAATGCCGCCAACCTATGTAGTCGAAGTTGACGTTGATGACGATGACAATATGTTCGTCGAATTCAAGCGAGGCGCTGATGATGCATAAGTACACATACACCCTGAGCGCCGTGACCGAGCTGGGGTATGCGCCGGATCGCCTGACCGGCACCATCGAGGCACACCACCCCATGACCCACCAACAGATCCGGTTGGCCGCCATTGATAAGGCCCCAGCCCAGTATCTCAACTTCAACGAGCTGGAGTACCAAGAGATTGAATCACCCCTGAATTAAATGCCCGGCCATTCAGGCCTGGGTGTAACGAACCACGACTGTCCGGGAGGACACGATGCATATCAAACTTTATCAGCGCAATTATCGGGATGATCTCAAGCAAGCCATCCAGCAGGAGCATGCCGGCAACCACCATGATGCCGCCCTCTCCTACAAGAAAGCCCAGCACCACGCCACCAGCGCCAACATGCCGGAGAAGGCCAAGTTCGCGATGGCTCGCCGCATCCACTGCCTCAAGCAGGCAAAGGACCCCCAATGGAGGCAGGTCAACGCCAAGTTCCAACAGCTCTTTCAAGCCCAGGAGCATCTCTGATGGCCAGCCGCGGTATCAACAAAGTCATCCTGATCGGTAACCTGGGCCAGGATCCGGAAGTGCGCTACATGCCTGGCGGGAACGCTGTCACCAGCATAACCTTGGCGACCTCCGACACCTGGCGCGATAAGCAGACAGGGGAGCAGAGGGAGCGCACTGAGTGGCACCGAGTGGTGTTCATGGGAGTGCTGGCTGAAGTGGCAGGGAAGCACCTGAAGAAGGGCTCCCAGGTCTACGTGGAGGGAAAACTGCAGACTCGTAAATGGCAGGATCAGAGCGGCCAAGAGCGCTATACCACCGAGGTGCTGGTCGACAGCTTCACCGGTGTGATGCAGATGTTGGGAGGAAATGGAGGAGGGAAACAACAGGGCACAAGCAATCAGCCAAGGCCAACTCCACAACCGCCGCAGGCGCCGGCCAACAACGAACCACCAATCGATTATGACGACGATCTGCCGTTCTAGGATTCACCGGAGGATATATGCTTGAGCCAATTGAAAAAATAGAGCAGAAAGAACTGATGGTGATGCTGGGAAAAGGCAGGACAGCACTGTATCACCTTCGCAATAAAGACGAGACCTTCCCAAAGCCCATAGACCACCAGCCCCTTCGCTGGATCAAGTCACACATCATGGCCTGGATTGACAGCCACAACCGGATCAGGGACAACGCCTAGTTCCCGCTGAATTACCGTCCACCAGCGCTCATAGGCAACCGATTGATCCTCCAGCCAATCATGCTTGTTGTATACAGCCATCACGCCAAGCAGGGTGTGCCCCAGCATCACTTCGGTGATATGGGGCGACACCCCCATTTCTGATAACCGGGTCGACAGGGTCCGGCGAGCATCATGGATCCGCCAATGGGGGAGCCCCAGGTTGCTGCGTAAGCGGCTCACCAGCCGATTGCATGAGTGGATCTCCAGTGGCCCATTACTCTCCCCTTGCCCTGGGAATAGATAGACCGGGTCCACCGATGCCATCGCAGCTCGTTCGAACAATTGCTTACCAACCGATGTGATGGGGCGACGAATAGGCCTGCCAGTCTTGCTGATCTCCGCCGGCACCGTCCAAACCATGGACTCGAAATCCAGGTCCTGGCGCTTGAGCGTTCTGGCCTCAGACAGCCGGCACCCATAGACCAGACACAGCAGATGGATCACCTTGTTGCCGGTGCCTGCCCGGCTGGCCTCGATGGCACGCCAGATCTTGGCAACCTCCGCAACCGTCAACACACGATGCCCCGTCTTGGCCGGAGCCCCAACATCCCGGGCCCGCAGACTCATCATGTTGGGCATGTTGATCGTGCCGCGGCGAATATGCCAGTTAAAGCAGGCCTTCAACCCTGTGATCACCGCACGGGTTACCCCCGGTGCCCGCTCGCTGATGGCATCGAAATAGCTCAGCCACATGTCCATGGTTATCTGGTTGAGTGGCCGGTCAGGCAAACGGTTCTTGACCGACGAGAAGGTGTAGCGATAGTTCTTCTGAGTACCTTCACGGCACTCCCGCATCACATACTTCTCGAACCATTCGTCGAACAGGGCGGCGGGCGTGGGCTCTTCGCCGGTTTCGACATTTTGCTTGGGGCCTGCCTTGAGTTCAGCAGCTTTGATCCTGGCATCCCGAAGCGTCACAGCTGGGTAACGACCGATAGTCGACCTGACTTGTTTCCTGTCCTGCATATGGCGCACCTGGAAGGTGATCAACCCTTTTGGTGACACCCTGACACCCAGCCCATCACCGTCAGTGACTTCGCTCTGACCCGTGTATGGTTTACCATTGATGCCTCGCAGCCAGCTGTCTGAAATTGCCATCGCTCACCCAATAAAATTTTGTACTAATAAAATACCATATTTTGTACTTAAAGCTGTACTAAAGAGCGAGTGAACGACACTAGACAGCTGTGAACAACAAATGAATCATGAGTGCTCAGACATGACTGAACACATCTAAAACAGCCATAAAATCAAGCTACTGGGCGAATAACAAAGAACGCATGAGCACATCAAAGAACCAAGTTACACAGCCAACATTCTACTTCCACGACTACGAGACCTTCGGCATCAGCCCCGCCAGGGACAGGCCGTCGCAGTTTGCGGGCATTCGCACCGACGCCGACTTCAACATCATCGGCGAGCCATTAGTTGTCTATTGCAAACCGCCCGCGGATTACCTGCCGGAGCCGGAAGCCTGCCTCATCACCGGCATCACGCCGCAGAAGGCGATGAAGGACGGGCTCTGCGAGGCGGACTTCATTCGCCAGATCCACGAGCAGTTCGCCACCCCGAACACCTGCGTGCTGGGCTACAACAGCATCCGCTTCGATGACGAGGTGACCCGCTACACCCTCTATCGCAACTTCTATGACCCTTATGCCTACAGCTGGCAGAACGGCAACTCCCGCTGGGACATCCTCGACATGCTGCGGGCCTGCTACGCCCTGCGCCCGGAGGGGATAGAGTGGGCCCTCGACGACGAGGGCAAGCCGAGCTTCAAGCTGGAGAGGCTGACGGTGGCCAACGGGGTGGCCCACGCCAACGCCCACGATGCGCTCTCGGACGTGCTGGCCACCATAGAGATGGCCAGGCTGGTGAAAAAGGCCCAGCCCAAGCTGTTTGACTACCTGTTTGCCCTGCGCAACAAGAACAAGGTGAAGGCGCTCATCGACGTGGTGACCATGAAGCCCCTGGTCCACGTCTCCGGCATGTTCTCCCCCTGGCAGGGGTGCGCAAGCTGGGTGTCGCCGCTGGCCTGGCATCCGACCAACCAGAATGCGGTGATCATGGTGGATCTGACCCGTGACCCGACCCCCCTTGTCGAGCTCACCAGCGAGGAGATCCGCGAGCGCCTCTACACCAGAAAGGATGATCTCGGGGATCTGGCGGCCATTCCGGTGAAGCTGGTGCACATCAACAAGTGCCCGGTGCTGGCGCCGGCCGCCACCCTGACCCCGGAGCGGGCCGACCAGCTTGGCATAGACCGGGAGCAGTGCCGCAAGAGCCTGGATCTGCTGCGGGCCCATCCCGAGGTGCGGGAAAAACTGGTGGAGGTGTTCAATCAGGAGTTTGCCGGCAGCAATGACAGCGATCCCGATACCCAGCTCTACGCCGGTTTCTTCGGTCACGGCGACAAGTCCACCATGGATCTGGTGCGCGCCACCCCGGCGGATCTGCTGGGGGAGCGGGAGTTTGCCTTCACCGACTCACGACTACCGGAAATGTTGTTCCGCTACCGTGCCCGCAACTGGCCCCACACCTTGAGCGAAGCGGAGCAGAAGCGCTGGCGCCTGCACTGCAGCGACTACTTCAGCCGCCGTCTGCCGGACTATGTGCCCCGTCTCGAGGCGCTGGCGGAGCAGAATCAGGGTAACGAACGGAACTTTGCGATCCTAAAGAGTCTCTATCACTATCTGGAAGATCTATGAGATGTGAGGCGTTTCACACTTAAAACCCTGTCGGCTCCCCGCGCCCGCGACATAATGAGCAGGGGGAGCCAAGCTCCTGATAGTTTGATGATTACATGCGCTGCCGGCATGGATGCCGCGCCTCGACTGTTGGGGATCTTTCGTTATATGCGTTCAGCACTGCCTGCTCTCACTCTTGTCGCTTGTGCCTTGCTGCCCCAGGCCACCCTGGCCGGGGTACGTTTCGAGGTGCCGGACTACCTGCTGCGTCTGCCGGAGCAGACCTATCAGCTCATAGAGCGCAACTTCAGCACCCTCTATCAGCAGACCGACTTCACCCCCCAGATCACCAACAGCTATTTCAACCACTCGGATCTCTATCGCTTCGCTGGCATTCCCCTGGCCATCACGCCCCAGAACGGCTTCCAGATGGAGATCTTCGGTCAGCTCTACAACAAGTCGTCCCAGATCTATGCCCAGATGAGCCAGGATCTCTCACTCTATCGCACCCTGCGGGTCGACATGATGGGGGATCAGAGCGACGAGGTCGCCATCGGCATGGGGCTCGGCATTCCCCTCAGCGCCCGCCTGACCCTCAAGGCGCTCGCCTCCAGCAACGAGATCCCGGGTTATGGCTCCGCCAACTACGCCATCGGGATGGAGTGGCACTTCTAGGGGTCAACCCCACCCGATAAAAAGGCTCCCGAGGGAGCCTTTTTGCTGAGTGCAGCATTCAGGAGTAGCGGATCACCCGCCCCTGGCCCCCCGCCAGTTCCAGCGTCTCTCCCAGGGCAGTGTCGTCCCAGAAATCCCTGCCCCCTGCTGGCAGCTCAAACTGTGCAGCATGCTCGCCCCAGTTGAACAGGCAGAGCAGCTCGCCGCCCCCGGGCAGGGCCACCCGAGCGCGGCCAAACCCCATGTCATCGAAGCGGGCCGCCGGGGTGCGCGCCGCGCACAGGGCCAGCAGCTTGCCAAGGTGCGCCCCCTGCCCCTCGTCCAGATCCTGCAATCGGTCCCCCGCCAGCACCATGCCACCGCTCGCCACCAGGGCGGCCAGGTGGAAGTCGTACTCGGCGCGGCTGGCGTGCTGGCCCGGGATATCCCGCAGGCAGACGCAGTCGGGATCCAGCGCCCAGAGCCGGTCGTTCTGCCAGGCGCGGCAGAAGGCTTCCCGCGCTATCTGGCGAAAACGGGGGCCCTGGCGCTCCACGTCATCGCTCACCCGCATGCCGTGCACCAGGCCAAGGCTAGGCCAGATCGGGGCGTTGCAGCCGAGCAGGAAGGCCCCCTCACCTGCCCCGCGCAGCACGGCGGCCATGCCACGTCTATAGGCCTCTACCCGGGTGGCGGCGGGGTCGTGGAAGCTGCCCCCGTGGATAGCCCCCCAGAAGTTGGCATCCAGCTTGAAGTAGTGGATGCCCCACTGCTCGCGCAGGGTGCGAAACACCTGCTCCAGGTGGGCCTGCACCTCGGGATGGGTGCCGTCCAGCACATACCAGGGGGTGCAGCGCCAGCCGCCGTAGGTGACCCGCTCAGAAGGCAACGGCAGGCCATCCTCCCCCTTCACGAACCAGTCCGGGTGTTGCTGGAACACTTGCGAGCCGGGCTCGGCGATAAAGGGGGCGACCCAGAGCGCGGGCTCGCAGCCGGCGGCGCGGATCTCCCCTGCCAGGGTTGCCACCCCCTGCTCGAACTTGGGTGAAGGGGTGAGCCAGTCCCCCATCCTCGCCTGATAGCCGTCATCTATCTGCACGTAACGCAGAGCCGGGAAGCGCATCGCCCGCACCGCCAGGTTCTCGCGAATGTCGGCGGCGCTCACGTCCGCATAGTAGTGATACCAGGAGCACCAGCCACTCGGGCGTGCGGGCACCTCGTTCACCAGCGAAGGGTGTTCGGCCTCGATATAGTCCGCCAGCGACCCCAGCAGGGCCTCCCTGTCCGGCCCCTCCAGGCAGATCAGCGCCTCGCTCTGCCAGTGCTGGCCGGGTGCGAGGGTGCGCCCTTCGGCGTTCATCACTATCTCCAGGCGGCCGTCCGGATAGAGGCGGAACTCGCCGCCGAAGCGGTGGCAGCTCGCGAACGCCAGCAGCAGCCAGCCCCCCTCGCACGCAACCAGCAACAAGTTGTGGACGGTGTGATAACCGTCGTCCTCGGTGATGCGATAGACGCCGGCGTCGGGGCAGCGGCCCACCGGCTCGGGGGCCTGCCAGCTGCCCATGGTCTGGGCCAGCATCTGGAACCCCTCTCCGTAGATGGCCGCGTCGGGAGAGAGCCCAAGCACCCCCTCAAACAGCCGCCAGTGGCGAACGACCTCGGGGCTGGACCCGGTATTGTCCAGCCTCACCCGGCACAGGGGGCCGTCCCACTGACGGGTTTGCAGCAGTTGGGGAGGCAGGGCGGGATCGGCGGGCAACTGGCGCAATCTGGCCAGGAAAGAGGGGTACGACATGGGAGCTCCTTCTTGTGAATGGGGATGATGCCGGGGCCATTGTATCCCCTGTGGGTCAGTTGACCCTGTTCCATGCCCCCCGTGCCTGTTAAACTGCGACCTCGCTCACAGTTGCCAAGATGAGGCCCCCGTGTTGTTGCAACGCGCCTTGCGCTACCTTCGTGATTTTCTGGTCATCATCGCCTGCCTGCTGGCGGGCAAGGCCCTGGCCGCCCTGCTGCCCTTCGTCTTCCCCGGCAGCATCCTCGGCATGCTGCTGCTGTTCGTGCTGCTCTCCCTGCAGCTCATCCGCTTCTCCTGGGTCGAGCAGGGGGGCGGCCTGCTGCTGCGTCACATGGGGGTCCTGTTCGTGCCGGTCGCCGTCGGTCTGGTGGCCTGGCTCGAGCCCCTGCGTCAATCCTTCGGCCTCATCATGCTCTGCGTGGTGCTCGGCATAGTGCTGATCCTGGGCGCCGTCGGCCATCTCTACCAGAGGATGAACAGACAATGATGTTCTGGTTGGCCCTGCCCCTGACCCTGGCACTCTATTTCATGACCCGGGCCCTCTACCGCCGCCTGCCCTGGCCCGTCATCAACCCGGTGCTGATCCCCACCGCCGTCATCATAGGTCTGCTGCTCTGGCTGGATCTGCCGCTGGATCAGTACCAGCGCGGCACCGCCCCCATCACGGCCCTGCTGGAGCCCGCCGTGGTGGCGCTGGCGCTGCCCCTCTACCAGCAGGCCCGCCAGATCCGGGACAAGCTCAAGCCCATCGTCCTCTGCACCCTCACCTCTGTGCTCATCTCGGTCTGCACCACCCTGGGGATTGGCCACCTGATGGGGGCGGATCCGGCGCTGCTCGCCTCCATCGCCACCAAGTCCATCACCACGCCGCTCGCCATGAGCGTCAGCCAGTCCCTCGGCGGCATTCCCGCCATCGCCGCCGCCGTGGTGGTGGTGGTGGGGATACTGGGGGCCCTGATAGGCTATCCCCTGCTCAGGCTGATGCGGGTGACCGACCCCGAGGCCCAGGGACTCGCCATGGGGGCCTGTGCCCACGCCATCGGCACCGCCGCCTCCGCCGAGCAGGGGGTCACCCAGGGGGCCTTCTCGTCGCTCGCCATGGTGGTGTGCGGCGTGCTGACCGCCGCCGTCGCCCCCCTGCTGTTTGCCCTCTATCACTGGCTGACCTGAGCCCGGCGCCACGCCCTCTGCCATGGCCGCCCCCTGCGGCCATGGCCTCTTTGCCCCTCCATACGACGCCACCATGCCCTCAGTGCTGCGAGCAAGCGCACAGATTGCGAAAGACAAACGTTTCCTTTACCATCCCCGGCCCTTTGCCCATCAAGGCGTGAGCGCGCTCACACATTTCGCCGCGCTTGCTCCCTACAATGGCCCCCCAATTGGCCTTTGAGGACACAGTATGCATCCCCGCTTTGCCAAGCCGTTCGAGACCCTTTCCGCCCCGCTCCAGGCCGCCCTGCTGCCCATGCTGGGGGACGATTTCCAGGCCCGTTTTACCCCTGAGCAAGTGGCGACCCTGAAAGCCGCCACCGGGCTCGACGATCGGGCCCTGCGCCTGGCCCTGCTGCCGCTGGCGGCCGCCTGCTCGGTCGCCCCCATCTCCAGGTTCTTCGTCGGCGCCATCGCCTGCGGCCTGAGCGGCGCCTGGTATTTTGGCGCCAACATGGAGTTTGCGGGCCAGGGGCTGTTCCACTCGGTGCACGCCGAGCAGTCCGCCATCTCCAACGCCTGGCTCGGCGGCGAGACCGGGATCAGTGAGATCACCGTCAACTACACCCCTTGCGGTCACTGCCGCCAGTTCATGAACGAGCTGAGCACCGCCAAGACCCTGAAGGTCTCCCTGCCGGATGACTTGAGCGAGCTGCAGTCCTTCCTGCCCCACTCCTTCGGCCCCGCCGATCTGGAGATCACCGATGCCCTGATGAGCCCCCAGGCCCACGACGAGCTGGTGCTCGAGAGCGACGACCCCCTGTGGCAGGCCGCGCTGGCCGCCGCCCGCCAGAGCTATGCCCCCTACAGCCAGGGCTATGCCGCGGTGGCGCTGCAGTTCGAGGACGGCCGTATCTTCTGCGGCCGCTACGCCGAGAACGCCGCCTTCAACCCAAGCCTGCCCCCCATGCAGATGGCCTGCGCCCATGCGGTGCTGGGTGGCGAGGAGCTCACCGCAGTGCGCCGCGCCGTGCTCTTGGAGAGCAAGGATGGCCAGATCAGCCAGCGGGATTCGGCCCAGTCGACCCTCAAGGCCCTGGGATCCGTCCAGCTGGAGTACCTGGCGGTCTGATCCGGCGCCGGAATCTATTAGGGGAGCCACTGGCTCCCCTTTTTGCATTAATTTTCCAAATACCTTTGCCCCCTGCCAGGCCCCCCGGATCATGGGTCTGCACTGGCCGCGACGCGCTGATTTGCGCCCAGTATGTATCAGGGGAGCCGCCGGCTCCCCTGATCTCATTGATATTCCAACTAGTGCACGCCCCTGTCAGGACTCCCAGATGATGGTCCTGGCACCGGACCAGCGCTCGCCTATGTCCGCATACTTTTGCTCCAGCAGGTGGCGGCGGATCTTCATGGTGGGGGTCAACACCCCGTTCTCGATATTCCAGGGGCTCTTGACCACCAGGATGCCGCGCAGGCGGGCATGGGATTCGAGCTGGCCGTTGACCCGGGTCAGGGCGGCCTCCAGCTGGGCGTCGACCGCCCCCCTGTCCCCCTTCATGGCACTCTCGGCGAGCTGCACCAGGGCGACCGGTTGCGGCATGCCGTAACCGATGACGCACAGCTGCTCTA
>RCUI01000022.1_pt1 | contig 59791 bp, 51 predicted proteins | sample 2166121 | NCBI WGS metagenome assembly RCUI01 (sample SAMN09932700, study PRJNA488358) | compost metagenome | feature: garden; material: soil; isolation source: compost soil in succinic acid-enriched culture | place: Germany: Experimental Botanical Garden Goettingen | collected 2016-01-27
GCGGCATGAACTTCCTCTTCTATATGTCGCTGCGCACGGTGCCCCTGGGCATTGCTGTAGCGCTCGAGTTCACCGGCCCCCTCGCTGTCGCCCTTTATGCCTCGCGCCGGGCCGTGGATTTTCTCTGGATCGGACTTGCCGTGATCGGCCTTTTGTTGCTGATACCCATTGGGCAGACAGGCACCGGCATCGACCTTGTCGGTGCCGGCTACGCCCTGGGCGCCGGCGTGTGCTGGGCGCTGTACATTCTTTATGGCCAAAAGGCAGGGGCCGACAACGGTATCCAGACTGCAGCCCTGGGCGTGATGATCGCTGCACTGTTTGTCGCCCCCATCGGTATTGCCCATGCAGGCAGCGCCCTGCTCACGCCAGCGCTGCTGCCAATTGCGCTGGGCGTTGCAATATTGTCCACGGCCCTGCCCTACAGCCTTGAGATGGTCGCCCTCACGCGCATGCCTGCCAGGACCTTCGGTACATTGATGAGTATCGAGCCCGCCTTTGGCGCACTCTCCGGGCTACTGTTCCTGGGGGAGGTGCTGACGACGGCACAATGGCTGGCCATCGCCGCCATTATTACCGCATCCGTGGGCGCCACACTGTCGATGCGCAAGGACCCCCCGGCGTTGGTTCCTGCTGACTGATTTGAGAAACATTTTCATTTAAATCAAAACAGAACGTTGTGCCGCGCCGCCTACGTCTTTAAGCTGTCATCTTACGTCAACCTTGAAGCTATCTAATCGACAAGACACGGACGCAACGGAGCATCAGGAAGACGCTACAGGTATTAGACCCGGGCGATAGATCCGGCACGTATTAAGGACGGGAATGAAACGAATTTTGCTCATCCTGGCCATGTTGGCCATTGCTGGGTGCGCGGCGACTGCAAAGACCGAAGTCAAGCGCGGCAAGAAAGGCCTGCACATCAACTGCTCGGGCCTCTCGTCGTCCTGGGACAAGTGCTATAGCAAAGCGACGGTGGCTTGCGGCGAAAAAGGCTACAGAGTCATTGCTCGCTCAGGTGAAGACGATTCCGAGCCCGGCGACTACCTCTTCGGGCTCAACCCTGCCGGCTACACCAGCCGCAGCATGATCGTGATTTGCAAATAAACCCTCTTCATCAAAACGGCAGCCACCAGGCTGCCGTTTTCATTCTGAACACACGCTCATGCTCAGAGGGCTTGGGTGCGCACCTGCAACCACTCTAGTGCGCTCCCTTCAAGCAGCGGCGCCAAGCGTTCGCGCACCTGCCGGTGGTAGTCATTGAGCCAACTGCGCTCCTGCTCGCTCAGCAGCTCTGGCAGCAAACAGCGGGTATCAATCGGGCAGAGCGTGAGGGTTTCAAACGCCAGGAAATCACCAAACTCGCTACGTCCCGCCTCACGGTTAAACACCAGGTTCTCGATGCGCACCCCCCAGTGACCGGGTCGATAGGTACCCGGCTCGATCGAGGTGATCATTCCCGCCTGCATCGCCGTCTGGGGAGCCGCACTGGCCTGATACGCAATGACTTGCGGGCCTTCATGCACATTCATGAAATAGCCGACACCATGCCCCGTACCGTGGCCATAGTCGACCTGGTCGGCCCAGATCGGCGCCCGCGCGATGGCATCGAGCAACGGCGAAAGAATGCCCCGTGGGAAGCGCGCCCGCGACAAGGCAATCACTCCCTTGAGCACCCGTGTGCAGTCCTGCTTCTGCTCGATGCTGGGTGTCCCCACTGGCACCATACGCGTGATATCTGTTGTCCCGCCCAGATACTGCCCTCCCGAGTCGATCAGCAGCAGGCCGTCGCCCTCGATACATGCATGCGATGCTTCGGTTGCACGATAGTGCGGCATCGCGCCATTGGCGTTGAAAGCCGCGATGGTCGAGAAGCTCAACGAAACGAAACCCGGGCGGCAGGCACGGGCAGCGCTGAGGCGCTCATCGACCGTCAACTCGGTCACAGGCTCGCGCCCCAGGGCCGACTCCAGCCAGGCGAAAAACTCGCACAGCGCCGCCCCGTCCTGCTCCATCGCCCGACGGATATGCTGCAGGTCCTCTGCGCTTTTTTGCGACTTGGCCAGGGTGGTCGGATTCGGCCCCTCGACCCGTCGCACTGCTGGCTGCAAGTGGTCGATCAAGCCTCGCGTGACTCGTGCGGGATCAACCAGCAAGTGGCTGCCTGCCGGGATGGCGGCCAACCCTGCGTGAATAGCGTCGTAGTCACGTACCTCTATACCGTCGAGTTCCAGTACCTGGCGCACCTGCGAGTCGAGCTTGCCGGGGGCAACGAACAAGATCGCCCGCTCCAGGCTGATCAGCGCGAACGCCACGAACACCGGGTTGTACGGGACATCACTGCCGCGCAGGTTGAACAACCAGGCTACATCGTCAAGGGTTGCGATAAAGTGCCAGTCGGCACCGCGCTCGCGCATTGTCTGGCGCAACTGGGCAAGCTTCTGGCCACGCGCCACCGTCGCCTCTGGAGGCAGGTGCTGGTACACCGGGCAACTGGGCAATTGAGGACGATCGAGCCAGACCTCGGCGAGCAGGTCCTGGTCGGTCAGCAAGCGTGCATTTCGGACAACAAGGCGGTCTTCAAGCTGACGCGCCGATGCCAACGCCATGACGGCACCATCCACCGCCACCACACCCGCCTCCGGAGTCTGCTCAGCCAGCCAGTCCAACGGACCCGGACTACCGGGACGCAGCTTCATCAATTCGATAGTGCTACCGGCAAGCTCTCGCTCTGCCTGCTCCCAATAACGGCTGTCAGCCCAAAGCCCGGCAAAATCCGCGGTTACCACCAAGGTCCCCACCGAGCCCTGGAAGCCGGAGAGCCATTGCCTGCCCTGCCAATACTCAGGCAGGTACTCGGAAAGATGCGGATCTGCCGAAGGCACCAGCAAAGCAAAGATGCCTTGCTGGCCAAGCACCTGACGAATAGCGGCCAGGCGTGTGCTCACCGCTTCCTGCGTTGAAGACTGAGTATTCATGCTGACTCCTGCTGCCACGGCATCCGATGGTTTAGGCGCAAATAATGGAGCAGCCTTCCATCCCCGGCAACCGCCCCACGGGCCTGTAGCCTTTTCCCCGATCCTTCGCAGTGAACTTCCGGGCGTTTGAGCCTTCACAACTCTTAGAGCCCTTAACGGGAAAGCCCAGCATTCCCCAAGCTGCCGAGGATGCGTCCATGCCCCGCTCAACCGACCGGAAACAAGGTGTTGTGCTACTCGACACCCGCGAACACACGCCCGAACACGAACATAGCGTGCACCTCAAGCTTGCCGAGCGGCTGGCGCAGTTGCTCCAGACCCAGGTCGTTACCCCCACCCAGGCGCCCACAGCACGCGACAACTTCTATTACCTGCCCACCGAAACCCTCATCGATCCGGCGCACTACCAGGCAATGGGCATTATCTCCACTGCGGATTTGTTCGGGGGCGTGGTCAGCCGTCCTTACATGGCCACCAAGGCTATTTCTCATCCGCTACCCGCCAATGCCCGTTTCCCCCTCGGCTGGACCAACGACTTTGCGCGCCAGGCCAGGGACGCCTTGCTGCGCGGCTACACCGTTTTCAGCCTGGAGGACGCTACTCAGGCAGCAGCGTTGTTGCTACGCGAAGGCCCGCTACGGATCAAGCCTGTGCGCGCCACAGCGGGACGAGGCCAAACGGTGGCCGCCTCAATGCTGGAAGTCGAGCAGGCGCTGCAAGGCCTGGACCCGCAGGAACTGGCACTCTGGGGCCTGACCCTGGAAGAGAATCTGACCCAGGTGCAGACCTTCAGCGTTGGCCAGGCGCTGGTTGCCGGAATGCTGTGCAGCTACTACGGCACCCAGCAATTGACACGCGACCACCACGGCGAAGAGATATATGGTGGTTCGGACCTGATTCTAATACGCGGCGATTACGACACCTTGTTGCAATTGCCGCTTGAAGATCACCTGCGCCTGGCCATCACCCAGGCCAGAACCTACGAGCAGGCAGCCCTCCAGACACTTCCCGGGTTCATGGCTTCACGCCGCAATTATGACGTCGCGCTCGGCCTGAACGACCAGGGCAAACCGCGCAGTGGCGTACTCGAACAATCCTGGCGTATTGGCGGCGCCAGCAGTGCCGAGGTTCTGGCATTGCAGGCATTTGCCGCCGATCCAGCACTCACACGCATTCGCGCCTCCACCCATGAGGCATTCGACACGCCTGAGCTGCCCACCGATGCGACCATCTTCTATCAGGGGGACGACAGTGAAATCGGAAGAATCTGCAAGTACGCACGGATCCGCGACTATGACCATCCATAGTGAGCCGATCGAAATCCCGGTCGATGACGAAAGCATCGCCGGCACCATCGTCAGCCCCGGCGACAAGATACCCGGCATTCTCTTCGTTCACGGCTGGGGCGGCAGCCAGCAGCGGGACCTGGCACGAGCCAAACAGATCACGGGCCTGGGCTGTGTATGCATGACCTTCGACTTGCGCGGCCATGAGAAAACCGAAAGCCAACGCTTGAGCGTCACGCGTGAGCAGAACCTGGCTGACCTGGTGGCCGCCTACGACCGCCTGGTCAGCCATCCTGCCGTAGACACCAGCGCCATCGCCGTCATCGGCAGCAGCTATGGAGGGTACCTGGCGACCCTGCTCACCGCCTTGCGCCCCGTCAAGTGGCTGGCCATGCGCGTTCCGGCGCTGTACTGGGACGATGAATGGACGATGCCCAAGCAGGGCCTTGATCGCAAACGTCTGACCGATTACCGCCGCCGACCACTGGGGCCGGCCGATAATCGTGCGCTAGGTGCTTGTGCCGAGTTTGCCGGCGATGTGCTGCTGGTCGAATCGGAGCAGGACGACTATGTGCCGCACAGCACCTTGATGAGCTACCGCTCGGCGTTTGTCAGTGCCCATTCACTGACCCACCGGATTGTCGACGGCGCCGACCATGCACTCTCCAGCGACCGCAGCCAGAAAGCCTACAGTTCAATCCTGACGGCCTGGATCAGCGAGATGGTCATCGGTGCTCGACTCGACCATTACCCGCATCATTCGCCCTGGTACTCTTGAGCGGGTGGCAATGGGCAATGCAGGCCATCCGTTGTGCTGCGCGCCAGGCTGCTGAATGTCTGGAAGGCGGCAAAGTTCACGCCCTTGGCCTGGTGCTGACGGATCAGTTGCAGAAATGGCTCCTGCTCGAAGCTGCTGGTCGCCACCTCCCAGGCAGAACGCGACTGCCATTGCAGGTATTGCAGTACACGGCTGCCATCATCACTGGCCTGGACGCTCGCGCCCATCAACCCCGAATGCTTCGATGCCAACAGCTCGCTGCGCTCGACCAATGCCAGGACCAGGGCGTGCTGGCAAGCGGGTATCACCTCGAACTCAATCATCTGGGTAAAGCACAAGCGGCGCTCTGGAACCATCATGGGCATTGTCTCCCTGCCATTGAACTTGAGATGCAACGGCAAGCAGGGTAAAACCTCTAGTTAACTCAAGGTCAAGAGGTTTTTCAGCAATCCGAGCAGTGGCGCCAGGACCTGGCCCGACACATCGGCAAATCATCCCTGAACGGTTGCCAGGCGCAAGGCCAGGGCCTTGGCCTGCAATGCGACATCGGTGACCGCGGTACTTTCCCACCACATCCCACGCAGCGGCGGCCCCAATGCAAACAGGCGATCGCTGAAGTGGCCGTCGGCATGCTGCACGGCCCCGCCAGCATCGGCGCCGATCCCGAGGGCCAACGGCCCCGGCTGAATCAGCCCACGCTGCAGCAATTGCCTTGGCAGAGCTCGGTCCACACGCCGCCAGTCATATTCGATGCCACTGGAATTGATCAGCGCTGCTGCGCGAACCTCCGTGATCGTCGATTGACCACGAAACCGCACGGCGATGCTCGGCGACCCGCCAGGCACCGTAATCACGCGCTGTAGCGAGGCGGCATGAATCCGCAAACGCCCCTCTTGCAGCAGGCGCTGCAACATTGCCGCGCCCTGGGGAGGCGAACGATGGTGATGACTTTCCCACCACGGGCGCACATGCCGCACAAACTGCCGGCGCTGGCGGTCGCTGGCCTGGCTCCAAAGCCTTGCTATATGCACGCGCACCGTGTCCAGCGGTGCCTGCCAGTCAATACCCTGCTCGTATGCCTGCCGACATTCGGCGCGCAATGCCCGCAGCAATTGCAACGGGCTGCGCACGTCGGGATCGGCCGCGAGAAAATCGTTCCAGGCCGGCGGCTGACGGCGCACCTGCGGCAACAGCCCGTGGCGGGAAAACACCTCGACAGGCCCACGATGCCCTGCCACGTCGAGGGAAACCAATGCGTCGACCATGGTCAGGCCAGAACCAATGATCAACACCCGTCCATCTGGATCGATGTTGCCCATGGCGGCTACATCCCAAGGGTCCACTGCAGCGACGTTGAACCCATCGTCGTCGACCCGCGCCGTACGGGCCGCCGCGAACATTCCGGTGGCCAACACCGCACGTGCGCCTCGCAAGGATCGGCCATCGTCCAAGGTGACAACGAGGCCCTGCTGTTCCACCTGCAGGTCGACCACCTCGGCCTGTACATGCTCAAGCCAGGACCCCTGCCGCGCCCCCCACGCCTGGGCTTCGGCCAAGCGCTGACGCGCATAACAGCCGAACAAACCCCGCGGTGGAAACAGCTCGGCAACCGGTACACCCTGCTCGGCGGATTCGGGCCATCCCCCGGCGGCAATGTGTTGCTCCAGCCACTGAGTGAGGTCGTCGGCATTGTCCGGGTCAACGCTCATGCGCGCCGCATTGCCGTTAAGGGTGTGGCCCAATTGGGAGGCGCTGTAGGCCTCACCGCGCCCCAGTGCCTGGCGCGGTTCGATGACCAGCAGGCGGCGGCGTCCAGGTTGACGCAGCAACTGCGCGCCAAGCAGGGCGCCACTGAGGCCGCCGCCAATGATTAACACATCGGCGCTCGAGGATTCGGGTTGCAGCGGCGCACTCATGGGCTTCTCCGTCTTGTTTGCCGGAATAATAAGCAGGCGAACGCGGAAAAAGCAGCCACATCGGTACCAAAGTAGGATTAGCCAGCACTACTTGCCATCTGGCGGCGATAATCGCTGGGGGCAACCCCCGTGACCTTGAAGAACACTTTGCGGAAAGCGCCCGGGTCCTGGTAACCCACCCCCCAGGCAATCTGATCGATGCTGCGATTGGTGAACTCGAGCATCCGGCAGGCACGGCCAACGCGCACCTGTTGGCAGTACTCGGTGGGTTTCAACCCCGTGGCGTTGCGGAACCGGCGCAGGAAGGTACGTGATTCCAAGCCGGCACAATCGGCCATCGCGGCAAGGTTCACATCCCGCGCACCGCTGCTTTGCAGCCAGTGCTGGACCTTGAGCACCGCTTCGTCACCGTGATCCAGACGCGGCGTGAACACACTTCCCGGCCGCTGATTTTCAGTAATGCGCTCCACCGCCAGGAAACGCGCGGTCTCGGCTGCCAGCGTCTCGCCAAGATGACGCTCGATCAGCTTCAACCCCAGGTCGGTCCAGGCCATCAGGCCGGCCGACGTGATGATGTCGCCGTCATCGAGCAGCGGCAGGTTCGCTTCTACCTTGATCTTGGGGAACCGCTCGGCCAGAGACTGGGCAAAATTCCAGTGCGTGGTAGCTGCCCGCCCATCCAACAGGCCGCTGGCCGCGATAAAGAACACCCCCACACACACCGACACCAGCAGCACACCGCTGCCGTGCCACTGACGCAGGTCCTGACAATAGCGATCAAGCAATTCGGGTGCAGGCGCCTGGGTCAGGCTGGGTGGGATGATCATTACACGGGGGGCATGAGAGGAACCTGGATGGCTGTCATATGACACCGCAAGCTGCCCGCTTTCACCTTCACTCCAGTGGGTGACACGTAAAATAGGCCGCTCCAGGGCACCCAGGTCATGTCGCAGCCGACTGGCCACGGCAAACAGGTCGGTCAGCCCATGCACCGCTGCCAGCTGCGCGCCGGGGTACACCAACACCCCGATCTCGGCAACGTCGCACTCTTTAGCCATTGTCAGTTTTTCCCGCCAAATTGTCGTTTGCGCCAATCCGCAAGCACACCGCTCAAGCCTATAACTATCACCACACCGCAACCACTCCCCTACGAGGCTTTTGCAATGAGCAAGCATGCACTGATCGTCATTGATATTCAGAACGACTACTTCCCCGGCGGCAAATGGACCCTGGATGGTGCAGACACGGCTGCAGACAATGCCGGCAAGGTGATCGCCGCTGCACGCGCCAAGGGTGACCTGGTGGTGCATGTGCGTCATGAGTTCGAGTCCAGCGATGCCCCCTTCTTCACCCCAGGCTCCGAGGGCGCGCAGATCCATCCCAAGGCCGCCGCCCTGCCGAGCGAGCCAGTAGTGCTCAAGCACAAGGTCAACGCGTTCCTCGACACCAACCTCCAGTCGCTCCTGGACCAGCACCAGACAGAGGCAGTTACGGTCATCGGCAGCATGAGTCATATGTGCATCGACGCCGCCACCCGGGCCGCTGCCGACCTTGGCTATGCCACAACTGTTATCCATGACGCCTGTGCCACCCGCGCACAGGAGTTCAATGGCGTGACCACTCCGGCTGCCCAGGTCCATGCGACCTATATGGCTGCTCTGGCATTTGGTTACGCCCAGGTGATTTCAACCCAGGACTTTCTGGCGCTGAACAGGGATTGAGCATCGCGGGGCAAGCCTGCACCTATAGGGAGAGAGGCTTGCCCTGCGATCAGATAACCACATTGCGCACAAACCGCGTGGCAACATCGCCTTCATTGCGATAGGCATGCACGCGGTTACTGGCATAGCTGAAAAAGTCTCCCGCCTGCAGCTGATGACGCAGGTCTTCGATGACCAAGGTCAGGCAACCTTCAAACACATACAACTGCTCGCTCCAGCCATCGGCATCGGCTTCGCACTGGTAGACCTCGCCTGGTTCAAGGCGCCATTCCCAAAGCTCGACCTCCCGACTGGCCTGCGAACTCGCCAGCAGCACAGCCTTGCTGCCAGGATGAACACCTGCCCAGGCAAGCTCGTTGATTCGGCTGGGGTCGCGGTTGTCTGGCGCCTGGATCAAATCGGTGAAGGCAACATCGAGCGCCTCGGCAATACGATCCAGCGTGGTCAGGCTGACATTCTTCTCGCCCGCCTCGATGGCCACCAGCATGCGTCGGCTGACCCCGGACTTTTCTGCCAGGGCACTCTGGCTGAGCTCGGCGGCATGACGCAGGCGGCGGATGTTCTGGCTGACATGTTGCAGCACCGAGGCGCGCTGGCTGGAATCTTTGTGCACTATATTGCTCACTGATAGGGTTTGCGCAGTATACTGCCCACTTCGCCGCAATTGTGCGTCGCTCCTCTTCCGTGTGCAAGGCCATGACCCCTACCAACACTACCGAACGCCCTTCCGTTACCTTCCGGCTGAGCAAGGCCGAACTGGTCCTGGTGTTCATCACCATGCTTTGGGGTGGCACATTCCTGCTGGTGCACAACGTCATGACGGTGAGCGGGCCGATGTTCTTCGTTGGCCTGCGCTTCGCCTTTGCCGCCTTGTTTGTCGGCCTGGTTTCGGCACGCGCGCTGTCGGGACTCACTGCGACCGAACTCAAGGCCGGTGTTTTGATCGGTGTCTCGATCATGCTGGGCTACGGCTTGCAGACCTATGGACTGCAGACCATCAGCAGCAGCCAGTCGGCTTTCATTACCGCGCTGTACGTACCGTTCGTGCCCTTGCTGCAATGGCTGGTGCTGGGTCGTCGCCCTGGCCTGATGCCGACCCTCGGGATCGGCCTGGCATTTGTCGGCCTGATGTTGCTGGCGGGGCCTGAAGGCGGCTCGCTGCACATGAGTGCGGGGGAGATTGCCACGCTGGTCAGTGCGGTGGCCATCGCGGCGGAAATCATTCTGATCAGTCGCTATGCCGGCAAGGTCGATGTCCGCAGAGTGACCGTGGTGCAACTGGCGACCGCCTCGGCGCTGTCGTTCATGATGGTCGTCCCCACCCAGGAGCCGCTGCCGGACTTTTCCGGGTTGCTGTTGCTCAGCGCCTTGGGGCTTGGCGCGATGAGTGCGGTGATCCAGGTCGCGATGAACTGGGCGCAGAAGTCGGTTTCACCCACCCGCGCCACCTTGATCTACGCCGGTGAGCCGGTGTGGGCGGGGGTGGTCGGGCGTATTGCCGGCGAGCGACTGCCGGGCATCGCGCTGGTCGGGGGCCTGCTCATTGTGGTTGCGGTGATCGTCAGTGAGCTGAAGATCAAGCGCCGCGAGCCGGAATCCGCGGCGCTCGAAAGCCGGGGCCAGGAGCAGGAAGCAGGGCGCTAGTCGGCAAAACCGGTCTATCCTTTGAAAAAAACTGTTATAAAAAAATCGTTTAATACGCCCTAATCTTAGGGATCTAGCGCCGCTTGTGTGTTGGTGATCGACAGTGCGCCACGTATGATCCCTTACAAACTCCTGCAGATTAGAAATCTATGTCCTTGATAGTGCTACTGCTTCTGCCGTTCGTCGGCAGCTGCCTGGCGGCTGTCTTGCCGCACAACGCACGCAACAGCGAGTCGCTGCTGGCCGGTCTTGTCGCCCTGATCGGCACCGTCCAGGTCGCCTTGATGTACCCGCAGATTGCCCATGGCGGCGTGATCCGGGAAGAGTTTCTGTGGCTGCCGAGCCTGGGCCTGAACCTGGTCCTGCGCATGGACGGTTTCGCCTGGCTGTTCTCACTGCTGGTGCTGGGCATTGGCACACTGGTGTCACTGTATGCACGCTACTACATGTCACCACAGGACCCGGTGCCACGCTTCTTTGCCTTCTTCCTGGCCTTCATGGGCGCAATGCTCGGCCTGGTGATCTCCGGCAACCTGATCCAGATCGTGTTCTTCTGGGAATTGACCAGCCTGTTTTCATTCCTGCTGATCGGCTATTGGCACCACCGCGCCGACGCCCGTCGCGGCGCCTACATGGCCCTGATGGTCACCGGTGCCGGTGGTTTGTGCCTGCTGGCGGGGGTACTGCTGCTCGGCCATGTGGTCGGCAGCTACGACCTGGACAAGGTCCTTGCTGCCGGCGAGCAAATTCGTAGCCACGCCTTGTACCCCATCCTGCTTCCCCTGATCCTCCTCGGCGCCTTGACGAAAAGCGCACAGTTTCCTTTCCACTTCTGGCTGCCCCATGCCATGGCGGCGCCGACGCCGGTATCGGCCTATCTGCACTCTGCAACCATGGTCAAGGCTGGAGTGTTTCTCCTGGCGCGCCTGTGGCCGGTACTCTCCGGCAGTGAGGAGTGGTTCTGGATCGTCGGCGGTGCCGGTGCCTGCACCCTGCTGCTGGGTGCATTCGCAGCCATGTTCCAGAATGACCTCAAGGGGCTCCTGGCCTACTCCACCATCAGCCACCTGGGCCTGATTACCCTATTGCTGGGCCTGAACAGCCCGCTGGCAGCCGTCGCGGCAGTGTTTCACATTCTCAACCATGCCACCTTCAAGGCCTCGCTGTTCATGGCCGCCGGCATCATCGACCATGAAAGCGGTACCCGTGATATTCGCCGCCTGAGCGGCCTGTTCCGGCTTATCCCGTTTACCGCGACCCTGGCCATGGTAGCCAGTGCGTCCATGGCCGGGGTGCCGCTGATGAACGGCTTCCTGTCCAAGGAGATGTTCTTCGCTGAAACCGTGTTCATCACGTCCAGCGCCTGGATCGAAACAGCCTTGCCGGTGATCGCCACGCTCGCGGGGACCTTCAGCGTGGCCTATGCCTTGCGTTTTACCGTCGACGTGTTCTTCGGCCCGCCCGCTACCGACTTGCCCCACACCCCTCACGAGCCACCGCGGTGGATGCGTGCCCCGGTAGAACTGCTGGTGCTGACGTGCCTGGTGGTAGGCATGTTCCCTGCCCAGTCGGTTGGGCCGCTGCTGGCCGCCGCGGCCCTGCCGGTGGTGGGTGGCACATTGCCGGAGTACAGCCTGGCGATCTGGCACGGCTGGAACGCACCGCTGATCATGAGCCTGATCGCCATGAGTGGCGGTGTAGTGCTCTACCTGTTGCTGCGCAACCAGCTCAAGCTGGGGCGCTTCCCTCAACCACCATTGATCGAACGCTTCAATGGCAAGCGCATGTTCGAGCGTGGTCAGGTGCTGCTGATGCGCATGGCGCGGCGCATCGAGCGCACCTTGACCACCCGACGCCTGCAGAAGCAGCTGTTCATGCTGGTGCTGGCCGCCCTTCTGGCAGGCCTGCTGCCGATGCTGCAGAGCGGACTGAGCTGGGGCGACCGCCCGAAGATCCCGGGCTCCGGTGTGTTCGTCATGCTCTGGCTGATTGCCATTGCCTGCGCCCTCGGCGCGGCCTGGCAAGCCAAGTACCACCGCCTGGCGGCATTGACCATGGTCAGTGTCTGCGGCTTGATGACCTGTATCACCTTCGTCTGGTTCTCGGCGCCAGACCTGGCGCTCACCCAGCTGGTGGTCGAAGTGGTCACCACCGTCTTGATCCTGCTCGGCCTGCGCTGGCTGCCCCGGCGTATCGAAGGCGTATCGCCCTTGCCGGGCAGCCAGGAGCGGGCTCGCCTGCGGCGCCTGCGCGACCTGATCCTCGCGGTCATGGTCGGTGCCGGCATGGCATTGCTGTCCTACGCAATGCTGACCCGTCCGACGCCCAATATCATCTCGTCGTTCTACCTGAGCCGGGCATTGCCAGAAGGTGGCGGTACCAACGTGGTCAACGTCATGCTGGTGGACTTCCGCGGCTTCGACACCCTCGGCGAGGTGACCGTGCTGGTGGCCGTTGCCCTGGCCGTGTTCGCCCTGTTGCGACGCTTCCGCCCGCCTCGCGAGAGCATGCAACTGCCGGCTCAGCAACGCCTGCTGGCGCCGGACGTGGTAACCGATCTGGTCAACCCTCGTCAGGCCGCAGATACGGCGCTGGGCTTCATGATGGTGCCAGCTGCGCTGGTTCGCCTGCTGCTGCCGATTGCCCTGGTGGTATCGATGTACCTGTTCATGCGCGGGCACAACCAGCCAGGCGGTGGTTTTGTCGCCGGCCTGGTGATGTCGGTCGCCTTCATTCTCCAGTACATGGTCGCCGGCACCCAATGGGTCGAGGCGCAAATGAGCCTGCGGCCGCTACGCTGGATGGGCACGGGCCTGCTGTGCGCCACACTCACCGGCGGCGGCGCGATGCTGCTCGGCTACCCCTTCCTGACCACTCATACGGCACATCTGCATCTACCGGTTCTGGGTGACATCCATTTTGCCAGCGCGCTGTTCTTCGATGTCGGCATCTTCACCGTGGTGGTCGGCTCGACCCTGTTGATCCTCACTGCCCTGGCCCACCAGTCGGTACGTGGACACCGTCCTGCCAGCCAACCCAAAGCCACACAGACAGGAGCCGCCTGATGGAAGAAGTCATCGCAATCGCCATTGGTGTGCTTGCCGCCTCCGGGGTCTGGCTGATCCTTCGGCCACGGACGTTCCAGGTGGTGATGGGCCTGTGCCTGCTCTCCTATGGCGTCAATCTGTTCATCTTCAGCATGGGTAGCCTGTTTATCGGCAAAGAGCCGATCATCAAGGATGGTGTGCCCCAGGACCTGCTCAACTACACCGACCCGCTGCCCCAGGCCCTGGTGCTCACCGCCATCGTCATCAGCTTCGCCATGACCGCACTGTTCCTGGTGGTGCTCCTGGCGTCGCGTGGGTTGACCGGCACCGACCACGTCGATGGCCGGGAGTCCAACGAATGAGCTTCATGAACCAACTGATCATCGCCCCCATCCTGCTGCCCCTGCTGACGGCGGCATTGATGCTGCTGCTAGGCGAAAAGCGCCGCCCCCTCAAGGCCCGCCTCAACCTGTTCTCCAGCCTGCTGGGACTGGCGATCTCCATCACCTTGCTGCTGTGGGTACAGGGCCAGGGCCAGGCCAGCTCCATCGGTGTCTACTTGCCCGGCAACTGGCCGGCGCCGTTTGGCATCGTGCTGGTGGTCGACCGTCTTGCTGCCCTTATGCTGGTGTTGACCGGGATCGTCGGGGTCAGTGCCCTGTTGTTTGCCATGGCCCGCTGGGATGGCGCCGGGGCCAGCTTCCACGCCTTGTTCCAGATCCAGCTGATGGGCTTGTACGGCGCCTTCCTGACCGCCGACCTGTTCAACCTGTTCGTGTTCTTCGAAGTGCTGCTGGCAGCGTCCTATGGCCTGCTGCTGCACGGTTCGGGCCGGGCCCGGGTGAAGGCCGGCCTGCACTACATTGCCATCAACCTGTTCGCCTCTTCGCTGTTCCTGGTGGGCGCGGCCATGCTCTATGGTGTCACCGGCACGCTGAACATGGCCGACCTGGCTGTGAAAATCCCGCTGGTACCCGAAGCCGACCGTGGCTTGCTGCATGCCGGCGCGGCAATTCTGGCCACCGCGTTCCTGGCCAAGGCGGGCATCTGGCCGTTGAATTTCTGGCTGGTGCCGGCCTACTCCGCCGCCAGCGCTCCGGTGGCGGCACTGTTCGCGATCATGACCAAGGTGGGTATCTATACCGTGCTGCGCCTGTGGACCTTGCTGTTTTCCGGGCAGGCAGGGGCCTCGGCTTTCTTCGGTGGCGAGTGGCTGATCTATGGCGGCCTGGCAACCCTGGCCTGTGCCGCCGTGTCGATCCTTGCCGCCCAGCGCCTGGAACGCATGGCCAGCCTGAGCATCCTGGTGTCGGCAGGCACCTTGATGGCTGCCATCGGCTTCGGCCAGGTGGCGTTGACCGCGGGCGCCTTGTTCTACCTGGTCAGCTCCACCCTGGCACTGTGCACCCTGTTCCTGCTGGCGGAGTTGATCGAGCGCTCCCGCTCTGCCAACGAGTTGCCGCTCGATGACGACGATTGCCACCCTTCACCGCTGGAATCGTTGCATCCTCCCAAAGGCATCAACCTCGATGACGAGCAAAAGGCCGTGATCGGCCAGGTGATCCCCTGGACCATGGCATTCCTGGGCTTGAGCTTCATCGCGTGTGCGCTACTGATCATCGGCATGCCGCCACTCTCGGGCTTCATCGGCAAGGTCAACCTGATCGCTGCGCTGTTCAATCCCCAAGGCCTGGGCGTTGCCCCCGAGCAAGCGCTTTCAGTACAGGGCTGGACACTGGTAGCGCTGCTGGTGCTGTCGGGCATGGCCTCATTGATCGCCTTGACCCGGGTCGGCATCCAGCGCTTCTGGACCCCTCAGGAACGCCCATCGCCGCTGCTGCGTCGCTACGAATGCATTCCCATCGTTGCCTTGCTCGGCCTGTGCATTGTCCTGAGCGTGCGTGCAGAGCCCTTGCTGCGTTACACCCAGGACACCGCCGCCAGCCTGCAGGATCCTGAGCAGTACATCAGCGCGGTATTCGGTACTCGGCCGATCCCCGGCCCGACCACCCTGGCCACCCGTACACAGGTGCAACCATGAGACGCCTGTTCCCCGCCCCCCTGCTGTCGTTGTCGTTGTTGCTGCTGTGGCTGGTCCTGAACGTGTCGGTGAGTCCCGGCAACCTGTTGCTGGGAGCCTTGCTGGGCATTCTGGCGCCCATCCTGATGGCACCGCTGCGGCCCTTGTCTGTACGCATCAGTCACCCGGGGACGGTAGTGCGCCTGATCGTGCGGGTCGGCATCGATGTACTGGTGTCCAACCTCCAGGTTGCCAGGAGTGTCTGGACGGCCAAGCGCCACCCACCGCGCTCGCGCTTCGTGCATATTCCACTGGAACTGCGCGACGCCCACGGCCTGGCGGCGCTGTCGATGATCACCACCGTGATCCCAGGCACTATCTGGTCGGAACTGGCACTGGACCGCAGCGTCCTGCTGTTGCATGTGTTCGACCTGGACGATGAAGCGCAGTTTATCGAGCACTTCAAACATACCTATGAACGCCCGCTGATGGAGATCTTCGAATGACTGGCCTGCTTGCCAACGCCATTCTCGCCAGCCTGTTCATTTTTGCCCTGGCCATGGCCCTGACACTGTTCCGGCTGTTTCGCGGCCCTTCGGCCCAGGACCGCGTCCTGGCACTGGACTACCTCTATATCCTGGCGATGCTGACCATGCTGGTGCTGGGCATCCGCTATGCCAGTGATACCTATTTTGAAGGGGCGTTGTTGATCGCGTTGTTTGGCTTTGTCGGCTCGTTTGCCCTGGCCAAGTTCCTGCTGCGCGGAGAGGTAATCGAATGAACAACCTGAACGAGTTGCCGTTCTGGATCGAGTTGCTGGTCGCGATATTGCTGCTGCTTAGCAGCCTGTTTGCCCTGAGCGGGGCACTGGGCCTGATTCGCCTGAAAGATTTCTTTCAACGCATGCACCCGCCTGCCCTCGCCTCGACGCTGGGCACCTGGTGTGTCGCACTCGCTTCGATCCTGTACTTCTCGACGCTCAAGCAGACACCGGTGCTGCACGCCTGGCTGATCCCGATCCTGATGGCAATCACCGTGCCGGTGACCACCTTGCTACTGGCCCGCGCCGCGCTGTTTCGCAAGCGCATGGCAGGTGACAAAGTCCCGGGGGAAATCAGCAGCACCCGTGAGCGGGCAACCAAAGCCTAAGCCGTCAGTTTTTGCAGCTCACGGCGAACCATCGCAGCGAATTCAGGGGGGCCCAGCTGATATAGCTGGGTGGCGACCCAGTCCAACCAAGCCCCTTGCAAACGCGGACGCTGTGCCAACCACTGCTCAGCTTGCTCTCGCGCCTTGGCCTGGTGGCGTGCATGAAACTCGGCGCGCCCACGGGTCTCTATCGGTGCGTTCACTCGCTGGCCTTGAAGGTGGTCAGCTCACCCTTGCGCCATTTGGCGGCCTTGCCGGTGGCAGCCTTCAGAATTTTGCTCAAGCCTTCCTGCAACTGCTGGTGTGCGGCAAAAACCAACACCACACCCTGGCCTTCACGCAAGACGATACCTTCGCCCTCAGGCACAGAGACAAAGGCATAGTCGCCCAGGCCATAAACTGTCAGTTTGATGTCACGAAAACGTACTTCCAGTTTGCCACCTTCGCGGCTGGGCAACACGGCGGCGCGAAAGTGATCGCCAACCTTCAGCTCCAGACGTTGTTTGTCATCGACCACCATTGCAACATCGGTATCGATCTCGGCCATGTACAGGCCTTCCGCGTTTTGCTCGGTAACATAGACAAAACGCGATTGAAACTGTTTGACCAATTTGGCCCGAAGATCGCCCAGGACAAACAGGGCATGGGTATCCAGATTACTGACTGCCAATGAAGAATTCCTCAAAACCGATTACACATCGCCGCCACACGGAAACCAAGGTTCCGTGAAGGCACCGGCACTTCAATTTGAAGTCTGAAAGACTAATGGATAAGCGTACGAATAGCCTGAGCTGACAGCCGCGCAAGTGAGCGGGATTAATTACCTTTCTCTGCCAGCCCAGGCCTGGTGGCGGATGTTCAGCAGAATTCCTCAATCAGAACAGCCATGTCTGACAGCACTAGCGCAATAAAAATGCGATAGATAAAGGCAGGCTCTTCAACAGAATGAGTGCCGGAAAATCATCCGCAATACACAGGGGAGTGAATATGCACGAAAACACCGATTTACGTCGAGAGCTCAATACCCATTCCTGTGCAGATTGTTCTACCACCACGGTGTCGACACCCCGCTACGTGGTGATCCCCGCCGGCAAGTCTTTTTTCCATGTCACCGAGCATGCCACTGGAAGAGTCAAGGGCTTCCGTCGTGAGCACAACCAGGCCTGTGCCCTGGCCCGCGACCTGGAAAGTTGATTGCCACGACCTCAGCCGGCCTGGCGCGCCACGACGGGTCGGCTGCCTGCATTCAATTGCTCAAGCCACGCCGCACGGCACTCCTGGGCTTCGGCGCGGCAGGCAAAGGCCGTACCACGGCGCTCGCCGTTGACCAGCACCACCCAGCACACTCGCTTGCCCAAGGCCTGCAGAGACGGGGGCACACCACTTCCAATCATCACAGCTACATCGACTTGGCTATGCATCATTCCCTCCGGAATTTATTAGCAACCTAACGATATGGCCATGATAAGGCCTGCACCGCTGCGGAAAAAGCTATCCACCGCATAGCTGTTTTGCATCAGCGGTAACAAAGCTGACTCAGTTAAATACCGCTTGCTGTGGTCGGTAGCCCAGCCGCAACCCGCCCCAATGACGTCCCTTGACCCGAATAGGTACCGACAAATCGTGCATCAACTCACCCGTGTCGCGCGTGTAGGTCTGTAACAGGACCGCCTGCTGATGGCTGCCGCAGCGAATGCCTGTGCGGTCGTCGAACTTGCGCTTGCTGCGATTGTGCGCGGTATCCACCGCCTCATCGCCGGTCAACGGCTGGTTGAATGCCATGTTATGGGTGGGGACGTAGCCTTGCTGGGTACAGGCGATGGCAAATACCAGCCCCTCATGCTGCTTCAGCAAGGGCTCCTGGATGGCGGGCAGGACCTGATCGGTGTAGCGGTCGAATCGCGTCTGGTAGCGCGCTGGCGAGGTACTCGCAATGCGCTGGTAATGACGATCGAACAGATCCTCCAGGCCGATTCGCCCCAAGGTAACATCGGCCTCGAACTGTGCCTCGATCTGCTGGGCCCCTTGCCGGGCCAGGTCATAGACCCGCTGGTGGTAATCGTCCAGGCCGACCTCGGCCAGTCGCTCGCTGATACTCTCTGCCTGGCCTTCCAGCTGCACCGCGGCCTGGGCCAGCCGCTGGGTTTGCTGGTCACTGGCCTGCAGATCACTGCGCATGCGTGCCACTGCCTCGAACAGGCTGTCCAGTTGGACCCGGTTGGTCTCGGTACCCTCGGCGATTTCGCCGATCTGCTGCTCCACCCCGGCAGCCAGGCTGGCAATGCTGTCCAGCTGCTCACCGGTGTGCTCGACCTGGTCAACACCGCTGTGCAGGTCATCCGACAATGTGCGGATCTGCTCGACCACCTGGGCCGTACGCTCCTGAATGTCAGCGACCATCAGGCCGACCTCCTGCGTGGCACTGGCCGTGCGCCCGGCCAAGCCACGAACCTCATCGGCCACCACGGCAAAGCCACGACCGTGCTCCCCTGCCCTGGCCGCCTCGATGGCCGCGTTGAGCGCCAACAAATTGGTCTGGCTGGCAATGGACTGTATCACCAGGGTGACCCGGGCAATGTCTTCACTGCGCTGGTGCAAGGCCTCGATCAACTCGCGGCTGGCGCTGGCACGCGCGCTCAGCTGGTGCATCCGCTGGATCGACTCCGCCAGCACTTCGCGCCCACTGGCGCTGCTCTGGTGAGCGGTGCGCGCAGCAGCCAAAGCATGCTGGCTCAGTTGGGAGGTAGCCTTCTCGGTGCCGATCATGACTTCGGCACTGCTGACGATCTGCGCCGCAGCGTCCAGTTGCGACTGCAGCTTGCTCGCCAGCTGTTGCACTGAGAACGCCACACCCGCAGCCGACAGGGCGTTGTGGCTGGTGGTCCTGGCAAGGTCGCGTGTCAAGTCACCCAGTGGGTCGCTGTCAGCCTGGACAACTGCAAGGGGCTTGCGCAAGCGAGGAACCCACAAGGCCAACAATGCCAACGGCAAGCAGACATAGACTGACACCCCGGCAAACGCCATGGCCGCCAGTACCCCCGTCAGCACCAGGCTTTGCAGTAACAGCATCGACCAGGGCGCAGTACCACTCGACGCAACTTCAGGCTCCAGCAAGTCACCAGACAGCGATTCATTTCGCAGCATGTTCGAGCTCCAACGCGGCATGTTGTTATTGTACGGCCATTAAAAGCCACTATAACGCCATTATCCATGCTCCTTTCGGTGTACAGCCTTTACCCTTGATGCAGGACAACAAACGCAAAAACCCCGGGGAGCGATTCCCGGGGTTCTTGTTGGACACCTGTGTCTGTCAGGCTTGACGCTGGTGCTTGTCGATCTGCTCGTGACGCTCTTGAGCTTCGATGCAGTACTTGGTGGTCGGGCTGATCAGCAGACGCTTCAGGCCGATTGGCTCACCGCTGTCGTCACACCAGCCGAAGCTCTCGTCGGCAATACGGCCCAACGCCATTTCCAGTTGTGGCAGCAGACGCTGATCACGTTCGATCGCGTTCACCAACCAGTGGCGCTCTTCTTCGACCGAGGCGGCATCGGCAGGATCGGCAGGCGTATCCAGGCTTTCGATGGTTACACGGCTCTGCTCGATGCGCTCATGGGTCTCAACCTTCATCGACTGCAGCAGCGCGGTGAAGTAAGCCAGTTGCTCAGCGTTCATGTAATCATCGGCCGGCATGGCCAGCAACTTTTCCTTTGTCATTGATTTCTCTATAAAAAATACGTGCATTAAGGCGAATCGGGTGCTCCTGGCGAACAGCTCGCCAGCAGCGGAATTCTTCAAGCACCATCCGGCACTCAATTTACAGGGGGCGGCAGTCTACGGCCGAGATTCGCACTGGGCAACAGGAATGACGGTGCAATTGACCGAAAAGGCCCACAAGTGCTTCCCCTGGCGCGGGTTTATAACAAAAAAACTACCTGCGCGGCGCTTTCCTGGGGACAAACGGTGTATTGGCGGCAAAAAGCTTGTAACAAATTCTCGTCTGCCGCTGTAAGCAGGTTTCCCTCAACCCAGCAACTGGCTCAACACCGCGCGCAACTTGCCCGGCTTCACAGGTTTGTTCAGCAACGGTACACCGAGGCGCTGCATGGCCCGGCGACTCTGCTCGCTGCGGTCGGCGGTGATCATCACGGCAGCGATGCGCTGGCCGAAATGACCACGCAGGTCACGCACCACCTCGCACCCGGTCACCCCATGGTCGAGGTGAAAATCTGCCAGGATCAACTCCGGCACCTGTCCCGCAAGCACTGCCAGCGCTTCACTATAGTCAGCGGCGGTCACCACTTCACATCCCCACTGCTGCAACAGCGCCGCCATACTCTGCTGGATACTCGATTCGTTATCCAGCACCAGCAATCGCCGCCCCGGCAACGGATCACCAAGCGCAGCGTGCACGAAGGCCGTCGCAGCCGGGGCTTGTGGCAGGTACGGCGACAACGGCACCTCGATGCTGAACACCGAGCCACAGCCCGGCCAGGAGCGCACCTGAACCCGGCACTCGAGGATCCGCGCAATGCGCTCGACAATGGCCAAGCCCAGCCCTACCCCCTTGCGATCGGCAGCCCGGCCCACATCCAGTTGGTTGAACTCGAGAAAGATGGATTCGAGGCGATCGGCTGCAATGCCTCGCCCGGTGTCCCAGACCTCCAGCCGCACATGCGCGCCCTGTCGGCGGGCACCGAGCAGAATGTGCCCCTGTTCGGTGTAGCGGCAGGCGTTGCTGATGAAGTTGCGCAGAATTCGCGTCAACAGACGCAGGTCGGTACGAACGGCCAACCGGCCACTGCGAACCCGCAAGCCCAGGCCAGCAGCTTCGGCCACCGGCTGGAACTCCGAGGCCAGGGGAGCCAGCACTTCGTCCAGGCTGTAGAGATCCAGGTCCGGTTTGACTGCGGCCTGGTCCAGCCGGGAAATATCCAGCAGGTCGGTCAGCAAGTCTTCGGCGCCTTCCAGCGCCTGGTGCGCGCGCTCGACCAGCTGTTGCTCGGCAGCGGGCAAACTGCGCTCGCGCAGGGTGGAAATCAGCAACCGCGCGGCATTGAGCGGTTGCAACAGATCGTGGCTGGCGGCCGCCAGGTACTTGTCTTTGCTGCGATTGGCCGCCTGGGCGGCATCACGGGCCTCGATCAGTTCGTTGGTGCGCTCGGCGACCCGCTGCTCCAGTTGATCGTTGAGCTGCTGCAGGCGTTGCTGGGCCAGTTTGCGTTCGGTGATGTCAGCCACAAAGCCTTCCACCACACCCGGCTCGTCCGGACGCAGCAGCAGGTTCATCAGCACGTCGATATGGCTGCCGTCACGCCGGCGCAACTGGGTTTCATAGCCGATTAGCGCTTGCTCGCGTTGCAGTGCCTGGGCAATGGTCCGCAGTTCATCCTGGCCACCGGCGAACAGGTGGCTGGCCAGGTCCCGGCGCGAGAGCAACAGCGCAGGTGCGTCAGGGTAGCCCAACATACGTGCCAGCGCAGGGTTGGCGGCGCGCATGCCATCGACGAGGCTGGCCTGGAAAATGCCGTGCACAGCATGCTCGAACAACCATTTGTAGCGATTGCGCTCTGCTTCCAGTTCCTCCAGGCGTACGGCCAGCTCCGGATAATGACTTTTGCGTACGGTGTGATTGCTCAGCCCCAACAACCCAGCCAGCGCGTCACCCTGGAGGTCAGAGGGCCTCGCCATACACCACCTCGACGTCGCGCTGACTGGAACTGCGCGGGTTGGTGAGGATGCAGGGATCGCCCATGGCGTGCTGGGACAGGAACGGGATGTCGGTCATTCCCACCCCGTGCAGGCTCAAGGTTTCATGAAAGCCAACCGCATGTTTGAGAGCGATCAGGTGCTCGACCAGGCGCTGGCTGATCTGCTTGTGGTTAAGACCCCGGCAATCGATGCCCAAGGTCTGCGCGATCACTTTGAAGCGATCGGGTGCTGCGCTGTAGTTGAATGCCACCACATGCTCGACCAGCACCGCGTTGCACAGCCCATGGGGCAGGTCGAGAAAGCCTCCAAGGCTATGGGACATGGCATGTACCGCGCCAAGAATCGCATTGGAAAAGGCAAGCCCGGCCTGCATGCTGCCAAGCATGATTTTTTCCCGCAGGGCAATATCGCTCGGGTTGGCAATCATCTCCACCAGGTTACCGTTGATCAGGCGCATGGCTTCCAGCGCGTGAGGATCCGTCAAGGGGCCGTGACCGGTGGACACGAACGCTTCGATGGCATGCACCAGTGCATCGATACCGGTACAGGCCGACAGGAACGGGTCCATGCTCAGGGTGGTTTCCGGGTCGATCAACGACACGTCGGGCACCACCGCCTTGCTGACGATAGAGAACTTCATCCGCTCCTGCTGGTTGGAGATAATCACGAACTGCGACACGTCGGCGGAGGTGCCGGCCGTGGTGGGGATGAGGATCAATGGGGGGCTGGGCACACGGATGGTGTCGACACCTTCGAACTCGAGGATGTGGCGACCGTGGGCCACCACAATGCCGATGCCCTTGGCACAGTCCATCGGGCTGCCACCGCCGACGGCGACGATCACGTCGCACTGCTCACTGCGATAGCGCTCGGCACCGCTCATCACTTCCTCGACCCGCGGGTTGGGCGAGACCTCGGTGTACAGGCAGTAGTCAATGCCCTGCCCTTGCAGACTGGCCTCGATATCGGTTACCCAGCCAGCAGCGATCACGCCCGGGTCACTGACCAGCAGTACCTTGCGCGCGCCGAAGGTTCTGGCGTAGTTGGCCACATGATGCCGGCAACCGGCGCCAAAGATGATTTCCGGGGAAACGAATTTGCGCAACTGGCTCAATTTCGGGCTCATGCGAGGCCTGTATCGTTGTTGTAGTCGTAAGCGCCAGCCTACTGCATCCGGGTATGAATGCAATCAGGCCCGAAAGGGCCTGAAACGACAACGCCGGCTGCTGCAAACAACAACCGGCGCCAGAGGGATCAACGATTGGCGAAGTACATCGTCACTTCAAACCCGATACGCAGATCAGTGAACGCAGGCTTTTTCCACATAGGTCCATCCTCTAATGGCACCACAGGATTGCGGTGCTTCTATTAATACACCGTTGTCGGTACGGGTCGAATGCTACTTTGGAAGCGATTTGGTACAGCTACCCGGGCGATCAGAAGAACCCCAGCGGATTGATGTCGTAGCTGACCAGCAGGTTCTTGGTCTGCTGGTAGTGGTCGAGCATCATCTTATGGGTCTCGCGACCGACCCCGGATTTCTTGTAGCCACCGAACGCGGCGTGCGCCGGGTACAGGTGGTAACAGTTGGTCCACACACGGCCCGCCTTGATGCCCCGGCCCATGCGGTAGGCGCGATTGATATCGCGGGTCCACACCCCGGCGCCCAGCCCGAACTCGGTATCGTTGGCAATGGCCAATGCCTCGGCCTCGTCCTTGAAGGTGGTCACGCCCACCACCGGACCGAAGATCTCCTCCTGGAACACGCGCATCCGATTGTGCCCCTTGAGCAGGGTCGGCTGGATGTAATAACCCGTGGACAGGTCGCCGCCCAGTCGCTCGCAGTCGCCGCCAGCCAGCACTTGAGCGCCCTCTTCCTGGGCTATCTGCAGGTAGGAAAGAATCTTGTAGTACTGTTGCTCCGAGGCCTGGGCGCCCACCATGGTTTCGGTGTCCAGGGGGTTGCCGCGCTTGATCTGGCTGATTTTCTTCAGCACCTGCTCCATGAACGGCTCATAGATCGACTCTTGCACCAAGGCTCGTGACGGGCAGGTACAGACTTCTCCCTGGTTGAAAAAGGCCAGCACCAGGCCTTCAGCGGCTTTCTCGATGAACGCCGGCTCGGCCTGCATGATGTCCTCGAAGAAAATGTTCGGCGATTTCCCTCCCAGTTCCACCGTTGATGGAATGATGTTTTCGGCGGCGCACTTGAGAATATGCGCGCCCACCGGGGTGGAGCCGGTAAAGGCAATTTTGGCGATGCGCTTGCTGGTGGCCAGGGCTTCGCCAGCTTCGCGTCCAAAGCCCTGGACAATATTCAGTACACCCGGCGGCAGCAGGTCACCGACCAGCTCCGCAAACACCGTGATCGACAACGGCGTTTGCTCAGCCGGCTTCAGAACCACACAGTTACCCGCCGCCAGGGCCGGGGCCAGCTTCCAGGCCGCCATCAGCAGCGGGAAGTTCCACGGAATGATCTGCCCGACCACACCCAGCGGCTCGTGAAAGTGGTAGGCCGCGGTCATGTCGTTGATTTCGGCAGCGCTGCCCTCCTGGGCGCGAATGCAACCGGCAAAATAGCGAAAATGATCGGCAGCCAGCGGCACATCGGCATTGAGCGTCTCGCGGATGGCTTTGCCGTTGTCCCAGGTTTCGCTGATGGCCAGTACTTCAAGATGTGCTTCGATACGGTCGGCAATCTTCAGCAAGATGCGCGAACGCTCCTGGACCGACGTACGTCCCCAGGCATCGGCGGCGGCATGGGCAGCGTCCAGGGCACGCTCGATATCATCGGCGTTCGAGCGTGGGAACTCTGCAATCGGCTGGCCGTTGACCGGAGAACTATTGGTGAAGTACTGGCCACTGAGCGGCGCAACGAAATCACCGCCGATGTAATTGCCATAACGTGATTTGAAATTTGCAATTGCATCCGGCGTACCGGGGGCTGCATAGATCATGATGGGGCCTCTGCTGATCGAGGCCTGTCGCAACGACAGGCAGTGAGTCGATCTTATTCAGCGAGGCAGGCGGGACGAATCGGCCCTTGGCAGGGAACGACTACTCATTTGGTAGTAAGGCACAGGCCGGGGTAGCAAGGTTGCCTGCCACCCCGGCAACGCTGCTAAAGCCCCAGGAACAAGGCATCGGCGGAAGCCCTGTCGATCAGGCTGCGGTAGATCTGGATCACCACCTGGCTGTTCTGCTCGGCTTTCACTCGATACTGCCCACCATCAAATCGCTGTTCACGGGTTTTCAGGTGGGCTGCGGTAAAGTCACTGGCCGCCGTGTCCATGCTTGGGTAATGAAAGTGGGCATACCACAGGGGTTGCCCGGTTGTGTCGCTGATCACATATTCTTGCAGGTAGTCTTGAGGCCGGCCTGTGCGCCGTGCGCTCGGTTCACGTCCTTTGGGCCGGGTAATACTGATCTCACCCTGACGCTTGAGATAGACGAGGCGACCTACCGTCGGAGGTTGCGCCCTGGTGATCGAAATGCGCAATTCGCGCCCCAGGGCACGCATTGCCACCGCCTTGTCACTCAAGGCCTTGGCTTCGATCGCTGCGTCATGTTCCTGGGTAGCGCGGTCGACCTCGTTCACCGCGGTCAGGGCCTCTTCGATATCGTTGGCCAGCGCCTCCAATGGCGTCGCCTGCTGCACCAGAATCTCCTCCATTTCTACACCGATCGTTGCCGTTCGGGCCTGGCTCCGGGCCTGCAGCATCTGCCGCTCTGCGCCGGCCAAAAGTTTGCCGACACGTTTGAGCAGGTTGCCCAGACTTGCGCGGGGTGCCGCAGTTTGCACGGGTGTGGCGGGAGCGACAGGCTGCCAGACACCCGCTTCGCTGGACTCCTGATAAACCGCCAATTCGCTGTTCTCGATCGGATCAAGCACGACCACTGAATCCGGATTGCTGCCCGTCCCCACCCGCCGCTGACCAACCACCCCTCCTCGATTGCGCGTCTTGATCACTGCATGCCTGCTGTTCGCCCTTGGCTGGGCTGGCTCGCTTTCGCTGGATAACACGCGAATATGCCTGGCCAACTCGCCTTCGGCTTCCAGCAACATCCTTTGAAGCGAATGCACATACGCCTCGACCAAAGGTTTGGCGGCTTCACTCCTCGGCCCCGCTTGATAGTTACGCGCCACCTCCAAGGCAACGGCAAAGTTGCGAACGCTGCCATCGAGCACCTCAACGCGTTCCTGGCTCGTAAACGAGGTATCGCCTTCAAGCGTGGCCTGCATCTGCAGTGCAATACGTGACGACTTCACCGTATCCAGCAACTGCCACACTTCGCCTTGGTCGGCCTCCAGAATCAACACACCTTGCAGGCTGATCTCGCTGGATTGCCATGACCTGTAGGAGTTTGCTCTCCCAAGTTGCTCATCGATTTCGGCGATATTCTGCGGCCCCGTTGGTAATAAGCCGCGCAATTGTCGACGTACCTCACGAATGGCTTCAAAGCTCGCCAAAGCCTCTTTGATGAGTGCCTTGGCGTGACGGGACGCCTGGACAAACCGTTCACGCCTGCCCGCCACACCATTGCCCCCCGCCTGCTGCAGCGGCGGCTCTTGCACGCTTGGCAGTGTACGTGCCCGCGTGACGCTATCGATAAACTGTAAGCGCAACATACGAACCAGATGGATTTGAGCACTCGCCAGTTCGAACAGATTGCTGGCGCGAGCCCGGTTGAAGTTGGCCTGGCTCTTCAGCTGGTTCAATGCCTGAAAACTTTCGTCGGCCTTGATCAACTGCTGACAGTGGTGACGTATGTCGTCGACATACGCCCGCAGGTGCTGCTCGCCTGGATGTTTGTCGAAGCCGAATTCCGCCTCGTTCCGAGCAAGCCGCGCAATTCGCGCCTCGCGTTCGATACTCAAACCAGCAAGCTCATGCTCCAATGCTGTCACCCGCTGCCGATTGGCTTCACGCATTTGCTCGATGCGCCGATTCAGCGGCATGCCACCCCGCAGGCGCAGCCCTAGGTCGAAGGCCCAGACGCCGGGCGTCTGCTGACGCAACCAGGGGCCCAACTGCCCTTGCCCGTCGACGATGCGTGTTCCATCTTCGGTGATCGCGACCTCATATACATTACTGTCGACGCTCGCCCACAGGTGATCGGCGTGCAGGTACAAACCCTGTCGCGGCCCGTGGGGCAGCGCCTCGCCCAATCGACCCAGGGTCAACTCAGCCTTGAACGGCTCCAGCGCCGTGCGCTGCGCACTGGTCAAGCCGGGCCTGGCCGACGACCAACTGAAATCCAGGCCCGCCAGTGACGCAGCGGAGGGCGAACTCGGCGCACGCTCGACAGCGTCATCGACAAGACGCATGGGCACTAACGTCTCGTTGTTCTCCGGCGCACGAGACGGTGCTTTCAACAGCGGCGGCTCGTTCCTGAACGTGAACAGTATCGACGCGACATTGAACAACAACACGGCCAGCCGCTCGCCGTCCTCCTGCGCCTCAGGTAACTGAAGTTCACTTTGCAGGCTGGCGAAAAACTGCAGCATCCAGGCGGAAACGGTCACAGGGCCATTGAAGAAGGGCAACAGGGTGTTGAACATCAGCCATCCCAATTCTTCATAAGCGATCCAGCGGTTCTCACTGTTGGATACCGACTGAGCCTCGGCCAGGGCAACCAACTCCCGCGCGCAAGAAAGGTACAGCTGTCCCAGCATATTTTCGCCCAGGGCCTCCTCGGCCAGGGTGGAAGGTGCAGAGACCTCGATGGGCGAGAATTCCGCACCTTGCGTGAATCGAACGATATGCGGTTGCTCGAATCCGCCTCTGGCATAAAGAGGCCGTGCATTTTCATCAAGGCGCGACAACACGTCATCCTGCAATGCCCCGCCGTCGTACAACGCCTCGCAAAACCCTTGTTCCGTGGTGAACTCGAGCAGCGGCTGTGGATGCAGCGGACGGTACAGCACACAGGGTCCGCCTTCGGACTTCCTGGCGTCGATCAAGTACGCATTCAGGGCGACATCCGCCTTGGCACCGGCGCGACGCCGGAACGCCAGCGGCCGCATCCGCGCCAACGCGACATGACCAGGCACAACGTCACAGATCGATTGCACCAGCTTGACGCCTCGAGAGGTAATGCCATCGGTCTTGCGCAGGTACTTCTCAAGTGCCAGCAGTGGCAGTTGCTCACGCACCTGATCAACGAACAACGTCTGGCGGGCAGCCCGCGCCGACGCATCATCGAGCAACTGCTGGCGTAGCAAGTCCGGATACGCTTTGCCAAGGTCCAGCCGGCTGACCAAGGTTTCAAGGTAGCCGCGCGTCAGCCAGTCGGGCACCGGGGCACCGTTGCGAGACTGCACCGTCACCGATCCTGCCCGCAATGCCGAGCGGTTCTCCAGCGCGAGCTGTGCCAGGCTCAAGCGCACTACCGTGACCGAACCCACCGGGTACAGGTTGCCGCCGCTACCCGCTGCAGCAGCGTCCACCCGTTCGTTGACCACCTCAAAGTCCTCGAGATTCAACCTCGCCGATTGCGGGTGATCGGCCAGAACTGCCGCGCGCACTGCGTCTTTTGCGTAGTCGAGGATCCCAGGTATGTCGAACAGGAATGATCTGCCCGCACCGCGTCGCTGCGCCCTGGCCAGTCGCACCAGGCCGCTGGCATAGGCGTGACGATCGGCGATACTGGACTGCTGCAGCCACAGGGGCAGTTGACGCTGATACAGCAGGCGGGTCTGACGCTGATTGACCGCACAGATATCGATCAGCGACGTGGCCTCATCCAGATACTGCATCAGCAGGTCCGGCAAGTCGGGATCGGTGCCTCGAGTCGCCTGCGCGATGCGCTCAATCAACACCAACAATTGCTCGAACAGCATCGTCACCTGTGCCTGGAACATCGGCCCAGCGATCTTGTGCAGGGTCAATGTAACAGGAGCGCCGTGCCGACTCCCGCGCAGGGCGTTGACCAACGCCTCGCGCGATTCAAAACGGTGCAGCTTGCCCGCCAAGGTATAGACCAACTCCATAGTGCGCTGCTGCTCGGGCACTGCTCGTTCGATCAGCAGCGCACTGGTCCATTCCGGTTCCAGCGCCTGGGTCGTTGTTGCATCGGCGTTGAGCAGCCATACCGTGACATCGGCCATGTTGTCCAGCTGCGCACGCTGCGCCGCCTCCGGGAACGCAGCCACGGCGTTGGCCGTGACAGCCTCGAAGGCGCTGAGCGTACCTGCACTCAGTTCAAGATCGCAGTCCGTCACGAACTGGTTGTGCAGGTAATTCACCAGCCATCCCCAAGGACTGTTTGGTCGATCCCCGCGATAGCTCCAGAACTCAGCGAGCACCCGCTTGTACTCATCGAGCAGGAATGGGCCGCACTCGTCGAGCAACGTCTGGACCTGGTACAGGTCGACGTCCGTGGCGCGCGGGGTTTGTGATGCGCGGTCCGTGCTGAGCAGATCGACACCCGCGGTGAGGTTGAGACTGGATGCCTGACAGTAACGAACGATCAAGGCATCGGCCAGGCTGCCGAGGCGCCAGCCCTGCCCGGGCACCCTACGGTACAGCGTCAGGGTAGAGGGCGCGGGACCCTTGATACCGCGCTCGCGCCATTGCTGCTCGATGATCTGCGCAGCAACGCTTCGCAGTGAGGGTCGCAGAGCGAAGTGCCGGGCAATCGGACCGCAGAGTTTGGCACTCAGGGCCATCTGCCCGAGGGGGGATGGGATCAGCGTCATGAGCGAGCTTCCTGTTGTTGAAAGGAAGCTGTATCTCAACGCTACCCACCCTCACCCGGGTGGTACATGATGCTACGCTCAGCGGTCCTTGAACTGCGCTTCGCGCTTGGCGATGAACGCGGCCATACCCTCTTTCTGGTCTTCGGTGGCGAAGGCAGCATGGAACACCCGGCGCTCGAAACGCACGCCTTCGGCGAGGTTGACCTCAAAGGCACGGTTGACGCTTTCCTTGACCATCATGGTCATCGGGATCGACTTGCTGGCGATGGTCGCGGCTACCTTCAATGCCTCTTCCAGCAGCTCGGCCTGCGGCACCACGCGAGCCACCAGGCCAGCGCGCTCAGCCTCTTCGGCGCCCATCAGGCGACCGCTCAAGCACAGTTCCATGGCCTTGGCCTTGCCCACCGCACGGGTCAGGCGCTGGGTGCCGCCCATGCCCGGCAGCACGCCGAGGTTGATCTCGGGCTGGCCGAACTTGGCGTTGTCAGCCGCCAGGATGAAGTCGCACATCATGGCCAGTTCACAGCCACCACCCAGAGCAAAACCGGACACGGCAGCGATGATCGGCTTGCGACGGTTGGCGATGCGGTCAGCATCGCTGAACAGGTCATCGACGTAGATCTGCGGGTAACGCAAGTCGGCCATTTCCTTGATGTCGGCGCCTGCGGCAAAGGCTTTGGCCGAACCTGTCAGCACCACGCAACCGATGTTCGGGTCGGCTTCGAGCTGGTCCAGCGCCTGGTTGATCTCGCCAACTATCTGCGCGTTGAGCGCATTGAGCGCCTGCGGGCGATTGAGGGTGATCAGGCCGACCTTGCCGTGGATGTCCAACAGAATGGTTTCAAAACTCATGCAAGCTGCTCCGTTCAAAGATTGCGCGCAATGACCATGCGCTGAATATCGCTGGTGCCTTCGTAGATCTGGCAGACCCGCACATCGCGGTAAATGCGCTCCAGCGGAAAGTCACTCAGATAGCCATAACCGCCCAGGGTCTGCAAGGCATCCGAACAGACCTTTTCGGCCATTTCCGAGGCAAAAAGCTTGGCCATCGACGCTTCGACCAATGCCGGACGCCCGGCATCACGCAGCGCAGCGGCGTGCTGGACCATCTGCCGGGCCACCGCCACACGGGTGGCCATGTCGGCCAGGCGGAAGGCCACCGCCTGGTGTTCGATCAGCGGCTTGCCGAAGCTCTGGCGCTCGCGGGCATAGTCGCGGGCCACTTCAAAGGCGGCCCGGGCCATGCCCACCGATTGCGATGCAATACCGATGCGCCCCCCTTCAAGGTTTGCCAAAGCGATCTTGTAGCCTTCGCCCTCCTCGCCGAGGCGGTTGGCCACCGGCACACGTACATCGTCAAAAACGATCTGGCAGGTGTCGGAGGCGTGCTGGCCGAGCTTGTCTTCAACCCGTGCCACCTGGTAACCCGGTGAATCGGTCGGCACGATGAAGGCACTGATGCCGCGCTTGCCGGCGGCCGGGTCAGTGACGGCAAACACGATCACCACCCCGGCGTTCTGCCCCGAGGTGATGAACTGCTTGCAACCATTGAGCACATAGTGATCGCCGTCGAGGCGGGCACGCGTCTTCAGGCTGCTGGCATCGGAGCCGGCCTGGGGTTCGGTCAGCGCGAAGGCACCGAGCATCTGGCCGCTGGCCAGTGGCACGAGGAACTGCTGTTTTTGCGCGTCGCTGCCAAACTTGAGGATCGGCACGCAGCCCACCGAGTTGTGGACGCTCATGATGGTCGAGCAGGCGCCATCGCCGGCGGCGATTTCTTCCAGGGCCATGGCATAGGCCACGTAGCCCGTGTCACTGCCGCCCCACTGCTCCGGCACCAGCATGCCGAACAGGCCCAGTTCGGCCATTTCCCCGATCGCTTCCTTGGGGAAGCGGTGCTCACGGTCCCACTGCTCGGCGAAAGGGCGCAGGCGCTCCTGGGCGAACTGGCGGACGGCGTCGCTGATTTGCTGTTGTTCGTCGTTAACTAGCATGGTGCACCTCAATACAGACACTCGACCGCCATGGCCGTCGCTTCACCGCCGCCTATGCAGATGGCGGCCACGCCACGGCGCAGGCCTTTCTGGCGCAAGGCAGCCAGCAGGGTGACGAGAATTCGTGCGCCCGAGGCGCCGATCGGATGGCCCAGGGCACACGCGCCGCCATGCACGTTGACCTTGTCGTGGGGCAGGTCCAGGTGCTTCATGGCCGCCAGGGTGACCACGGCAAAGGCTTCGTTGATCTCGAACAGATCGACCTCGGCCAGGTTCCAGCCGGTGCGTTTGATCAGCTTGTCGATAGCGCCGATCGGTGCGGTGGGAAATAGCGCCGGGGTGTCGGCGAACGCGGCGTGGCCGTGGATTACAGCCAGTGGCTTGAGCCCCTGTTTTTCGGCCTGCGAGCGGCGCATCAGCACCAGTGCCGCGGCACCGTCGGAGATAGAACTGGCGTTGGCCGCCGTGACCGTACCGCCATCACGGAAGGCGGGCTTGAGCTGAGGAATCTTGTCCAGGCGAGCCTTGGGCGGCTGCTCGTCGTCGCTGATCAGGCGCTGTTCCTTGCCCACGGTCACTTCGACCGGAACGATCTCGCTGGCAAAGCTGCCATCCTTGATTGCCTGTTGCGCACGGGTCAGCGAGGCGATGGCGAAATCATCCTGCTGCTGGCGGGTGAAGCCATTGTGCTCGGCGCAGTCCTCGGCAAAAGTGCCCATCAGGCGACCCTTGTCGTAGGCATCTTCCAGGCCGTCGAAAAACATGTGGTCGATGATCTTGCCGTGGCCCATGCGGTAGCCGCTACGGGCCTTGTCAAGCAGATACGGTGCGTTGGACATGCTTTCCATGCCGCCGGCCACTACCACATCGGCGCTGCCGGCCAGCAGCAGGTCATGGGCCATGATGGCCGCCTGCATACCCGAGCCGCACATCTTGTTCAAGGTGGTGCAGGTGGTGCCCTTGTTCAGGCCTGCGCCCAGGGCAGCCTGGCGCGCAGGCGCCTGGCCAAGGCCTGCGGCCAGAACGCAGCCGAACAGTACCTGTTCGACGCTGTCAGGGGTTACGCCAGCACGCTCGACGGCAGCGCGAATGGCCACGGCGCCCAATTGCGGCGCGGTGAGGCTTTTCAGGTCGCCCTGCAGTCCCCCCATTGGGGTGCGCACGGCGCTGACGATGACGATCGGATCGTTGGCAAGGGTCATGATTTCAGTCCTCCTGCAGTTACTTGGCGGCCATGCGCAAGGCACCGTCGAGACGGATCACCTCGCCATTGAGCATGCTGTTTTCGATGATATGACGGGCCAGTGCCGCATATTCCTGCGGGCGGCCCAGGCGTGGCGGGAACGGCACGCCAGCGGCCAGTGAATCGCGCACTTCCTGGGTCATGCCGGCCATCATCGGGGTTTCAAAAATCCCGGGGGCGATGGTCATGACGCGGATGCCGAAGCGTGCCAGTTCGCGTGCTGCGGGCAGGGTCAGGCTGGCAATCGCACCCTTGGACGCGGCATAGGCGGCCTGGCCGATCTGGCCGTCGTAGGCGGCGATCGAAGCGGTATTGATGATCACCCCGCGCTCACCTTCGCTGCTGGCCTCCCCTTCTGCCATGGCCGCGGCGGCCAGGCGCAACAGGTTGAAGCTGCCGATCAGGTTGACGTTGATCACCCGGCTGAAGCTTTCCAGGCCATGGGGGCCATTCTTGCCCAGCACCTTCTCGGCGCCGACGATGCCGGCGCAGTTGATCAGGCCGTGCAGGCTGCCGAATGCAGTCACTGCGGCATCGACAGCAGCCTTGGCGGCAGCCTCCTGGCTGATATCGGCGACTGCAAAGCGGGCGTTCGGCCCCAGTTCCTGAGCCTTGGCGGCAACGGCTTCGGCGTTGAGGTCGACCAGCATCACCTGGGCGCCGGCCTCGATAAGCATCTGCGCGGTAGCAGCGCCCAGGCCCGAGGCCGCGCCGCTGACAATGAAGTTCTTGTTGGCGATCTGCATGATGTTCGTTCCTCAGGCGCTGGCGGTCTGGGCCAGCGCAGCTTGTTGTTTGGCGATTTCCTGGTTGCGCAGGATAAAGCGCTGCAGCTTGCCGCTCGGGGTCTTGGGCAGCTCGCTGACGAATTCGATCTCCCGTGGGTAGGCATGGGCATAGAGGCGTTGGCGCACGTGCTGTTTCAGCGCTTCGGCCAGCGCTTCGCTAGGCTTCTGGCCGCTGCCCAACACGACGAACGCCTTGATCAGCTCGGTACGCTCAGGGTCTGGTTTACCCACCACCGCCGCCTCGATCACCGCTGGGTGCTCGATCAGCGCACTCTCGACATCGAAAGGCCCAACCCGGTACCCGGAGGTGGTGATCACATCGTCACTGCGACCGACAAAGCTGATACTGCCATCGGTGTTGAGCTCGACGGTGTCGCCGCTCAGGTAGTACTTGCCGACGAAAGACTTGGTCGGCAGGCCGTGATAACCCCCGAACCAGCACAGCGGCGACTGCTCGCGGTCGACCGCCAGAATGCCCGGCTGCCCCGCGGGCAGTTCGTTGTGTTGCTCATCGAGCACGACGATTCGGTGCCCGGGGATGGCAAAGCCGGCCGACCCCAGGTGTACCGGATGCGCCAGGCCATGGTGGTTGCACAGCACCATGCCCAGTTCAGTCTGGCCGTAATGGTCGTGGATGGTCACGCCAAGCTCATCGGCGAACCAGCGGATCACTTCCGGGTTCAGCGGTTCGCCGGCGCTGCTGACCACCCGCAGGCGGCCCTTGATGGGCGCGCTGAACTCGCCGCCGGCGGCAATCAGCAAGCGGTAGGCGGTAGGCGATCCGGCCAGGTTGGTGATGGCGTATTTGTTGATGACTCGGCAGGTGCTATCGACGCTGAACGGGCCATCGAAAAAGGTCGTGGAATGCCCCAGCGCCAGCGGGCCGGTTACCGCGTAATAAAGACCGTAGGCCCAACCCGGATCGGCCAGGTTCCAGAAGTTGTCTTCGGGGCGTAGGTCGATGGCATCGCGCATGTAGCCCTGGAAGGCGACAATGGCGCGCAACGGTACTTCCAGCGGCTTGGCCGGGCCCGTGGTGCCTGAAGTGAACATCAGCAGGAACGGTGCATCGCACCCCAGCAGCACAGGCTCGCAGTGATTGCTGGCGGCATTGAGTTCGGTATGGAAATCCAGGTCGCTGGCACCGGCCTGGGCACCGACGCAGATGATCGTCGGACAGCCATGCACGTCATCTAGCTTACTGCGGTTGAGCGGCTCGGTGACCACCACTCTGGCCCCGGACTGCTCCAGGCGGTGCTCGATAGCCTTGGGCCCGAAGGCGGTGAACAGGGGTTGATAGACCGCACCCAGGCGCCAGGTAGCGAGCACGGTTACCAGCAGCTCGACAGTACGCGGCATCAAGCCTGCAACCCGATCGCCAGCGCCAACGCCTTGCGCCTTGAGCACATTGGCCAGGCGCGCGGCGGCCTCCTGCAATTGCTCGAAACTGTACTGCGCGCTGTCGCCCTCGCGGTTTTCACAGTTGAGCGCTATGCGGTGGTCGCCGACATGCCGGTCACAGCACTCGACACAGGCATTGAGTGCTTCCAGGCTGCCCTGCAGTACAGCTGCAGCGGTCTGCTGATAGTTGAAACCCTTCGCTGCGCCGCGGTAATCACGCATCGCCAGACTCCTCGTTTCTTATTGTTGGAATAAAACGAATGATCTGGAGATAGTCGCGCTAGCGCCGGGGCAGGACAATGGCCAAAGCTGTCAATCTGGATGACTGGTTTGGCGCTCGGGCTGGTCTTGGCCGATCAACGTGCGGTAATGACCCGGGTTGCAGCCGTACCATTTGCGAAAGGCCTTGTAGAACGAACTGCTGTCGGCAAACCCCAGGCGGTCGGCAATTTCGGCAAAGCTCACCTGGTCTTCGGCCAGCCAGGCGATGGCCAACTCCTTGCGCACACTGTCCTTGAGCCCTTGGTAGGTCTGGCCTTCTTCAGCCAGGCGCCGGCGCAGGGTCGAGGCCGAGATGCACAGTTGCTGGGCCTGGCCTTCGGTCTCGGGCCACTCGCCTGCCGGCAGTTGGCGCAACGAAGCCTTGATGCGCCGGGCCAGGCTCGCAGGGTCGCGGTACTTCACCAGGATGTTGCCAGGTGCCTCGGCGAGGAACCGCTGCAGCTCCTCCGGGGTGCGCTTGAGCGGCAGGTCCAGGCAGTCGGCGGCAAAGATCATGCGCGTGCGTGGGCGTCCAAACTGCAGGTTTTCCGAGAACATTACCCGGTAATCGTCGCAGAACGGTGGCTCATCGCAGCGCAGTTCGATGGCCAGGATCGGAATCCGTCGCCCGGCCAGCCAGCAGGCCACACCGTGGACGATCATCCAGAAGGTGAAATAGGTGAAGGGTCGACGCGGCGCTTCCTGCGGTTCGCCAATGACGATTTCGGCCAGGCTTTGCTGACGCACCAGCACCGGCTGCAAGTGTTCGAGCATCAGCCCCAGAAACGCCAGGGCGGATTCGATTGCCGCGCCCAGGGTCGGCTGGGTCATCGAGGAACGGCAGAGGAAGGCCAGGCTACCGGTGCGCAGGCCACGCGGGTCCATGCAGAAGAACTCATCGTGACAACGGCGCGCCAGCAGGCGCCAGAGCTCTGCGTAGGCACTGGCCGGCACCCGGGCGCTGGCCTCGTGCAGCTGCGCCGGATCGATGCCGACGCGGCTGAGCATGGCCAGGCTCGGCGCGCCGGGGGCGCAAGTCTGCAACAGCGCTTCACGCACCAGTTGCATCGAGATGGTGTCTTTCTCCGCCATCAGCCGTCGTTCACCCTGCCTGTCTTTATGTGAGGGCCATCTTAGGGGCCCGCCCGGAAAATGCCAGCCCCGCCTCAAATGGCCGCGGCCAGGCTCAGGAACGCCTGGATCAGGCGCAGTTCACGACGCCGCTCCAGGCAGCCGAGCATGTGCTGGTTGACCAGGCCAGGCCCGACTATGGGCCGGGCGACCACCCGCGGGTCGTGGCTGATTTCAACCGAGGAGACTATGCCGATACCCAGCTCTGCCGCCACCGCCTCGGTCACCGCCTCGCGGCTGTCCAATTCGAGCAGCACCCGTGGCTGCACCTGGGCCTCGCTGCAAGCCTGATCGAACGTGCGCCGGGTGATCGAACTGGGCTCGCGCAGCACCATGATCTGCTGGTTCAGCGCACTGATCTGCAGCGCCCAAGGCTCCTTCGCCCACGGGTGGCCGGCAGGCAGCAAGGCACAGATCCGTGAGTCGCCAAGATTCTGCAAATGCAGCCCCTTGCGAGGTTCCACTTCGGTCATGACCGCCACGTCGGCATGTTCGGACAACAGTGCAGCCAGGGTTTCCTGAGCATTGCCCAGGCGCAGGTTGACAGTAACCCCCGGGTAACGCGCGCGCAGCTTGGCCAGCATCGGCATGACCCGGTGCGGGCCGTCGGCGGCCACCTCCAGGCGCCCGGTGAGCAGCTGGCGATTGGCCTCGAGCATGGCTTGTGCTTCTTCAGCCAGGCCAAACATGGCGCGGGTGATCGCCGCCAGGCGAATCCCCTCCTCCGTCAGCTCGACCCGACGCGCGGTACGCCGCAACAGGGTGATCTGGTAGTGCTCCTCCAGCGCCTTGATATGCCCGGTGACGGCCGGCTGGCTGATGAACAAGCGGCTGGCCGCACGGGTAAAGCTGCCCTCACGGGCGACGGCATCGAAAGCGCGGAGCTGGAACAGGTTCATATCTATCGGCCTGACTTATGGCTGGCATAACAACAAACAATTTGATTGATGGCGCGCAGAATTGCAACTTAGGCCCCGTAGATTCAGCCCACCGCTTGTGAGGACCACCGGAATGAGTAACGCCCCAATCCTGCTGACCCCCGGCCCACTGACCACCTCAGCCCGCACCCGCCAAGCAATGATGGTGGACTGGGGCTCCTGGGATCGTGACTTCAACCAACTGACCGCCAGCCTGTGCGAGCAACTGCTGGCCATCGTCGGCGGCGCCGACAGCCACCACTGCGTCCCCTTGCAGGGCAGCGGAACCTTTGCCGTGGAAGCCGCAATCGGCACCCTGGTGCCCCGCGATGGCAAGGTCCTGGTACTGATCAACGGTGCGTACGGCCAGCGCCTGGCAAAGATCTGCAAGGTCCTGGGTCGCGCCTACAGCACCTTTGAAACCGCTGAAGACGAACCCACTACCGCCGCCGACGTCGACCGCTTGCTGGCCGCCGACAGCACCATCACCCACGTGGCGCTGATTCACTGCGAGACCAGCACCGGCATCCTCAATCCGCTGCCAGAGATTGCCCAGGTCATCGCCCGTCACAGCAAGCGCCTGATCATCGACGCCATGAGTTCCTTCGGCGCACTGCCGATCGATGCACGCGAAGTACCGTTCGACGCGCTGATCGCCGCCTCCGGCAAATGCCTTGAAGGTGTGCCGGGCATGGGCTTTGTTTTTGCCAACAAAGACTCGCTGGCCGCAGCCGAGGGCAACTCGCCGTCGCTGGCCATGGACCTGCAGGACCAACACGCCTACATGGCCAAGACCGGCCAATGGCGCTTCACCCCACCGACCCACGTGGTGGCGGCGTTGCACGAGGCCCTGCTGCAATACAACGAAGAAGGTGGCCTGCCGGCCCGTCACCAGCGCTATGCCAGCAACTGCAAGGCCCTGCTCGATGGGATGGCGGCCATTGGCCTGCGCAGTTTTCTGCCGGCCGAGATACAGGCTCCGATCATCGTCACCTTCCACGCCCCGACAGACCCGCGTTATCAGTTCAAGGACTTCTACGAACGGGTCAAGGCCAAGGGTTTCATCCTCTATCCAGGCAAGCTGACCCAGGTCGAAACCTTCCGCGTCGGTTGCATCGGCTGCGTCGGCCCGGATGGCATGCAGGCCGCGGTCAATGCCGTGGCCGAGGTACTGCGTGAAATGGAAGTGCTGGAAATCTGAAGTCTGCCCTTTACCTAACCTGCGAACCGACCCGCTCAAGGAATCTTCACATGAACTACAACAACCCGACTCAACTGCAAGCCGCCATCCTCGACTGGGCCGGCACCGTGGTCGACTTTGGCTCCTTTGCTCCGACCCAGATTTTCGTCGAGGCCTTCGCCGAATTCGACGTCGAAGTCTCCATCGAAGAAGCCCGTGGCCCGATGGGCATGGGCAAGTGGGACCACATCCGTACCCTGTGCGACCAGCCGCAGATCGCCGAGCGTTATCGCAAGGTATTTGGTCGCACGCCGACCGACGATGACGTCACAGCCATCTACAACCGCTTCATGCCCCTGCAGATCGAAAAGATCGCCGTACACTCGGCGCTGATTCCGGGCGCCCTCGACACCTTGACCGGCTTGCGCAAGGATGGCCTGAAGATCGGTTCGTGCTCCGGCTACCCGAAAGTAGTGATGGACAAGGTGGTAGAACTGGCAGCGCAGAACGGCTACGTCGCCGACCATGTGGTCGCCACCGATGAAACGCCAAACGGCCGCCCGTGGCCGGCCCAGGCCCTGGCCAACGTGATTGCCCTGGGCATCGACGATGTCGCCGCGTGCGTGAAAGTCGACGACACCGTACCGGGCATTCTTGAAGGCCGCCGCGCGGGCATGTGGACCGTGGCGCTGGTGTGCTCGGGCAACGCCCTGGGCTTGACCTATGAAGGCTATCGCGCCCTGGCCTCGGACAAACTCGACAGCGAGCGCAAGCGCATCCATGCCCTGTTCGAAGGCTCGCGCCCGCACTACTTGATCGACACCATCAATGAGCTGCCGGAGGTGATTGCCGATATCAACCGTCGTCTGGCGCGCGGCGAAATGCCACAGGCGGTATAAGCGTTCTGACTGAGCAGCCATAAAAGAGCACGTAGCGCCTACTGGCCTACGTGCTCTTTTCATTTACCCGGCCATCATCACATTCAAATCATGCGGCGTTATGTATAGTCTGAATGCACTCAAGTATTAGATCGAGCCGATCGATCTACCCTGTATAAATTGAACTTTTTTCGTTGAGATCACGCCGCCATGCTCATAGACCCACTCAAGGAAGAAGGTTATTTAGCATGTCCACATCCAATGAGTTTCCTACACCCTCCACCGCACAATCCGGCAAAACCAATCCTCATTACGACTTGCTGAAATATTCTCTACCGACTTGGCTCATCAATGCGCCGTCGGCAATGCACCAGGCACTTCGCCAGACCGCCCCTGAAATGCCAGCGTGGCTGGCTGTGGCACGACGCGAAAAGCCAGGCATTGTTCAGGCGCTTGTGGAGTCCTCTAGTCGCCATTACCAACTTGAACAGCAGATCAAAACCGTTCTCGCGCAACTGCCATCACCTGAAAACTATGCCGAGCCTTTACTCAAGGCGACGCTCAAAGAGCGCTTCGGCCTGGACGTCGATGTCCGCAACACCTCGCTGTTTCACGCCAGACGGGTAATCGACACCCAGTCCTTCCTTATGGCCTCTCGGGAACCGCTTGTCGAGAAGTCCAAGGCCATAAATGCCGCCACTCAATCAGTACTGGTTTCAGCCTTACAAAACTTTGAAGACTGGGAAACCACGTCAGGGGGAATGACCGATAGCAGCGCTCGGATCGACGTGCCGTCGACTTCTAGCTACGTTGACCCGGCAAGCAAATAACCTGGCTTCTACCCCCCCAGCTGTATCAAGCCGCTGCCGACATACAGTCAGGTGAGCTGGATGCTGCCTTGAACCGTGTGCGCCAGGGGGAGAGCAGCCAGCCGTTCCTTGACTACGCCAGACATCGAGACTTTTGGGTCGGCTATTTTCGTGAAACGCATGCCGATCAGTTCAACGCGATGAAAGTCGCTTATGAGGCGCAGGTTCTGGAAGTTCACGAGCTGTATCCCGATGACAATCCAGACCCGACGTCGATGCGCATTATGGCGCTGGAGCACATTTACAAAAACAACGAGCGCAACTTGATCGAATCACTGACCAACCGCGCCGGATTGGAGCAGCCGCAACCATGAACAAACATCACGGGCACTGGCCGCCCAAGCCAGAAACCGGGGCGCCAGCCCTGGCTTCTGGTTCTTGAGCCCGCCCCAGGTTGAACGACTCAAGCCTGATGACGTTCGACCCATACTGCGTATTTATCGATGAAGCCCTGCAGGAATGGCCGGACTTTCTCCGACAGCTTGCCATTGTCATCGAACAGCGTCGCGGCCCCGCCGATATACGCCTCGGGCTGTTGCATGCAGGGGACATCAAGGAATACCAACGACTGGCGCAGGTGATGGTTGGCGCCAAAACCACCCACGGCGCCCGGCGACACGCTGATCACCGCCCCGGGCTTACCGCTCCAGGCACTTTGACCGTAGGGCCGCGACCCCACGTCTATGGCATTTTTCAAGACACCAGGCACTGAACGGTTGTACTCCGGCGTCACAAACAATACCGCGTCACTGGTGCGGACCTGTTCGCGAAAGGTCTTGTAGGCTGCCGGTGGATCGACATCGATATCTTCGTTGTAGAGCGGCAGGTCGCCGATCTCGACAATCGTCAACTTGAGGTTCGAGGGCGCAAGCTCTGCCAGCGCACGGGCGACCTTGCGATTGAACGACTCCTTGCGCAAACTGCCGACGACGACGGCTACCGAATACACCTGGCTCATGGCGATTTCCTGACGTGAAAGGTATTAGGAAGTTGTAGGTATAGATGATCCAATCCGGCGCTGAAGTTTTTTTCCCAATGGGCAAAACTTACCCGGTAAAACAGTGGTCTATGCCTGACAGATTCTCACTTCATCAGAGGTTGCACGGTAAATGACAGCAGTACTGGTCGGACAGTTTCATGCACGGGACGCAGAAGGCCGCATCTATCCCGTCCATGAGTTTCAGGAAGCCACCCTCGAAGCCGACGGTAGTGCCGCATCCCTGCCTATCACCACCTATAAATTGGCCATCGGCGACCGGGTCAACCACTTGGGCGAAGATCGCTTCGAATTGGCCCGCACAGGCGTGGAGATCATCCGCATCCCTTGAACGGCTTCAGGCCTTGATGCAATCGACGGTATAGACCCGCCCCTGTTCGCGGGTCTCGTGCTGCAGGCCATGCACGTCGGCGACAAAACCCGGAAACCCCGTGTCAAAGGCTGCAGCAAAGGCCAGGTAATCAATGATCGCGTGCGTTGCCTCGGTAAAGCGCTCGCCGGGCATGATCAATGGAATGCCCGGGGGATAAGGCACCAGCATCACCGCGCAAATGCGCCCCAGCAGTTGATCGATCGGTACGGCTTCCACCTCCCCACGCACCAGCTTGTCGTAGGCATCTGCGGGCTTCATCACCACCTCCGGCAAACGGGTGAACAAACGCTTCAACTGCTTGGCGGTGGCGTTGCTGCGATAGCAGGCATGCAGTTGGTCGCACAGGTCACGCAACCCCAATCCCTGGTAACGCACGGGGTCCAGCTGGGCGACACAGGGCAGGCAGTCGAGCAGGTCGGTATTGGCGTCATAGCTGCGCTTGAATTCCAGAAGCTCGGTCAACAAGGTGCTCCACTTGCCCTTGGTGATGCCCATCGAGAAGAGCACCAGAAAGGTGTAGAGCCCGGTCTTCTCCACCACCAGCCCCCGTTCCCAGAGAAACTTGCTGACCACCGCGGCCGGAATACCGTGCTCGCTCAAGGCACCGCCAGCGCTGAGGCCGGGCATCACCAGGGTGACCTTGATCGGATCGAGCAGCACGTAGTCATCCCCGACATCGCCAAAGCCGTGCCATTCGGCCTGCGGCTGCAGCAGCCAGTCCGCGGTGCGCACCTGGTGCGCGCCTTCGACCTGCGGTGGCTGCCAGATACTGAACCACCAGTCATCAGTAGCGAGGTGCTCGCGCAGCTTGGCCATTGCCCGGCGAAACCCCAGCGCCTCATCGAACATTTCCTGTAGCAGCGAACGGCCAGCCGGGCCTTCCATCATGGCTGACGCCACATCCAGCGAGGCGAGGATGCTGTATTGCGGTGAGGTGGATATATGCATCATGAAGGCTTCGTTGAAGCGATCGCGGTCCAGTTGTCGGGCACCGCCGTCCTGCACATGAATCATCGAGGCTTGGCTGAAGGCTGCCAGCAGCTTGTGGGTCGAGTGAGTACTGAACACCAGGGGGCTGTCGGCGCTGCGTGAGGTACCCATGGCGAATCGACCGGCAAAGAATTCGTGAAACGCCGCATAGGCATACCAGGCCTCATCAAAATGCAGCACCTCGACGCTATTGCCGAGCACCTGCTTGATCAGCTCGGCGTTGTAGCACAGGCCGTCGTAGGTCGAGTTGGTCACCACCGCCATCTTGACCTTGGCAATGCGTCCCTTGGCCAAGGGGTTGCCATCGATCTTGGCGCGAATGGAGTCGGGGCTGAACTCGCTCAGGGGAATCGGCCCGATGATGCCCAGTTCGTTGCGCTCCGGGCACAGGTACAAGGGGATGGCACCGGTCATGATGATCGCGTGGACCACCGACTTGTGGCAGTTGCGGTCCACCAGCACCAGGTCATCGCGCCCGACCATCGAGTGCCAGACGATCTTGTTGGCAGTTGAGGTGCCGTTGATCACAAAGAAGGTGTGATCGGCGCCAAAATTCTTTGCCGCCCGCGCTTCGGCTGCCGCCAAGGGACCGGTGTGGTCCAGCAGCGAACCCAGTTCAGGCACCGACACCGACAAGTCCGAGCGCAACGTGTTCTCACCAAAGAACTGATGGAACGCCAGGCCCACCGGGCTTTTCCGGTAGGCCACGCCACCACCGTGCCCCGGCGTGTGCCAGGAGTAGTTGGATTGCGCAGTGTGCTGCACCAGCGCCCTGAAAAATGGCGGCAGCAGCGCGTCCAGGTAGGTGTGTGCTGCGCGCGCCACCTGGCGGGCCAGGAAGGGGACGGTGTCCTCGAACAAGTAAAGAATGCCGCGTAGCTGGTTCAGCTCACTCATCACGTCGGCAGGGGCGTTTTCCAGTGTCACTTGCTCGCCCAGCGCGAAGATCGGCAAATGCGGCGCACGCAGCCGGGCCAGGCGAATCAGATCGACCAGGTTATGCAAGAGGTGGGGGTTTTCTTCGGCGCCTTCGGCAGCGATCAACATGCAGGCGAGGCCGTGATGACTAGATACGACCTGGCGGCCTTCGGCGTAGTCGGTGGCGGCAAGAATGGTGAAGCCGTCCTGGGCCAGCTCCTGGGCAATACCGCGGACACGCTCGCCGGCTACCGTATCGGCCTTGATATCGCGGTGAACGATCAGGACAGGAAACTTGAGGTCCTTGTACATGAGGGGGTGCCTGCTCCGAATGACGGGTCGGTCATTTCAGGGTAGAAGCTGGCTGCCCCCCTTGCGCGGCGATTGCCTCAGTTGGCCTCGGACATCTGCTGCCACAATGCCGGGCTACCCGCCGATTTGGCGACAGCCTCCAGGCGTGCTACGTGGGCTTCCAGTTCTTGCTCGGTAGCGCGGATGATCCGCCCCGGCTGACGACCCACGAGGCGGCGGATTTCGCTGCCGCGACTGTTTTCACTGTTTTCCTCGCCATCAGCCCCCTGCCCGGCCAGCGACAAGCTGGTCTGGCCACCGGTCATGTTCAGGTAAACGTCGGCCAGCAGCTCCGAGTCAAGCAAGGCGCCGTGCAGGTCGCGACCGGAGTTGTCGACGCCATAGCGTTTGCACAGGGCGTCGAGGCTGTTGCGCTGCCCTGGATGACGGCCACGGGCCATCACCAGGGTATCGAGGATGGTGCAGTGCTGGGAGATATCGGCGCGATCAGGTTGGCCGACCAGGGCGAACTCGTTGTTGATGAAGCCAACGTCGAACGCCGCGTTATGGATGATCAGCTGGGCGCCCTGGATGAAGTCGAAGAACTCATCGGCGACTTCGGCAAAACGAGGTTTGTCGACCAGGAAAGCGTCGGTGATGCCGTGAACGCCAATGGCGCCCTCGTCACTTTCGCGGTCCGGCTGCAGGTAGACGTGAAAGTGCCGTCCGGTGAGGCGCCTGCCGATCAGCTCGACACAGCCGATCTCGATGATCCGGTGGCCGTCGGTAACCGGCATACCGGTGGTTTCGGTGTCCAAGACGACCGACCTGTTGTTCTGAATCTCCACGCCGGTGGTCTCCTGTTGCGTACAGCGGTCTGGTGAAAGCCGGGCATTCTACCTCAGCGTGATGCCGGTGTGCGTTTCAGCGGCCACGCAGCTCTTCGACGCCGCGGTTGGCCAACTGGTCGGCACGCTCGTTGCCGTGATGGCCCACATGCCCGCGCACCCACTTCCAACTCACCTTGTGTCGATTCACCTGCTCATCGAGCAGTTGCCAGAGGTCGGCGTTTTTCACCGGTTCCTTGGCAGCGGTCTTCCAGCCGCGCTTCTTCCAGTTGACCATCCACTCGGTGATGCCCTTCATCACATACTGCGAGTCGGTGACCAACAACACCTCGCATTCGCGCTTGAGCGCTTCGAGCCCCTTGATCGCAGCCATCAGCTCCATGCGATTGTTGGTGGTGTTGGGCTCGCCGCCCCACAACTCTTTCTCGACGCCCTTGCACACCATCAGCACACCCCAGCCGCCCGGGCCGGGATTGCCCTTGCAGGCACCATCGGTAAAGATTTCGACGCTATCGCTCATGTACAGCCTATTTAACAGTGAGGACACCCGCACCCAAGGGGCTCGGGCTCAAGGTTCGGAATGGCGCCGGTTGACCTTGGCCATCGGCAATGGCAGCAGTTTGCCCATCGGCTCGCGGCGCTCCAGGCGCAGCGGTCGCAAGCCAACCACCATCTTGCGCGCCACCAGCAGGTAGACACCGCCGCCGGCACCCTGCCAGCCACCGGCAATCCGCTCCCAGCCAGCCAGGCGCTGCTGCCAGGCGGGGGACGCGAGCGGCGGACGATAGCACCCGAAGCGGCGTTTCTCCAGCGCAAAGCCCAACAGGTTGAGCCAGTCACCGACCCGCGAAGGGGAAATGCAGCGGGCCTTGCGCAAGGCATCATGGGCGAACACGCGACGCACGCCCCAGCTGCTCCAGGGATTGATCCCGATGATCAGCAGGTGACCACCCGGACGGACGCTGCTGGCCGCTTCGCGCAACAACCCATGGGGCGAGAGGCTGAAGTCCAGGCCGTGCTGGAGCACCACCACGTCGGCCGCATGCTCGCTCAGCGGCCAGGCCTGCTCTTCGCAGACGATCTCCACGCCCGGCAACGGCGCGCCCAGACGCACGTTGCGCTGCACCTGCGCAGCCTTGGGTGGCGCTTCGGCGCAAGGGCCGTAATGCACCAGGTAACCACCGAAGTAGCGCCCCAGTTCTTCTTCGAGCAAGCGTTGTTCTTCGTGAAGCATCAACTGCCCCAGGGGGCCGGCGAACCAGTCGCGGGCCAGGCTGATCAGCTCCAGCCACTGCGGATCGGCCTGGGCAAAGGCTTGATCGGTCATTGCAGTCTCCCTTGAAGGTTCTCGACAGCGTGCATAACTACTAAGATGCACCCATGTCCAACGTTTGGCGAATCGCACCATGATACAGATCGATGCCCTGCCCGCTTTCACCGATAACTACATCTGGTTGTTACAGGATTCTGCCAACCAGCGCTGTGCGGTGGTCGACCCGGGCGATGCGGCGCCGGTGCTGGCCTGGCTCAAAGGCCATCCGGGGTGGCAACTGAGCGACATTCTTGTCACCCATCACCACCATGACCACGTGGGCGGTGTCGAGCAGCTCAGGGCCGCCACGGGTGCCCGGGTGTGCGGCCCCGCGCACGAGCGCATCCCCGGCCGTGACTTGGCCCTGGACGATAACGCCAGCGTGCGCGTTCTGGGCCTGGAATTCCAGATCATTGCAGTGCCTGGCCATACCCTCGGGCACATTGCCTATTATTGTGGGCAAACTGCCACGCCACTGCTGTTCTGTGGCGACACCTTGTTTGCTGCCGGCTGCGGCCGCCTGTTCGAGGGGACGCCCGAGCAGATGCACCACTCCCTGGAGCGCCTGGCAGCGTTGCCTGCCCAGACCCTGGTGTACTGCACCCACGAATACACCCTGAGCAATCTGCGCTTTGCCAAGGCAGTGGAGCCGGAAAACCAGCACATTGCCCAACGCTTCGACGACGTTACCCAACTACGCGCACACGATCGCATCACGTTGCCCTCAACCCTGGCCCTGGAAAAGCTCACCAATCCCTTCCTGCGTACTGCCGAAACATCCGTTAAAGAAAAACTAGACGAACGGACCGGCCCGATAAACCCCACTCCAAGTGCTGTTTTTGCTGGGTTGAGGGCGTGGAAGGACAAGTTCTAAACAGCCGCTGCTAGGACCCGGAAGTTCTCAAAGGTTGACCACAGGGGGGCTGCTTTCTAGAATCGCCCGACATTTTTGCCCGGAACTTTGTCCCAGCCAATGTCGTCCAATAGCCGCAGAACCTTCAATTCCGTCGCCCTGACGCGCCTGGCCCAAGCCAGTGCGCTGGCCCTGGCCGCCACCCTGGTGGGCTGCCAGAGCACCCGTCAGCTCGACGAATCCGAGAGCGTTCGCGCGCACAACTACCAGGCGCGGATGAAGCAAAAGCCGCTGATCGTCCCGGTCAAACAAGCCGAGCAGGAGCCCCAGGATGTCTGGGAGCGCATGCGCCAAGGCTTCGCCCTGCAAGACGACATGGCCGTCAACCCGCGCATCGAACAGCAACGCCTGTGGTTCGCCAGCAACCCCTCCTTCCTGGAAACCGCTGGCGACCGTGGCAGCCTGTACATCCATTACATCGTCGAGCGCCTCGAAGAGCGCAACATGCCGCTGGAACTGGCCCTGCTGCCAGCCATCGAAAGCGCCTACAACCCGATGGCCTATTCGCGGGCCCATGCAGTGGGGTTGTGGCAGTTCATCCCGTCCACCGGCCGCTATTTCAACCTGCGCCAGACGCGTTTCTATGATGGTCGACGCGACATTACCGCCTCGACCAACGCCGCACTGAACTACCTGACCCGCCTGCACGACATGTTCAACGGCGACTGGCTGCTGGCCCTCGCGGCGTATAACGCCGGCGAAGGCACGGTCAGCCGGGCCATCGAGCGCAATGAAAGGCTCGGCCTGCCGACCGACTACTGGAACCTGCCGCTGCCCCAGGAAACCCGCGACTACGTGCCCAAGCTGCTGGCCCTGTCGCAAGTGGTCATGACACCACAAGCCTATGGCGTCAACCTCAACCCGATTGCCAACGAGCCCTACTTCGAGGCCGTCGCGATCAAGGACCGCCTGGACCTGTCGCGGGTCGCGGCCCTGGCCGAGATCGACGAAGACGAGCTGTTCCAGCTCAATCCGGCGTTCAAGAAACGCATGACCGTCGACGGTCCCCAGCAACTGCTGGTACCGACCGCCAAGGCGCAACTGCTGACCGCCAGCCTGTCGAACATGAAGCCTGAAGAGCTGCTGTCGTTGCAGCCGAAAAAAGCCGTGTTCGAGGCTGCCCTGGCCGAAGCCTCGGCGCCCAAGGCAAGCCGCAACAGCCGCTACCGAGTCAAGCGTGGCGACAGCCTGGGCGCGATCGCCAGGGCCAACAAGGTCAGCGTCAAGGACCTGCAACGCTGGAACAAGCTTTCCGGTCATAGCCTCAAGGCTGGCCAGACCCTGGTGATGCAGGGTGCCCAGCCTGTCCAGGGCAAGGACTCGAAAAAGCCTACCCAGTACAAGGTCCGCAAGGGCGACTCCCTGTACCTGGTCGCCAAGCGCTTCAACGTTGAGATGCAACACCTCAAACGCTGGAATCCACGCAGCGGCCACGCCCTCAAGCCGGGCCAGACCCTGACCGTCTACGTACCGCATTGAGCACCCGGCGCCAGCCAATGACTGGCGCGGCATCAAGCATCCTGGCGGCCTCTTTTTCCAGCCGATACAAGCTGTTACTGTAGTTGGAACAAAGCCCAAGCCGCCTGGATCGGATCGCCGACTTGATACGTCCCCTCCTGTTGCTGTCATTCAGCCTGGCCTTGAGCTTTCCCGCGGGCGCGACAATCACCGAAAGCCACGGTTACGCCCAGTTCGGCACGCTCAAGTATCCAGCCAAATTCACCCACTTCGACTGGGTCAATCCGCAAGCGCCCAAGGGCGGCACCTTGCGTGCCATGGCTTTTGGCACCTTCGATACCCTCAACCCCTACACCTTCAAGGGTTCAAGCCCGGTCACCACCCCTAATTTCCTGCAGTACGGGGTAAACGAGCTCAACGAAACCCTCATGGTCGGCACCGGCCAGTACGACCCCTCAGGCGACGAACCCACCTCCAGCTATGGCCTGATCGCCGGCTCGGTCGAGTACAGTGACGACCGCAGTTGGGTGGTGTTCAACCTGCGCCCTGAAGCCCGCTTTCACGACGGGCACCCGATCACCGCCGACGACGTGGCATTCTCGTACCGCACGCTGCTCAAGGAAGGTCACCCGATCTACCGCACCAACCTGCAGGAAGTGCAGCGAGTCGACATTCTCAACCCGCGCCGTATCCGTTTTGTCTTCAAGCGCGCCGGCAACCCCCTGCTGATCCTGCGCCTGGGTGAAATGCCGGTGTTGCCGGCACACTACTGGAAGGGTCGCGACTTCAAGGCCACCACCTTCGAGCCACCGCTGGGCAGTGGCCCGTACCATATCACCCAGGTCCAGCCCGGGCGCCGGCTGGTATTCGAGCGGGTCAAGGACTACTGGGGCAAGGACCTGGCCGTCAATCGCGGCAAATACAACTTCGCTAAGGTCGAGTACGAGTTCTACCGTGACGCTGCCGTGGCCTTCGAGGCGTTCAAGGCTGGCGAGTTCGATATCTACATCGAGCACCAGGCCAAGAACTGGGCCAATGGCTACAACTTCCCGGCCGTGCGTCGCGGCGAAGTGATCAAGGCGCAGATACCGCACAAGATCCCGACCCAGACCCAGGGCTTGTTCATGAACAGCCGCCGCGCTGCCTTCAGCGATGCGCGGGTACGCCAAGCCTTGAGCCTGATGCTGGATTTCGAGTGGACCAACCGCGCCCTGTTCAGCAGCGCCTACCGTCGCGCCAGCAGCTATTACCCCAACAGCGAGTTTGCTGCCAGCGGCCTGCCGGTGGGTAAGGAATGGTTGCTGCTGGCCCCCTATCGCGACCAGTTGCCCGCCGCCCTGTTCACCGAGCCTTACAAGGTCAGCCATACCGATGGCCGCGGCATCAACCGCCAGACCCTGCGCCAGGCGCTGAACCTGCTGGCCCAGGCCGGCTGGAAACTGAACGGCCAGCGCCTGCTCGACAGCCATGGCAAACCGTTGAAGCTCGAATTGCTGCTGGTTAATCCGAACCTTGAACGGATCCTGCAACCTTATGTCGAAAATCTCGCCAGCATCGGCATCGAAGCGCGCTTGCGCACTGTCGACCGGGCCCAGTACAAACAGCGCCTGGACCAATTCGACTTCGACATGATTCTGATGACATTGAACCAGACCCTCAGTCCCGGCCTTGAACAATGGTTGTACTTTCACTCAAGCCAGGCCACGACCAAGGGCAGCAAGAACTATGCTGGCGTGAAGGACCCGGTGGTCGATCACCTGCTCGACACCCTGCTTGCCGCCCAGAGCCGCGATGAACAAGCGGCGGCGGCTCGCGCCCTGGACCGGGTATTGCTCTGGCACTACTACATGATCCCCAACTGGTACCTGGACAATCACCGCCTGGCCTACCGCAACCGGTTCGCCTTCGTCACCACGCCGCCCTATACCCTGGGGCTCAACAGCTGGTGGATAAAGCCTTCGGAGAAAGCCCAATGATGTCACTGCAAAGCCTTCGCCTGAAGGCCTGCGCCTTGCTGCTGGCCTGCTTCAGTGCCCAGGCGCTGGCCGCCCCGCAACATGCCCTGACGCTGTACGACGAGGCCCCGAAATATCCGGCCAACTTCAAGCACTTCGACTACGTCAACCCGGATGCGCCCAAGGGCGGTACCTTCCGCCAGGCTGGCTTTGGCGGCTTCGACAGTCTCAACCCTTTCATCAACAAGGGTGTGCCGGCCGATGACATCTCGCTGATCTACGACACACTGATGACTCAGAGCCTGGATGAGCCGTTCACCGAGTACGGTCTGGTCGCAGGCAAGATCGAAAAGGCGCCGGACAACAGCTGGGTGCGTTTCTACCTGCGCCCCGAAGCCCGCTTTCATGATGGCCATCCGATTCACGCCGACGATGTAGTGTTCACCTTCAACACCCTGATCAAGAGCGGCGCACCGTTGTTTCGCAACTATTACGCCGACGTTGCCGAAGTCATCGCCGAAGACCCGCAGCGCGTGCTGTTCAAGTTCAAGCACAGCAACAATCGCGAGTTGCCATTGATCCTCGGCCAGTTGCCGGTGCTGCCCAAGCACTGGTGGGAAAACCGCGAGTTCACCAAGGGCAACCTGGAAATCCCGCTGGGCAGCGGCCCTTACAAGGTTGCCGATGTCAAAGCCGGGCGCTCGATCCGCTACGAGCGGGTCAAGGACTACTGGGGCAAGGACCTGGCCGTCAACCGCGGTTTCTATAACTTCGACGTCATGACCACCGACTACTACCGTGACAGCTCCGTGGCACTTGAGGCGCTGAAAGCCGGTCAGTTCGACTATCGCCTGGAAACCGCAGCCAAGAGCTGGGCCACCGCCTATGATGTGCCCGCCGTGCGGCAAAAACGGCTGATCCTCGAAGAGCTGCCCAACGGCAACCCGACCGGCATGCAGGGCTTTGTCTACAACATCCGCCGCCCCGTATTCCAGGACGTGCGTGTACGCGAGGCGCTCAGCCTGCTGATGGACTTCGAGTGGACCAACAAACAGCTGTTCAATGGCGCCTACACCCGCACCGGCAGTTACTTTGAAAACTCGGAGATGGCCGCCCGGGGCCTGCCGGATGCCGCAGAGCTGAAAATCCTCGAACCGTTGCGCGGCAAGATTCCCGAGCAAGTGTTCACCCAGGCCTTTGCCAACCCGGTCACCGATGGCAGTGGCATGATCCGCGAGCAACAACGCAAGGCCTACAAACTGCTGCAGGATGCCGGCTGGCGCATCGTCGACGACAAGATGGTCGACACCCAGGGCAAGCCGGTATCCATTGAGTTCCTGCTGGCCCAGACCGAATTCGAGCGTGTCCTGCTGCCCTTCAAGCGCAACCTCGCCGACCTAGGCATCGACCTGGTGATTCGCCGGGTCGACGTCTCCCAGTACATCAATCGCCTGCGTTCGCGTGACTTCGACATGATTGTCGGTGGCTACCCTCAGTCCAATTCGCCTGGCAACGAGCAGCGCGAGTTCTGGCAGAGTGCTGCGGCCGACAATCCCGGCAGCCGCAACTTCATCGGCTTGAAGGACCCTGCCATCGACAGCCTGGTCGAAGGCCTGATCAACGCCGACTCCAGGCAAAGCCTGATCGAGTACTGCCGTGCCCTGGACCGGGTACTGCAATGGGGCTACTACGTGATCCCCAACTGGCATATCAAGACCTGGCGGGTGGCTTACTGGAACCATATCGGTCACCCGAAGGTGTCGCCCAAGTACGACATCGGCATCAATACCTGGTGGATAAAGCCTGACGTCCAACCCGCCGTGCAACTGACACCTGCACCTGAAGCGCCACCTGCAGAAGGTGCACACTAGGATGCTGGCCTATATCTTTCGCCGCCTGCTGCTGATCATCCCGACACTGCTGGGCATCCTGATTATCAACTTCGTGATCATCCAGGCCGCCCCGGGTGGCCCGGTCGAGCAGATGATCGCCAAACTTGAAGGCTTCGAGGGCGCCACCAGTCGCATCGCCGGCGGCGGTGCCGAGGTTTCGGTAGCGGGCTCCAACTATCGGGGCGCCCAGGGACTGGACCCGGCCCTGATCAAGGAAATCGAAAAGATGTACGGTTTCGACAAGTCGGCGCCGGAACGCTTGTGGATCATGATCAAGAACTACGCCCGGCTGGACTTTGGCGACAGTTTTTTCCGCGATGCCAAGGTCATCGACCTGATCATCGAGAAAATGCCGGTGTCGATATCCCTGGGGCTGTGGAGCACCCTGATCATGTACCTGGTCTCGATTCCCCTGGGGATTGCCAAGGCCACCCGCCACGGCAGCCATTTCGACGTCTGGACCAGCTCGGCGATCATCATCGGCTATGCCATTCCGGCGTTCCTGTTCGCCATCCTGCTGATCGTGGTGTTCGCAGGCGGCAGCTACCTGGACTGGTTCCCACTTCGCGGCCTGACCTCCAACAACTTCGACGAGCTGAGCACCACCGGCAAGATCCTCGACTATTTCTGGCATCTGGTTCTGCCGGTCACGGCCCTGGTGATCGGCAACTTCGCGACCATGACCCTGCTGACCAAGAACAGCTTTCTCGACGAGATCAACAAACAGTACGTGGTCACCGCCAAGGCCAAGGGGCTGAGCCCTAACCGGGTGCTCTACGGTCATGTGTTTCGCAACGCCATGCTGCTGGTGATCGCCGGTTTCCCTTCGGCCTTCATCGGCATCTTCTTTACCGGCTCCCTGCTGATCGAGGTGATCTTCTCCCTCGACGGCCTCGGCCTGATGAGCTTCGAGGCAGCCATCAACCGCGACTACCCGGTGGTCTTCGGCACCTTGTTCATCTTCACCCTGCTGGGGCTGGTGGTGAAGCTGATCGGCGACCTGACCTACACCCTGGTCGATCCACGCATCGACTTCGCCAGCCGGGAGAACTGAGATGAACTTGTCCCCTCTCAATCGCCGGCGCTTCGAGCGCTTCAAGGCCAATCGCCGTGGCTGGTGGTCGCTGTGGCTGTTCCTGATCCTGTTTGGTCTGAGCCTGGGCGCCGAGTTGATTGCCAACGACAAACCGCTGGCCGTTCGCTATGACGGTGAGTGGTATTTCCCGGCGCTCAAGCGCTATCCGGAAACCACTTTTGGCGGTGAGTTCCCCCTGGAAGCCAACTACAAGAGCCCTTACATCCGCGAACTGCTGGCCGCCAAGGACAGCTGGGTATTGTGGGCACCAATCCCGTTCAGCTACCAGAGCATCAACTACGACCTCAAGGTACCCGCCCCCGCACCGCCCTCGTCACAGAACTGGCTGGGCACCGACGACCAGGGCCGCGACGTGCTCGCGCGGGTGATCTACGGCTTTCGCATCTCGGTGCTGTTCGCCCTGACCCTGACCATTCTCAGCTCGATCATCGGCGTGCTTGCCGGCGCGCTGCAGGGTTTCTACGGCGGCTGGGTGGACCTGGCCGGGCAGCGCTTCCTGGAGATCTGGTCCGGCTTGCCGGTGCTGTACCTGCTGATCATCCTCGCAAGCTTCGTCCAGCCCAACTTCTGGTGGTTGCTGGGCATCATGCTGCTGTTCTCCTGGATGAGCCTGGTGGACGTGGTGCGCGCCGAGTTCCTGCGCGGGCGCAACCTTGAATATGTGCGGGCAGCACGTGCCCTGGGGATGCAAGATGGCCCGATCATGTTCCGCCACATCCTGCCCAACGCCATGATCTCGACCATGACCTTCATGCCGTTCATCCTCACCGGCGCCATCGGCACTTTGACCGCCCTGGACTTTCTTGGCTTCGGCCTGCCACCGGGCGCACCGTCCCTGGGCGAGCTGGTTGCCCAGGGCAAGTCCAACCTGCAGGCACCCTGGCTGGGCATCAGCGCCTTCGCCGTGCTGGCCCTGATGCTCAGCTTGCTGGTGTTTATCGGTGAATCCGCCCGCGATGCCTTCGACCCGAGGAAATGACATGAGCAACGAAACCTTGATCGAAGTGCGCGACCTGGCTGTCGAGTTCGTGAGCGGCGAGCAGGTCCAGCGCGTGGTCGAAGGCATCAGCTTCGACATTCGCCGCGGCGAGACCCTGGCACTGGTCGGCGAGAGCGGCTCGGGCAAGTCGGTCACCGCCCACTCGATCCTGCGCCTGCTGCCCTACCCCCTGGCCCGGCACCCGTCCGGCACCATTCATTACGAAGGCAAGGACTTGCTGACCCTGGACGAGAAGCAGATGCGCCGCATCCGTGGCAACCGCATCGCGATGATCTTCCAAGAGCCGATGACTTCGCTGAACCCGCTGCATAACATCGAAAAGCAAATCAACGAAATCCTGTTGCTGCACAAAGGCCTGCGTGGCAAGGCGGCCACTGAGCGCACCCTGGAGCTGCTTGACCTGGTAGGCATACCCGAGCCACACAAACGCCTCAAGGCCCTGCCACACGAGCTCTCAGGCGGTCAGCGGCAACGCGTGATGATCGCCATGGCCCTGGCCAACGAACCCGAGCTGCTGATCGCCGACGAACCGACCACGGCCCTGGACGTAACCGTCCAACTGAAAATCCTCGAACTGCTCAAGTCGCTGCAGGCGCGCCTGGGGATGGCCCTGCTGCTGATCAGCCATGACCTCAACCTGGTCAAGCGCGTTGCCCACCGAGTCTGCGTGATGCAGCGTGGCTGTATCGTCGAGCAAGCCGACTGCGCGACCCTGTTCAAGAGCCCGAAGCACGCCTACACCCAGATGCTGCTCGGCGCCGAGCCTAGCGGTGGCCCGGCCGACAACCCCGCCGGAAAACCCATGCTGGAAGTCAGCGACCTGCGCGTGTGGTTTCCAATCAAGAAAGGCCTGTTGCGCCGCACCGTCGATCACGTCAAGGCAGTCGATGGCATCAACTTCAGCCTGCCCCAGGGCCAAACGCTGGGGATCGTGGGTGAGAGCGGTTCAGGCAAGTCCACCCTCGGCCTGGCCATCCTTCGCCTGCTTGGCAGCCAAGGCGACATTCGCTTCCAGGGCACCGCACTTCAGGGCTTGAGCCAACAGCAAGTGCGTCCGCTGCGCCGGCAGATGCAGGTAGTCTTCCAGGACCCGTTCGGCAGCCTCAGCCCGCGCATGTGTGTCAGCGATATCGTAGGCGAAGGGCTGCGCATCCATCGCATCGGCACTGCGGCGGAGCAGGAAAAGGCCATTATTGCCGCCCTGCACGAAGTGGGGCTCGACCCCCAGGCCCGCCACCGTTATCCCCATGAATTCTCCGGCGGCCAGCGCCAGCGCATCGCCATCGCCCGGGCACTGGTACTCAAGCCGGCACTGATCCTGCTCGATGAGCCCACCTCGGCACTGGACCGTACCGTGCAGCGCCAGGTGGTCGAGCTGCTGCGCTCACTGCAGACCAAGTACAACCTGACCTACCTGTTCATCAGCCACGACCTGGCGGTGGTCAAGGCATTGAGTCATCAACTGATGGTAGTCAAGCAAGGCAAGGTGGTGGAGCAAGGCGCAGCGGCAGATATCTTTGCCGCCCCGCAACATACCTATACCCGGCAACTGCTGGAGGCAGCCTTCCTGGCCCCGACAACACCGTAAGCGCATCACCTGACGGGAGTAGCCGCGGCCAAGGCACGAGGCTGCAATCGACTGCAAAGCAGTGACACACCTGCCCGTTCCGGTGTTGCGGTCGTTTCACGACCGATCGCAGCCTGGCGGCAGCGGCTAAGCTCCACAGAAACAGAAAAGGCCGCTTGCGCGGCCTTTCCTGTTTAAAGCGACAGCACTCAGTAGCGAGTGATGTCTGCCTTGGTTTCCAACTGCTTGCGGTACGCCGCAAAGTCCTGCTGGCCAGCACGGGAAGCGAGGAACTGGCGATAATTCGCCTTCTCTTCTTCGGTGGCTGCAGCACCTTCGTTCACACCGTTCAGGCGCAATACCACCAGGCTGCCGTCATTCAGCGTGACACTGCCGTAGACCGGCTTGTCCTTGGCTTCAGGCTTGCCCATGCGGAACAGTGCCTGCAGCTCGACCGGATCAATACCTTCCTGGCTGCGCGAAACCGCCTCTTGAACCTTCCAGCTCTGGCCTTCCTGGGTAGCGGCCAGCGGAATGCTGCCGTCACGCAGGCCTGCGATCAGGGCATCAGCCTTGGCTTTCACCGCGGCGGTAGCCTGCACCTGGGCCAGGTGCTTGCGGATGCTGTCCGAGACCACATCCAGGCTCAGTTGCTCTGGCTTGCGGTGCTCTTTGACGCGCAGCACGACTATCGTTTCCGGGTCCAGCTCGATAGCGGTGCTGTTGGCACCCTCTTCCAGGACTTCGGCACTGAAAGCAGCCTGGATCACCGCACGGTTGGCAGTGATGCCGTCGCCACCTTCACGACCGAACGCAGGTGCAGTTTGCACTTTCAAGTTCAGTTCCTGAGCCGGCTGGGCCAGGTCGGAGGCTTCGAACGCCGCGTCTTCGAGCTGCTTGGTCACCTCGACAAAGCGCTGCTCGACCTGCTGGGTCTTGAGTTCGCCAGTCAGTTTGTCTTTCAGGCTGGCGAAGCTCGGCACTTCAGGCGCCTGAACGTCGAGCAGCTTGATCAGGTGGTAGCCATATTCGGTACGTACCGGCGCCGAGACCTGATCCTTGTTCAGCGCGTACAGCGCTTCTTCAAAGGCAGGATCGTAGACACCCTGGCCGGCGTAACCCAGGTCACCACCGTTGTTGGCCGAGCCCGGGTCTTGGGAGAATTCCTTGGCCAGCGCGGCAAAGTCTTCACCCTTGGCCAGGCGCTGCTGGATTTCTTCCGCTTTTGCCTTGGCCTGCGCATCGCTCACCTTGTCAGTGACTTCGATGAGGATGTGAGCGGCATGACGCTGCTCGGCAAGGTTGGCGATCTCTTTCTCGTACAGTGCCTTGAGCTCGTCTTCGTCAATCTTGACCTGGTCGAAGAACGAGGACTTTTTCAGCTCGATGTAGTCGATGACGACCTGATCAGGGCTCATGAATTCCTTGGCGTGTTGATCGTAATGCGCCTTGATCTGCTCGTCGGTGACCTTGACCGCAGCGGGGTCGGCCTTGAAGGTCAGCGAAGCGAAATCACGGGTCTGCTTTTCAAGGCGTGCAAAGGCGTTGACCTGATCATCGGTGACGAAACCGCTGCCGGCGAGGCCTGCACGCAGTTGGCCGATGAGCATTTCCTGGGCCAGCATTTCACGGAACTGCAGACGGCCGTAGCCCATCTGGCGAATGACCTGGTCGAAACGGTCGGCACTGAACTTGCCATCCTCCTGGAACTCCGGCGTTTGCAGGATCAGTTGGTCGAGTGCGGCTTCGGAGAAAGCGAACTTGGCGTCTTCAGCGCCCTGGAGCAGCAACTTGCGGTCGATCAGCCCCTTGAGTGCCGCCTCACGCAGCAGCTTCTCATCGAGCAGCGCCGGATCGAAATCCCGGCCCAGCTGTTGCATCAGCTGCCGACGTTGCATGTCGACGGCCTGGCTCAGCTCGTTCTGGCTAATGGTTTCACCATTGACCTTGGCAGCGTCCTGGCTGTTGGTGGTGGCCTGGAAGATGGCATCGAAGCCGGTCAGTGCCATCAAGGCTACGATGACACCGATGATGGTCTTGGCAATCCAACCTTGTGAATTGTCCCTGATATTCTGCAGCATGCGTCCCCCAGAAACGGTTGTACTGAATGAACCAACCGTGGAGCGTGGGTAGAGTCCTGATAGAAGAAAGGCGCATCCGAGGATGCGCCTTCTCGTAACCAGCTGAACATCGGGTGCCTTATGGCGCTTCCCGACATTCAGCAGCCAGGCCAGGCAGGTGCCTGGCCTGGTTAGGCGTAAGCCTGAAGGAAGTGACTTAGTTGACGGCTTCTTTCAGTGCCTTGCCAGCCTTGAAGCCTGGCTTCTTGGCAGCAGGGATTTCCAGAGTCTTGCCGGTTTGCGGGTTGCGGCCGGTGCGAGCTGGGCGATCGGTGACGGAGAAGGTACCGAAACCTACCAGTACCACGGAGTCACCTGCCTTCAGGGCGCCGGTGACGGATTCGATTACTGCGTCCAGCGCACGGCCAGCTACAGCTTTCGGGATGTCAGCAGATGCGGCGATAGCGTCAATCAGTTCCGACTTGTTCACTCTAAGTCCCCTTATATCTCTATTGAGTTTGTTTCTAAGTATGTAATGAAAAGCTTAACGAGCGCTGGGTGGCCTGTTGACACTTAAGTGCCGCTTTATAACAAGGGCCTGAAAATACTGTCAAGAAAGCCCCCCAGCCAAATACGTACTAATGCGTGCTAATTCTTTCCTTGGAATCGCTGTCGCGCTTTTCATCCTTGGCGACAATCTCGGGAGCCACATCTGGCAAGGGCTCCGGGGCGTATTGCAGCGCAATTTGGAGGACTTCGTCAATCCATTTGACCGGTTTAATCTGTAGATCCTGCTTAATATTCTCAGGAATTTCCTTCAGATCACGCACATTCTCTTCCGGAATGATCACGGTCTTGATTCCACCGCGGTGCGCCGCCAGCAATTTCTCTTTAAGCCCGCCAATGGCAAGCACCTGCCCACGCAGGGTGATTTCACCGGTCATGGCCACATCGGCCCGTACCGGAATCTGCGTCAGGGCCGAAACCAGGGCGGTACACATGCCGATACCGGCACTTGGACCATCCTTGGGCGTGGCGCCTTCAGGCATGTGGATGTGGGTGTCGCGCTTCTCGTGGAAGTCGGCAGGAATGCCCAGGCTTCTCGCCCGGCTGCGCACCACAGTCTGCGCGGCAGTGATCGACTCGACCATCACATCGCCCAACGAGCCGGTCTTGATCAACTGGCCCTTGCCTGGAATCACCGCCGCCTCGATGGTCAGCAACTCGCCACCGACCTGGGTCCAGGCAAGGCCCGTGACCTGGCCAACCTGGTCTTGCTGCTCGGCCAGGCCGTAACGGAACTTGCGCACCCCAAGGAAGTGCTCCAACTGCTCACCTGTGACCTTGACCGCCACCTGCTTGAGGCCGGCATGCTCCTTGACCACCTTGCGGCAGACCTTGGCGATCTGGCGCTCCAGGCCCCGTACACCGGCTTCGCGGGTGTAGTAGCGGATGATGTCGCGAATCGCCGTGACGTCGACTTCCAGCTCGCCCTTTTTCAGGCCGTT
>RCUI01000023.1_pt1 | contig 59455 bp, 60 predicted proteins | sample 2166121 | NCBI WGS metagenome assembly RCUI01 (sample SAMN09932700, study PRJNA488358) | compost metagenome | feature: garden; material: soil; isolation source: compost soil in succinic acid-enriched culture | place: Germany: Experimental Botanical Garden Goettingen | collected 2016-01-27
AACACCTGCGCGGGGTGTATTACGGCGCGCAGAACCTGTCCAACCTCGGCGCGGCACTTGGTCCGGTGATCTGCGGGTTCGCCCTGGCCCACCTGGTACCGGTGGCTACCTTCTATCTGTTGATCGGCGCGGTGTTGCTGGCAGCGCTGTTCTACTCTCTGGGCGCTCGCACCAGCCCTCGTCAGGTTGAGCAGGCTGTCACCGAACGTTGACCGAACAGGCCGGTACAGGCCAGCAGGCACAATGCCAACAGGCCAATCAGATACCCTTCGCTAGTGAACATCAGGCCGAACTGACGTACCAACAGGCCTGCCAGCAGCGCCGGCAGGCTGAAGGCCAGGTAGCTCAGCACGTAATAGGCTGCCATCAAGCCGGCCCGCTCATGGGCCTGGGCCAGTGGCAGGGTACTGCGCAAGGCGCCGAGAAATCCGGCGCCAAAACCACAGCCAGCCACGAGTGTGGCGACGAACAGCCCCCCGAGCAGGCCACTTTGCAACGCCAACAACATCAACACGGCACCACTGCCTAACAGCAGCGTCCCCAACCGTAGCACCCGCAACGGCGCCCACCGGCGCACGCTGAAAATCGCCAGTGCCCCGCTCAAGGTCAAGGTAGCAACCACCGCACCACCGGTAAGGCTGGAGGTGGAGCCGGTGGCCGCACGCACCAGCGACGGCAACAGCGACAGAGAGAACCCACCCAGGGCCCAGACCGCCACGTTCACTGGCAGCATCCGCCACACGGCGCGCCGGGCCTGGGGCGGTACGCTCATGGTGGGACGCAATGCCGCGAGCGCACCTGGCTGACGGGTGACGCTTTCCGGCAAGCGAGCCAGCAACAATGCCAGCAACACGAACAGTCCCAATAACAGCCAGTAGGCCAGCCGCAGTGGCCAGGCGGCGTACGCCACCAGCAGGCTGGTACCCAGCGCACCACAAGCCATTCCCAGCAGCGGCGCCAGGCTGTTGACCAGCGGCCCCTGATCGCGGTCGGTGTCGAGCAGTGCCGCGCCCAGCACGCTGGTTGCCATGCCAGTGGCAAAGCCCTGCAACACCCGCGCCGCGAGTAGCCAGGCGACGCTGTCGGCGACGATGAACAGCGCCATGGCCAGGCTTTCGAGCAATAAGGCCGCCAGGATCAGGGGACGACGGCCCAGGTAATCCGACAGCGATCCCACCGTCAGCAACGCCGCCAACAGGCTCAGAGCGTACACGGCGAAAATCAGGGTCAGGGTTGCTGCCGAGAACTGCCAGGCCTCCTGATACAGGTGATACAGCGGTGTCGGCGCACTGGACGCGGCCAGAAAACCGAGCAGGCCAACAGCCAGGTACAACGCGGAAAAACGACGGGACAGTGGCGAGGGGGACGCGAGGGTCATGGGCGAGCTCCAGCAAAAGCTAACTGATAGCTTTTGCAAAGTCTGCGCGCCTCCACGCCTTAACGCAAACCCTTTGTGTTAAGGTCTGACGCATGCCAATAAAAGAAGGGATTCGCACGGGTGGCCGCAGTGCCCGTGTGCAGGAATCAGTCCATGCGGCCGTTCGCGCCTTGCTTCAGGAGCAAGATCGCTCGACCCTGACCGTTCCACAGGTTGCCGCCCGCGCCGGTGTAACACCCTCGACCATCTACCGACGCTGGGGAGAGCTGGTCGCCCTGCTGGCCGATGTTGCCCTCGAACGCCTGCGCCCGGATACCGCGCCCGCCGACACCGGCAGTTTGCGCGGCGACCTGCTGGCCTGGGCCGAACAGTACCTGGACGAAATGAGCTCGGACGTTGGCCGCAACATGATGCGCGACGTGATCAGCAGCGCCTGCCCTGGCTACTGCACGCGCATCCTGCGCAGCCAGTTGCAGGTGATTCTGGCGCGGGCCGAACGCCGCGGCGAAGCCCTGCCAGACCTTGACCGGCTGCTCGACCTGCTGGTGGCGCCCACGGTATTTCGTATCCTGTTTGCCGAAGCCCCACCGAGCCTGGAACAACTGCACGGGCTGGTCGACCTGGCCCTGGCCTGAGCCACCCTGCGACGCTCTGCCACTGCGACCATGGTCGGCGCTGACGAAGCGCCAACGGCGTGCCAGACTGATTGATCGAGGTTCGCCGTTACGCCTGCGTTGCCCCAACGGCTGTTCCACCTTTTCGCTTCGGAGTAGTCATGTCGCTGTCCAGTGGGCTGATCGCCGTGGTCGCCCTGGCCTATATGGCCATCATGTTCGCTATCGCATTCTATGGCGACCGCCGCAAAACGCCGCTGCCACCGCGCCTGCGTGCCTGGGTGTACAGCCTGTCGCTGGCGGTGTACTGCACCAGCTGGACCTTCTTTGGCGCGGTCGGCCAGGCCGCCGAACAACTCTGGGCATTCCTGCCGATCTACCTGGGCCCGGTGCTGTTGCTGCTGTTCGCCCCCTGGGTGCTGCAGAAGATGGTGCTGATCAGCAAACAGGAAAACATCACCTCGATTGCCGACTTCATCGCCGCCCGCTACGGCAAGTCCCAGACGCTGGCCGTGGTGGTGGCGCTGATCTGCCTGGTCGGGGTGCTGCCCTATATCGCCTTGCAGCTCAAGGGCATCGTACTGGGCGTCAACCTGCTGATCGGTGCCAGTGCCGATGCCACCGGCAGCCGGGTGCAGGACACCGCGCTGGTGATATCGCTGGTGCTGGCGCTGTTCACCATTGTCTTCGGTACTCGCAGCCTGGACGTGACCGAACACCACCGTGGCATGGTCCTGGCCATTGCCTTCGAGTCGCTGGTCAAGCTGTTGGCCTTCCTGGCCGTCGGCGCCTTCGTGACTTTCAACCTGTATGACGGTTTCGACGACCTGTTCACCCAGGCCAGGCTTGCCCCGCGCCTGGAAACCTACTGGCAGGAAACCATCAACTGGCCGTCCATGGTGGTGCAGACCGGGGTGGCGATGATGGCGATCATCTGCCTGCCGCGGCAGTTCCACGTCACCGTGGTCGAGAACATCGAGCCGCAAGACCTGCGCCTGGCCCGCTGGGTGTTCCCCGCCTACCTGATTCTCGCCGCACTGTTCGTGGTGCCGATCGCCCTGGCCGGGCAGATGCTGCTGCCGGCATCGGTGATCCCCGATTCCTTCGTCATCAGCCTGCCCCTGGCCGAAGCCCACCCGGCGCTGGCGCTGCTGGCTTTCATCGGTGGCGCCTCGGCGGCAACCGGCATGGTGATCGTGGCCAGCGTGGCGCTGTCGACCATGGTTTCCAACGACATGCTGCTGCCCTGGCTGTTGCGCCGCAACAACGCCGAGCGGCCATTCGAAGTGTTCCGCCACTGGATGCTCTCGGTACGCCGGGTGACCATTGTCGCCATCCTCCTGCTGGCGTATGTGAGCTACCGCCTGCTGGGCTCCACAGCAAGCCTGGCAACCATCGGCCAGATCGCCTTCGCCGCGGTGACCCAACTGACGCCGGCCATGCTCGGCGCCCTGTACTGGAAACAGGCCAACCGTCGCGGCGTGTTTGCCGGCCTGGCCGCCGGAATCTTCCTCTGGTTCTACACCCTGGTACTGCCGATTGCCGCCCATAGCGTGGGCTGGTCGCTGGACCTGTTCCCGGGTCTTGCCTGGTTGCATGGCAATCCGCTGGACCTGCCGATCACACCGTTGACCCAAGGGGTGGTGCTGTCGCTGGCAGGCAACTTCACCCTGTTCGCCTGGGTCTCGATTCTTTCTCGCACGCGGGTCTCCGAGCACTGGCAGGCCGGTCGCTTCATCGGCCAGCAAACCAGCGCCCGGCCCAGCAGCCGCTCGTTGCTGGCGGTGCAGATCGACGACCTGCTTCATCTGGCCGCGCGCTTTGTCGGTGAAGAGCGGGCACGCCAGAGCTTTATTCGCTTTGCCTATCGCCAGGGCAAGGGTTTCAACCCCAACCAGAATGCCGACGGCGACTGGATCGAACACACCGAACGCCTGCTTGCCGGTGTGCTGGGCGCCTCTTCGACCCGCGCCGTGGTCAAGGCAGCCATCGAAGGCCGCGACATGCAGCTTGAAGATGTGGTGCGCATCGCCGACGAAGCCTCGGAGGTGCTGCAGTTCAACCGAGCCCTGTTGCAGGGCGCGATCGAGAACATCAGCCAGGGCATCAGCGTGGTCGACCAGAACCTGCGCCTGGTGGCCTGGAACCGTCGCTACCTGGAGCTGTTCAACTACCCAGACGGCCTGATCAGCGTCGGCCGGCCCATCGCCGACATCATCCGCTACAACGCCGAACGCGGCCTGTGCGGCCCGGGCGAAGCCCAGGTCCATGTTGCCCGGCGCCTGCACTGGATGCGCCAGGGCCGCGCGCACACCTCCGAGCGCCTGTTCCCCAATGGCCGGGTGATCGAGCTGATCGGCAACCCCATGCCCGGCGGCGGGTTCGTCATGAGCTTCACCGACATCACCCCCTTCCGCGAGGCCGAACAAGCGCTCAAGGAAGCCAACGAGGGCCTGGAGCAGCGGGTGACCGAGCGTACCCACGAGCTCTCGCAACTGAACCAGGCACTGACCGAAGCGAAAAGCCATGCCGAGGCCGCCAACCAATCCAAGACTCGCTTCCTGGCCGCCGTCAGCCATGACCTGATGCAACCGCTGAACGCCGCGCGGCTGTTCTCCGCTGCCCTCTCCCACCAGGGCGAAGGGTTGTCGGCTGACGCCCAGCAACTGGTCCAGCACATGGACAGTTCACTGCGTTCGGCCGAAGAGTTGATCAGCGACCTGCTGGATATCTCGCGCCTGGAAAACGGCAAGATCACCCCCGACCCCAAGCCTTTTGCCCTCAATGAGCTGTTCGACACCCTGGGCGCCGAGTTCAAGGTATTGGCCCAGCAACAAGGCCTGGACTTCCGCCTGCGCAGCAGCCGCCTGCGGGTACAGAGCGACATGAAACTGCTACGGCGGATTCTGCAGAACTTCCTGACCAATGCCTTCCGCTATGGAAAGAGCCCGATTCTGCTGGGCGTGCGCCGCCAGGGCGACACGCTCTGGCTGGAAGTCTGGGACCGCGGCCCTGGCATTGCCGATGACAAGCTGCAGGTGATCTTCGAGGAATTCAAACGCCTGGACAGCCATCAGACCCGCGCCGAAAAAGGCCTGGGCCTTGGCCTGGCAATTGCCGATGGCTTGTGCCGGGTACTCGGCCATCCACTGGAAGTGCGCTCCTGGCCCGGCAAGGGCAGCGTATTCCGGGTCAGTGTGCCCCTGGCTACTGCCCCTGCCGCGGCGGTGGCTACTCCGACCGAACAGGCCGGACAACCGCTGGCAGGCCTGCAGGTGCTGTGTGTCGACAACGAGGACAGCATCCTCATCGGCATGAGCAGCCTGCTCAGCCGCTGGGGTTGCAAGGTACACACCGCCCGCAACCGCCAGGAGTGCGAGGCCCTGCTCGCAGAAGGGCTGCGCCCGCATCTGGCGCTGGTTGACTACCACCTGGATGACGGCGACACCGGCACCGAACTGATGGCCTGGCTACGCACCCGCCTGGGTGAGCCGGTGCCGGGGGTGGTGATCAGTGCCGATGGGCGCCGCGAGATGATTGCCCAGGTTCACGCCGCCGGCCTCGACTACCTGGCCAAGCCGGTCAAGCCGGCCGCCTTGCGCGCCCTGCTCAATCGGCATCTGAGCCTGGTCCAGTAAGGGCGCTGGCGGCCAGTGGGTCGCCTTCGCTCATGGCCCGTTCCAGCAGATCGGCCGGCAGGCTCTTGCTGGCCCGGGCGCCCAGCAACTTGAGCTGCTCGCTGCGGCTGATCAGGTTGCCACGCCCTTCGCAGAGCTTGTTGCGTGCCGCGCTGTAGGCCTTGTCGACCTGCTGAAGGCGGTTGCCCAGTTCGTCCAGGTCCTGGATGAACAGCACGAACTTGTCATAGAGCCAGCCGGCACGCTCGGCGATTTCCCGAGCATTCTGACTCTGGCGCTCCTGCTTCCAGAGGCTGTCGATAACTCGCAGGGTGGCCAGCAAAGTAGTGGGGCTGACAATCACGATCTGCCGGTCGAAGGCTTCCTGGAACAGGTTCGGCTCGGCTTGCAGCGCAGCAGAAAACGCTGCTTCGATAGGCACGAAGAGCAGCACGAAGTCGAGGCTGTGCAGCCCTTCCAGGCGGTTGTAATCCTTGCCCGACAATCCTTTGACATGGTTGCGCAACGACAGCACATGTTGCTTGAGCGCCGCTTGGGCAATCTCGCTGTCGTCGGCGGCGACATACTGCTGATAAGCGGTCAGGCTGACCTTGGAGTCGACCACCACCTGCTTGTCGCCCGGCAGCATGATCAGCACATCGGGCTGGAAGCGCTCGCCGTCGGCACTCTTGAGGCTGACCTGGGTCTGGTATTCACGCCCCTTCTCCAGGCCTGCGTGCTCCAGCACTCGCTCGAGAATAAGCTCGCCCCAGTTGCCCTGGGTCTTCTGGCCCTTGAGGGCCTGCGTCAGGTTGTTGGCTTCATCGCTCAGGCGCAGGTTGAGTTGCTGCAGGCGCTCCAGCTCCTTGGCCAGGGAGAAGCGCTCGCGGGCTTCCTGCTGGTAGCTGTCTTCGACACGCTTTTCAAAGGCCTGGATGCGCTCCTTGAGCGGATCGAGCAGTTGCCCCAGGTGCTGCTGGCTGGTCTGGGCGAAGCGTTGCTCGCGCTCATCGAAGATCTTGGTGGCCATTTCAGCGAATTGGGCGCGCAGCTCATCACGCGAGCCCTGCAGGTCGGCCAGGCGCTGCTGATGGCTGTCCTGCTGTTCGCGCAATTCGGCACTCAGGGCTGCGCTGTGGGCATCGAGGCGCCGCAGTTCGGCTTCACGGGCGGTGCGTTCGATCTGCCAGGCGTGGGCGGCATCGCGGGCATTGTCACGATCGATCTGCAACAGCTCCAGCTCACGGGCCTGGGCGGCAAGGGTCGCTTGCTTGGCGGCATTGGCCTGGCTCAGGTCGCTGATTTCGTCACGACTGGCATCGAGCTGAGCGAGCAAGCCTTCCTGGGCCATCTGGGCACTGCTCAATCGCTCCTCCAGCAATGCCGCCTGCGCTTCACGGGCGGCAAACCGGCGCTGCTGCTGAAACACCCACCCCAGGCACGGCACGGCGGCCGCCACGATACCCAGCACGATACTGGTCAGATCCAACGCCATTGCCACCTGCACACCCCCACCTGAAATCAACACTTGAGCTTATCAGCCTTGCCGCTGAACTGCAGTCAGGCGTCTGGCAGTTGCTTGAGCAGGCGCCGGGCTTCCTGGGAGCCCTGCGACGCCGCCAGTTCCAGCCAGTAGCGGGCCTGCTCGGGTTCGTTGAACTGAGGTTGGGCGCACAGCCGGCCATATTCAAGCTGGGCGCGCCGGTCGCCGGCGCGGGCGGCCTGGCGGAGCAAGTCATGGCCGATACGGCGGTCACGGGCATTGCCGCAGTCACGGCAGAGCATTTGCCCCAATCGGCTTTGCGCCACCACCACGCCTTGGCGCGCAGGCTGCTTGAGCAGTCGACCGGCAAAATGCTTGACGTTGGGGTTGTCTCCCAGGCGCGGGTTGTCGAGCAGCCACAAGGCAACCTTCAAAGAGAAGCGCTTGGGCTCTGGCAAGGGCGGCTGAACAGAAGAAATTGCAGGGATTTTGGCGCGAAACTTCATAACAGACAGCGAAGGCAACTCGAGAGGCGCGCCACTCTACTCCATTTTTCAGACAATGACCCGAGCGCACCCAAAACTTTTTTCAAAATATTTCCGTGTTTATTTATTGACACCGATTGGGGAAATTTCCCCCTACCAGAAACCTACGTGAAGATTGTCGGACACGTCGGAAAAAGCTGGCACGCCCGTCCTAGAGCAAGCGCTCGGGACAATCCACAGAAGCTGTGGATAACTCGGTGGACAACCCCCTCCAGGACCCCGCAAACCCCCATGAAATGGGGCTTTGGCTCAAACTGTCGATTTTTTCACCAGCTAAAATAAGTGTTTTTTTTCATTGACTTAAGTTCCCAGCCAAGTCATTGGCAGCCTCGGACGAGGCTGTTGCAGAGCTGTAACATCGATTGCTCCACGTGTGTACAAGCGCCCCAAAGAAAGGCAGTTCCCTGCACGAATTTGGCACGTTCCCTGCCACAACCCATGGGAACGGCCTCTTCACAGACAGCGCGAAACGCGACATACTGGCCGGCTCCCCGAAACAAAAGCACCCAAAGCTTGCCAAGATCCGTCTTGTACGGTAGTCTTGCCGCCGTTAGTACCAAGCTGAAAGTCAATTCTGGCCAAAGCAGTCCTTACAGTGCCCTCTCCACCTTGGAACAGCGCCTGTTGAAACAAGGACCGGCCCACTTGATGGTTCCCAGGTAAATCACTTCTTACTCTGACCGAACCAACCTGCAGATTGATCAGGATCTTCACCCGCGGATTCAGAACCTCGACCCGGTGTGTTGCCTGCCCTCTGACGTACCTACCAGTCAGCCCCAGCGCCACATGATAAATGCGCCCAAAACTGGCTGCCCTGTTCCAGACAGGTTCATCGCCCAGGCCTAAATGCCCGCGTTACTGGAACGTTTTAAGTGTGCACGGATCGAACCCGTGTCTATTGCAGGAACATCTAATAACTATGACTCATACAATCCATACTCAGGCTGCGATTCGCACCCTCTCCCAGGCATTTGCCCCACTGAGCTGCTTGATCCTGGCGTCGCGCAAAGGCGGCTTCAGCTTCACCTTGGTCAATGAGCACGGCATTGCCCGTCACAGCGAGCGTCTATACCCCGAGCAGTACAGCGAAGCCGAGCCGCTGCAAGCGGTCATCGAGCGCACCCGCCAGGCCCTGGTTGCCTGATCCGCGCTTCGCTGCAACAGCTCAAGCCCCGCCCTCTCGCGGGGCTTTTTTATGCCTGGCTGCAGGAGGTTGCTTAATTGCTGCAGGGCATATGATTTATAACTAAAAGCCACAAATGTTTTAAAAACAGGCCTTTACAGCGCGAATATGACACTACACTTCAACTCAAGCGGCATAGGCCGCTTCCGGCGGGCCTGACCGACTCACCAGCTGCCAAGCTCCAGCGTCCGCCGGCCAAATTCCAGTTCGAGGGCATTATGGGTATCGCCGCGAGCGAGTTGAGCCAGTTTGTGATCCGCCCGACCCTGATTTACCTGGGCCGTCACTGCGCGAGTGCCGAAGCATTGTTACTCGGTGTTGCCGCCAGCCAGTCCGCACTCGGCTCGGCCCTGCATGATCGACGTGGGCACGGCCTATACCGCATTGGCGAACTGCGCCACCAGTCACTCTGGGACCAGTTCCTGGCCCGCGACCCGGACCTCGCCAGCCTGGTCCGCGGCCTCGCCAGCCAGCATGCCTTCCTCGCCGGCCCGCACCTTGAACTCACGGTAAACCTGCGCTACGCCACCGCCATTGCCTGGATGTTGATCGAAGAACAGGCACCAGAACTCCCTCCTGCAGATGACTTGCTCGGGCTTGCGCGCATCTGGCGCCAGACCTTTCACCCCCAGGGCCGCCTGCGCGATTTCACCAGCGCATGGCAAACCTGCATCGCCCCTGTGACTCTTCAGGCCTGCTGATAGTCACTGCACACCTTAATCGGAAAATACCCGCCATTTTGGTCGGATTGTCCTACAAAACCGCTCTATCTCCTGCGATACAGCCTATAGCGCTGCGGGCGAAATGTTGGTAATTTTCGCCCCGGAGATCCCAAGGAGTTCTAATAATGAAAAAAGTAATGCTCAAAACCTCTCTCAGCCTCGCCGTCACACTCGCCTCGACTCAACTGTTCGCCAGCGGCTTTGCCCTCAACGAACAAAGCGTCAGCGGCATGGGCACAGGTTTCGCGGGTCGTTCTTCCTCTGCCGATGATGCCAGCACCGTATTCGGCAACCCTGCCGGTATGTCACGCCTGAAACGCGAACAAGTGACTGTCGGCGCCGCCGCCGTCATCGCCAAGTCCGATATCTCGGGCAGCGGCACCTTTGGTGGCAGCAACGATGGCGACATGGTGCCCTTCGTTGGCGTGCCCATGGGCTACTACGTCAAGCCCATCGATGACAAATGGACCGTCGGTTTCGGCGTCTATGCACCCTTCGGCCTGGTGACCGAATACGAAGACGAAGCGCAGAGCCGCTACTGGGCCAAGAAAAGCTACGTCGAAGTCATCACCTTCCAGCCTACTGTCAGCTACGCCTTCAACGACAAGGTCTCGATCGGTTTCGGCCCGACCTTCAACCGCATCAAGGGCGAACTGAGCTCGAACATCCTCAACCCACGTACGCCTGGCTTCAACGATGGCGAAGTGAAGATCAAGGGTGACGACACTGCCGTCGGCTACAACATCGGTGTCCTGGTACAAGCTACCGACAGCACTCGCTTGGGTCTGACCTACCACTCGATGGTCGACTACAAGCTCGAGGGCAACACCAAGGTCAACTCGGCCCTGATCGGCCCGTTCAGCGGCAGCAAGTTCGACGCCGAACTGAAGATCAAAACCCCGGAATCGGTAGACCTCTCGGTTACCCACGAGCTGGATGACCAGTGGACCCTCTACGCGGGCAGCACCTGGACCCGCTGGAGCCGCCTGGAAGCGATCACCGTCAACAACGAAGTGCCTGCCCCGCTGGCTGGCCAATTCGGCACCATCAGCGAAGAGCAGAACTGGCACGACACCTGGGCTCACGCCGTCGGTGCCTCGTACAAGCTGAACAAAGAGTGGGTCCTGCGTACCGGCTTCACCGTCGACCAGTCGCCGACCAACAACCACGACCGCTCGCCACGCATCCCGACGGGCGACCGCCGTGTGTTCAGCCTGGGCGCCGGCTACAGCCCGACCGACGACATGACCATCGACCTGGCCTACTCCTACCTGTGGGAAGAAGACACCAAGGTCAACCTGGCCAGCCCTACCAAGGGTGCCTACAAGGCCAAATACGAGAACAGCGCTCACGGTATCGGTGCATCGCTCACCTACCGCTTCTGATTCAACGCTGGCAACACAAAAAAACCGCCTTTCTCGGCGGTTTTTTCATGCCTGCTCACACGGCCAGGCTTGCGTGAGATTGCTTTGCAGGTAGTCCATGAACACCCGCACCTTGGGGGTCATGGCAAAGCGATCGGCCACGCACAGGTAGATGTCCATTGGCTCGGTATGCGCATAGGGCCGCGTCGGCTGTGTGTATTCAAACAGCGGCACCAACTGCCCGCGCTCGATAAAGGGACGCGCGACGAACTCGGCCAGGCGTGCAATACCGCCATGGTTGACCGCCATCTGGGTCAATACATCAATATCGTCGCTGATCAGCACATTGCCGAATTCGGCATCAAAACGCAGCCCGTCGCGAACAAAGCCCCAGCGCAAGAATCGTCCATCAACCGGGTAGCGGAACACCAGGCAGCGATGCTCCGCCAATTGCTCGGGCGCTGCCGGCCATCCCGCTTGCGCGAGGTACTCGCTTGAAGCGCAACAAATGAACGGCACCCGGGCGATCCGTCGTGCCAGCAGCCCGTCTTCAAGCTGGGGCTTGATACGAATACTGACGTCCACACCCTCCTGGGCATGGTTGACCCGCCGATCATTCGTAATCAGTTCAATCGAAAGCTGCGGATAGCGGGCGCTGAAAGCAGGAATCAGCGGGGCCAGCACATGACGCCCGAAGGCCGACGATGATGCGATGCACAAGCGCCCCCTGGGCTCGCACTCCGGCGTGGTCACCGCCAACTGCGCCAACTCGAGGTCGCGCTCGATATGCTTGACCTTCTCATAGTAGAGCGTGCCACTGGGAGTAAGCGCCATGCTGCGCGTGGTACGCGACAGCAGCCGAACATCCAGGTGCGATTCGAGACGGGCGATATTCTGGCTCACGGCGGCAGCGCTCAAACCCAGGCTGCGGGCACCACCGGCAATGCTGCCGGCTTCCACCACTTTGATGAAACTCTTGATCGAGCCCAGCAGATTCATACGGTCCTGTCCGGCATTCGTAAGAATCCCTTTATAAAGACCTAAGCCGGTCTCGTCTACCTGGGTGCGCGGTGAGCTTGTTAGGCTGCGCAACCCACCTCATCACAAGGAGCCCGCATGACCACACAGACTCGCAGCCGTCGCAAGCTCGGCCCTCGCGCCACCCCGTATGTGTTTGCCTTCTACATGTCGGCGATCATGGCCCTGCTGATGTGCTTCGTGATCACCGCCGCCACTGCCGGTATCGACGATCACTACCTGGGCCACGTGCTCAAGGCCTATCAACTGGCCATGCCGGTCGCCTTTGCCTGTGTGCTGGTAGTGCGCCCGGTCGTGCTCAAGCTGGTTGCCTGGACCGTCCACCCACACCACTGACGCTGCAGTTCACGGCTGCGAAGCGATGGCTTTCTCGATAGCGGCCGTGAACGCCGGATCATCCGGCTTGGTCAGGCTGGAGAAATTGGCGATCACCTTGCCCTGGCGGTCGACCACGTATTTGTAGAAATTCCATTTCGGCGCAACGCTCTGCTCGGCCAGTTCCTTGAACAGTGGCGTAGCGTCTTTGCCGCGGACCGGCTGGGCCTTGGTCATGGTGAAGGTAACGCCGTAGTTGGCATAGCAGACCTTGGCGGTCTTTTCAGCGTCGGCGTCTTCCTGCTTGAAGTCGTTGGACGGTACGCCCAGCATTTCCAGGCCCTGCTCGTGGTAGGTCTTGTACACCCCTTCCAGGCCCTCGAACTGAGGGGCAAAGCCGCAGTAGCTGGCCGTGTTGACCACCACCAGTGGCTTGCCGGCAAAGCGTTGGCACAGGTCGATCTGCTCCTTGCCGCGTAGTTCCGGCAGGCTGCCCTTGAGCAGCGCCGGGCAGTCGGCGGCCTGCGCAGAGGCTGCTGCCATCAGAGTGAACAGTGGAACCAACATCCAGCGTGCGCGCATCGTCATCTCTCCTTTGAACCGGCGTGGAAACGCCAGATTACTCCTAGCACACGCCCATGCCCAACTGCATCAACGCCAGGCCGCCCTTATGCCAACCCCACCAGACCAGCGCCAACAGCAGCAGCGCTGCAACGGCGAGCAGGCCGCGCAGGGCAAGCCGGCTCATGCCGCTTGCGCCTGCAGGCGTGCTACGGGGCGCTCGCGCACCGGCCAGTTGAGCGCTGCCGCCAGCAGGCTGAGCAGGATCGAGATCTGCCAGACCAAGTCGTAATTGCCGGTCTGGTCATACACCACTCCGCCCAGCCAGCCGCCAAGGAAGGCGCCCAGTTGATGGAACAGGAAGACGATACCGCCGAGCATCGACAAGTTGCGCACACCAAAGAGCGTTGCCACCGTGCCGTTGGTCAACGGCACCGTCGACAGCCACAGCAGCCCCATGGCAATACCGAACAGGTAAGCACTGAACTGGGTCACCGGCGCCCACAGGAACAGCACGATCACCACCGCGCGCAGCAGGTACAGCGCTGTCAGCAGGCGCGGCTTGGACATGCGCCCGCCAAGCCAGCCGGCGGTGTAGGTGCCAACGATATTGAACAGCCCGACCAGCGCCAACACCGTGGTACCGATGGTGGCTGGCAGGTGCTGGTCGACCAGGTAGGCCGGCAGGTGTACACCAATGAACACCACCTGGAAGCCGCAGACAAAAAAGCCCAGGGCCAGCAGCCAGAAGCCAGAATGCGAACACGCCTCGCGCAGGGCCTGGCCGAGGGTCTGCTCGGCACCATGGCTGGGCAGTGGACGGTCCTTCAACAGGCCCACCAACGGCACGATGAACGCCACCAGCAAGCCCAGCACCAGCAAAGCCGCCGACCAACCCAGCCAGCCGATCAGGCCGAGGGTACCCGGCAGCATGGCGAACTGGCCGAAGGAGCCGGCGGCACTGGCGATGCCCATGGCCATGCTGCGTTTTTCAGCAGGCACGGCGCGCCCGACCACGCCGAGAATCACCGAGAACGAGGTTCCGGACAGGCCGATACCGATCAGCAGGCCCGCACTCAGTGACAGAGTCAGCGCCGAATCGGACATCCCCATCAACACCAGCCCGGCGGCATAGAGGATACCGCCGACGATCACCACCTTTGCCGCCCCCAGGCGATCGGCCAGGGCGCCGGCAAACGGCTGGGCCAGGCCCCAGATCAGGTTCTGCAGGGCAATGGCAAAGGCGAACACTTCACGGCCCCAACCGAAGTCGGCGCTCATGGGCGCCAGGAACAGGCCGAAGCCATGCCGCACCCCTAGCGACAACGCCAGGATCAACGCAGCCCCCAGGAGAATCCAACCACTGGTTCGCCATACCGATGTCATTATTGATTTCTCCAGAAAGCCGCAAGGGTCTTACGGGTATATACCCGCTTACAGTCGTAAAAAGCTCAGGACAACAGCTCCAGCAGGCGCACCAGTTCATCGCGCTGGCCTTCACCCAAGGTCGCGACCAGGCATTTCTGCGCTTGCTCCCAGGCAGGTTCTGCAGCCTGCAACCTCGCCGCGCCCTGCTCGGTCAGCAGCACCAGGCGATTGCGCAGATCCCGTCCTTCGGCCAGCGCCACCAGGCCTTCGGCCTCCAGCACCTTGAGGTTGCGGCCCAAGGTGCTGCGGTCCAGCCCCATGGCCTCGGCAAGGGTCGAGATACTGGGCTGGTCGAGCCGGCGCAGGTGCCGCAGCAGGGAAAACTGCGCGACATTGATCCCGAAGCCTTCAAGGGCTTCGTCATAATGTCGGCTGACCCCACGGGCAGCACGACGCAGATGGGTGCAGATGCATTCACTGGTCAACATAATGCGTGTATATACCCGCAATGCCTGAACGGCAAGCTTTTCCTGCCGAGTTACAGCGCCAGGGTGATCAACACCACCAGCTCAAGCAGCTCCACCAACGCCCCCGCCGTGTCGCCGGTGGTGCCGCCCAGGCGGCGGATCATCAGTTGGCGCACGGCAAAAAATGCCAGCGCTGCCGCAATCAAAACCCAGGCGCCCTTCAGCCCTGCCAAAAGCACACATGCGCCTGCGCTGGCGAGCAACACCCACCCAGCACTGCGGCGCGGCAGGTGATCGGCCAGTGCCTGCCCCAGGCCACCGGCGCGGACATAGGGCGTAGTCAGAAACAGCCCCAACAACGCTGCCCTGCCGGTCAGCGGCACCAGCACCAACAGAATGCCCTCCCCGCTCTCGATCAATGCCAGCAACGCGCAGAACTTGAGCAACAGCACCAGTATCAGGGTGACCACGGCGATCGGCCCGCTGCGCGGGTCTTTCATGATCAGCAAGGTGCGCTCGCGGTCACCGAAACCGCCCAGCCAGGCATCGGCGCTGTCGGCCAGGCCGTCCAGGTGCAACGCGCCACTGAGCAGTACCCAGGCGCTGAGCAGCAAGGCGGAATGCAACAGCAGCGGGCTGCCATCGAGCACGGTATCGAGCCCCCACAGCAACCCACCGAACAACAGGCCTACCAGCGGGTAACAGAGCACCGAGCGCCCCATCTGTTCGGGCGCGGGCAGCCCCGACAAGCGTACTGGCAGGCTGCTCAGGAACTGCAGGGCAATCCAGAAGGGCAGCATGTCAGTGCGCCTCGCGCAGGGTGCCGTCGGCATGCACTTGCAACCGGCACAAGGCGCCATGGCCGACTTCGACCTGCAACAGCTGCTCCCGCGGCAGGCCCCGGGCTTGGGCCAGCAACAGCCGCATCACGCCGCCATGGGTGACCAGCAATACATGCTGGCCCGCATAGGCACGCTGCAGTTGGGCGACGGCTGCCTGTACACGCAGGGCAAACGCGCTGACCGGCTCGCCCCCAGGGGGCGTGTAGCTGTACGGATCAGCCCAGAACTGACCCAGTTGTTGCTCATGGGTAAGCATCAGGTCAGCAGCACTGCGCCCCTCCCACTCGCCGAAATGCAACTCCTGCAGCCCCGGCGCCCACTGCACAGGGAGTTGCCATTGCCCACCCAGGGTCACGGCAAACCGCGCACAGCGCTGCAACGGCGAGCTGACCAGCGCATCCCAGGGCCCTTTGCCGGCAATGGCCGCATGCATCTGCTCCCAACCCTTGGCGGTCAGGGCGTCGTCCAGGCTGCCGCGCAGTCCGCCAGCCAACTCGGTTTCGCCATGACGCAACAGGTCGATGATCATGTCGGACGGTCCGCCACGGCAGCTTCGGCGAAGGTCGCCATCTGCCCGTGCAGGTCGCAGGCCAGGCGCAACACCGGCACGGCCAGCGCTGCGCCGCTGCCTTCACCCAGGCGCAAGCCCAGCTCCAGCACGGGCTCTGCACCCAGTTCGGCGAGCACTCGCCGATGGCCAGGCTCAGCGCCCCGATGACCAAACAACAGCCAGTCGCGGCAAGCAGGATTCAGCCTCACCGCCACCAATGCCGCAACGGTACAGATAAAACCATCGACCAATACCACGACCCCCTCCTGGGCACAGCCCAGGTAGGCCCCGACCAGGGCTGCGATTTCAAAACCGCCCACGCACAGCAATGCCTTGAACGGATCATCCACCAGCGTGCCGTGCAGCAACAGGGCCTGCTCGATGACCTGAGCCTTGTGCCGCACACCTGCGGCATCCAGGCCGGTGCCCGGCCCGCTCAGCTCGATGGCCGGGCAGCCGAGCAAGGCGCAGGCCAGGGCGCTGGCTGCGGTGGTGTTGCCGATGCCCATCTCGCCACCAATGAATAATTGCGAACCCGCGGCCGCTGCACGCAAGGCACTCTCGCGCCCGCCCTGCAACGCTTGAAGCGCTTGCTCGGGGGTCATCGCCGCGGTCCTGGCGAAGTTCGCCGTACCCGCGCCGACCCGCAAGTGCAGCACGCCCGGCAGCGACAACACCGGGTCGATAGTGCCCAGGTCCACAACTTCCAGCCGGGCATCGAGCTGGCGCGCCAGCACACTGATGGCTGCCCCTCCGCCGACGAAGTTCTGCAGCATCTGCCCGGTCACGGTCTGGGGATAGGCCGAGATGCCTTCGGCGACCACGCCATGGTCTCCAGCGAAGATTGCGATGTGTACCTTCGCAAGACTCGGCTTGAGCTGCCCCTGAAGGCCTGCCAGTTGTACCGCGATCTGCTCCAGCCGTCCCAACGAGCCTGCAGGCTTGGTCAGTTGCTGCTGGCGTTCCAGCGCCTGCTCCCGGAGGGTGTGATCAACAGGACGGCAGGCTTCAAGCCACCAGGTCTGACTCATGGTGCATTTCCTTTGAGGGTAAGGGGCAAGCCGGCAACCGTGAGCACCACGCGCTGACAGCGCTCGGCAATGGCCTGGTGCAACCAGCCGGCCTCATCGACGTAGCGACGGGTCAGTTCGCCCAGCGGCACGACGCCCAGGCCGCTCTCGTTACTGACCAGAATGATCTCCCCTGGCAGTTCAGCCACACAATCGAGCAGCGCAGCACGTTCACGGGCCAGGCGCTCGGGGTTATCCAGCATCAATAGATTGGTCAGCCACAGGGTCAGGCAGTCCACCAGCAGGCAGCGGTCGTCGTGGGCGTTGGTTCGCAGCACGTCAGCCAGGGCCAGGGGTTCCTCGATCAGGCCCCACGTGGCTGGCCGGCGTTCCCGGTGCAGTTGCACCCGGGCATTCATTTCGCCATCCAGCGGCTCGCTGGTGGCGATGTAGGTCACCGGCAAACCACTACGCTCGGCCAGTTGTTCGGCCAGGCGGCTCTTGCCCGAGCGAGCGCCACCGAGGATCAGGTTGAGCATGTCAGTTCAGTCCGCAGAGTTGACGTAGGTGCGTGGTATCCAGGTGCTGCTCCACCAGGTCGGCCAGGCGCTCGATATCGCGTTCGCGCAGGGCCTGGTAGTCAACGTGCTCGACCTCATGCAGCCCGGCCCAGCGCAGCAGCGACGCACACGACTGCGGGTGTTCAAACAGACCGTGCAGGTACGTCGCCAGAACCTGCCCGTCGGCACTGATGGCGCCATCGCTGCGCCCATCGGCCAACTGCACGGCAGGACGCGCCAGGGCCGGCCCCTGGGTGACGCCAGCATGAATTTCATAGCCGCCAATGGGCACCTGCTCCAGCTGCAGGGTGCCGGAAACATTGCGCAGTTGCTTTTCGGCTTCCAGTACCGTGACGAAGTCGAGCAGGCCCAGGCCCTCGCTGCTGCCTGCCGGCCCTTCGAGGCCCAGCGGATCCTCCACGCGCCGCCCCAGCATCTGCAGCCCTCCACAAATGCCCAGGACCTTGCCGCCGTAGCGCAGGTGACGGTTGATCGCCTGGTCCCACCCACGGGCACGCAACTGCGCCAGGTCACCACGCACGCTCTTGGAACCGGGGAGGATGATCAGGTCGGCTGGCGGGACCGAGTCGCCCGGGCCGATGAACTGGAGGTCAACCTGCGGGTGCAGGCGCAGAGGGTCGAAATCGGTGTGGTTACTGATGCGCGGCAGCACCGGCACGATCACCTTGAGCGCACGAGCGGCCTTGTCACCCTGGCGCTGGTCGATACCGTCCTCGGCCTCCAAGTGCAGGTCCATCACATACGGCAGCACGCCCAGCACCGGTTTGCCAGTGCGCGCCTCAAGCCAGTCCAGCCCAGGTTGCAGCAAGGCGATATCACCGCGAAAGCGATTGATGACAAAACCCTTGACCCGCGCCTGCTCGCTGGGCGACAGCAGTTCCAGGGTGCCGACCAGATGCGCGAACACACCGCCACGATTGATGTCGGCAATCAGGATCACCGGGCAGTCCACAGCCTCGGCAAAGCCCATGTTGGCGATGTCGCCGGCGCGCAGGTTGATCTCTGCCGGCGAGCCAGCCCCTTCGACCATCACCACCGGGTACTGGGCGCTCAAGCGTTGATGGGAGTCGAGTACCGCCTGCATGGCGATGACCTTGTAGTCGTGGTAGGCCACCGCATTCATGCTGGTGACCGCGCGACCGTGGACAATCACCTGGGCGCCGGTGTCGCTGTTGGGCTTGAGCAACACCGGGTTCATGTCGGTGTGTGGCGCCAGTCTGGCTGCCTGCGCCTGCACGGCCTGGGCCCGACCGATCTCGCCGCCATCGGCAGTCACTGCACTGTTGAGCGCCATGTTCTGCGGTTTGAACGGCACTACCGCCACGCCCTGGCGCAACAGCCAGCGGCACAGCGCGGTCACCAGTGTGCTTTTTCCGGCATCGGAGGTGGTGCCCTGCACCATCAGGGTACTCATGGGTGTTCCTTGCGATAGTCGTTGAAGGCCCGGGTCAGGCGCTGGAAGTCCTCGTCCGTGGCCGGCAGGCCAAAGCGCAGGCTGGCCGGGGTGGCGAACAGACGCAGCAGAATGCCGCGCCGGGCCATGAAGTCATGCAATTGGGCGGCATGTTCGGTGACCCGGTACTGAAACAGGTCACATCCGCCCGTGGGAGCAAAGCCTGCGGCGCTCATCACACTGGCCAGGCGCTGGCTGGCGTCGGCACAGCGCGCGATCTGCCTGCGGTGCGCGGCACTGTCGAGCAGGCAGGCCTGGCCAAGAATGCGGGTCGGCCCGCTGACAGTCCAAGGCCCCAGCAGTTCGGCAAGCCGCTGCAACATCCGCTGCTCGGCCAGCACGAAGCCCAGGCGCACACCGGCCAGCCCAAAGAACTTGCCGAACGAACGCAGCACGATCAGCCCGGGGCGCCCGGAGTGGGCGGCGATGCTGTGCTGCGGGGTGTTGTCCATGAAGGCTTCGTCCACCAGCAACCAGCCGCCGCGTTGCGCCAGGCGCGCATGCCAGGCCAGCAACTGCTCGCCGGGTACCTGCCGGCCGGTGGGGTTGTTCGGGTTGACCACTACCAGCACATCGAGGCTATCGAGTACCTGCTCGACCTGCTCTTCCTGCAGTTCCATCAGGCGGTGTCCGGCACGCCGCCAGGCTTCGGCGTGCTCGGCATAACAAGGCGACAACACCCCGACCGTGCCCAGCGTACGTAACTGCGGCAATGCCTGGATCGCGGCCTGGGAGCCGGCGACCGGCAACACCGGCGCCGCACCGTAGTAGGTCGCTGCAGCCTGTTCCAGGCCATCGTCGGTTTCAGGCAGGCGCGCCCAGGCGCGCAGAGGAATTTCGGGGATGGCGAACGCCCAGGGCGCGATACCGCTGGAGAGGTCCAGCCAATCTTCCCGGGCGATGCCGTACTGCTGGATGGCGCGCTGCAGGCGCCCGCCGTGTTCAAGCATAGAATGCTGCCCCCAGACACAACAGCAGCAACCAGAGCCACACACCCTGGCACACCAGGCGCCAGCCGCGCTCGATGGCATCGGCATCGGCCATCGGGCCTTCACCCAGTTGCGGGCGCTCGTGCAACTCACCGTGATACACCGCCGGGCCACCCAGTTCAACACCCAATGCCCCTGCCCCGGCCGCCATCACCGGGCCGGCATTGGGGCTGTCCCACAAGGGCGCCTGGCACCGCCAGCATTTGAAGGCCAGGCGGGTCTTGCCCAACAGCGCATAGGTCAACGCCACCAGCCGGGCCGGCACAAAGTTCAACACATCATCGATACGCGCCGCGGCCCAGCCAAAACGCTCGAACCGTTCGTTGCGATAACCCCACATGGCATCCAGAGTATTGCTCAGGCGATAGAGCACCACCCCCGGCGCACCGGCCACCACAAACCAGAACAAGGCGGCGAACACTGCATCGCTGCCGTTCTCCAGTACCGATTCGGTGGCCGCGCGGGCCACGGCAGGCTCGTCCAGCTCGCGGGTTTCGCGACTGACCAGAAAGCCCACGCGCCGCCGGGCCTCATCCAGGTCGCCACGGCGCAGGGCATCGGCCACTGGGGTCACATGCTCACCCAGGCTGCGCAGGCCCAAGGCGCAATACAGCGCCAGTACCTCGACCAGCCAGCCAATGTAGGGCAGCCAGGACAACAAGGTGGCCAGCAGCGTCAACGGAATCACCGCCAGGAACCAGGCCGTTACACCATGGCTGCGCCAGCCACGACCGCCAGCATTGAAGCGCTGCTCCAGGCGCCCGGCAAAGCGGCCGAAGGCCACCAGCGGATGTCGACGCCGGGGCTCTCCCCACAGCGCATCCAGCGCCACGCCGGCAACGGTCAGCAACGCCACACTCATCAAGACTCTCCCCACTGGTTTTCAAACAACAGGTCGCTCAACGGACGCACCGTGGTCCAGCCCTCGAGCACCAGCATCGGCGCCGGATAGAACACTTCGACCGGCCCCAAACACAGAATCGCCAGCGGCTTGGCGCCGCTCGGCATGCCCAGCAGGTCGGCCAGTGCCTGCGGCTCGAACAGCGACACCCAGCCCATGCCCAGGCCTTCGGCGCGGGCGGCCAGCCAGAGGTTCTGGATCGCGCACGACAGCGAAGCCAGGTCCATTTCCGGCAAAGTCCGACGACCGAAGATGTGTTTCTCGCGGTCATCCATCAACGCCGCCACCAGCACTTCGGCGCAGTCGTTGATGCCTTCGACCTTGAGCTTCATGAAATCGTCGGAGCGCTCACCGAGTGCCTCGGCGGTAAGCACCCGCTCCGCTTCCACTTGTGCCTGGATACGCTGGCGCAGGCTGCGGTCGGTGATTCGAATGAAGCGCCACGGCTGCATCAGGCCAACACTGGGGGCCTGATGAGCGGCTTCAAGCAAGCGCGCCAGCAACTCGGGCGCGACCTCGCCCTTGGTGAAATGGCGCATGTCGCGACGCTCGCCAATGGCGCGGTACACCGCGGCACGTTCAGCGTCGGTAAAGGCATGCTCGTTCATGGTGCCAACAGCGCCGCCGACGCCCGGGGATTGGAGGCAAAGTAGAAATGCACGTAAGAGGCTGTCAGCCGCCCGCAGCGGTAGACCGCCTCGGCACCGCGGCCGCCATTGGGGCTCTGGCCACGGGCAATGGGTTCAAGCTCGGTGCTGGTCAGGGAGTGGTGATAGGTGTGCCCCCGCAGAGCACCTTCCGGTAGCTCGACCGCTTGCAGGGCCAGCGCCGCCAGGCGTTTTTGCATCACCGCTTCGCCCGCCAGCAAGCCCAGCAATTCGGCACGCTCGCCCGCGACGTCGGTCAGGGCATCGAGCAGGTAAAGCATGCCGCCGCACTCGGCGAGCAAGGGCTTGCCGGCTTGATGATGGGCGCGAAGGGTTGCCAGCATCGAGGTGTTGGCGGCCAGGGCCTGGTGGTGCAGCTCCGGATAACCGCCCGGCAGGTACAGGCTGTCGGCAGGCGGAAGCTCGCGGTCATGCAGCGGCGAAAAGAACACCAGCTCCGCGCCCATGGCCCGCAGCAGGTCGAGGTTGGCACCATAGGTGAAGGCAAATGCCTCGTCGCGGGCTACCGCAATCGTCACACCGTCGAGCAAGGGCTCGATCACCTGCTCAGTGGGCCCGGCAAATGCCACGGCTGGCGGCAGCGCCGACTCGCAACTGGCGGCCAAGGCAGCCGCCGCGGCGTCGAGGCGAACATCCAGGTCATTGAGCTCGCTGGCCTGGACCAGGCCAAGGTGACGGCTTGGCAATTCGATGCCGGTCTCCCGCGACAGGCCGCCGTACCAGCGCAGCCCCTCGGTCAGGCTGCCTTCAAGCAACTGGGCGTGACGCAGGGTGCCAACCCGGTTGGCCAGCACGCCGGCAAAGGGCAGATCCGGTTGATAACGCGCCAACCCCAGGGCCAGGGCACCGAAGGTCTGGGCCATGGCCGTGCCATCGATTACCGCCAGCACCGGCACGCCGAAATGGCGGGCCAGGTCGGCGCTGGACGGCGTACCGTCGAACAGGCCCATGACCCCTTCAATCAGGATCAGGTCGGCCTCGCCCGCGGCTTCCCACAACAGGCGCCGGCTTTCCTGTTCGCCGACCATCCACAGGTCGAGCTGGTACACCGGGGCGCCGCTGGCCCGCTCCAGAATCATCGGATCGAGAAAATCCGGACCGCACTTGAACACCCGGACCTTGCGCCCCTGGTTGCGATGCAGACGCGCCAGGGCGGCGGTCACGGTGGTCTTGCCCTGCCCCGAGGCAGGCGCTGCGATCAGGACCGCCGGGCAGTGCCGGGTGTCGGTCATAGTTCGACGCCCTTCTGGGCACGGATGCCGGACTGGAACGCGTGCTTGATCATGCCCATCTCAGTCACGGTGTCGGCCAGTTCGATCATTTCATCCTTGGCACCACGCCCCGTGACGATCACGTGCTGCATGGGCGGGCGAGCCTGCAGGTCGCTGAGCACCTGGTCCAGATCCAGGTAGCCATGCTTGAGGGCGATGTTCAGTTCATCGAGCACCACGAAGGCAATGCCCGGGTCCTGCAGCAACTGTCGGGACACCGCCCAGGCCGCTTCGGCGGCGGCGATATCACGCTGGCGGTCCTGGGTCTCCCAGGTAAATCCCTCGCCCATGACGTGGTAGCGCACCTGCTCGGGAAAGCGCCGGAAGAACAGCTCCTCGCCGGTACTGTTGCGGCCCTTGATGAATTGCACCACGCCACACTGCATGCCGTGGCCCATGGCCCGGGCGAGCATGCCGAAAGCCGAACTGCTCTTGCCCTTGCCGTTACCGGTGAGCACCAGCAGCAACCCGCATTCGTTGGGGGCGTTGGCGATACGCTCGTCGATTACCGCCTTCTTGCGCAGCATGCGCGCCAAGTGGCGTTCGTCACGCTCGGTGGATTCAGTCATCGAAGTCTCCGCAAACCACTGTCGGCCAGTTCGCAACGAGCGTAGCAGCACGTGGCTGCAAGGTTCGCGGCAAACAGAGGACGACAGATGTATGGAAATGGCAGACGAAGAAAGGCGCAGGGCTGCGGCGCAAGCCGAAGAAACCGCGCATCACCCTCCGTGATGCCGTTGACTGTTTCAGGCCGGTCTCCGGGCTTGTGAGCGGGGCCATGAACACCCGGGACCGCGCGCCTTCCCGGGTGGATTCACCCAGTGGCCATGCGCGGCCTTGACTCACTTACCGTTGCGGGGGCAGCGCCGGATTCGCACGCCTTTGCGTGCCCACCGGCTTCCCAGTTTCACCCTGCCAGGCCACGGCCTGCAGAGCACCTGAAACAAGTCGCGAAGGTTAGAGGGTTGCACTCGGAGCGTCAATCAACGGCGCGCCACTGGCCTGGATCAATGCCGTCTTTGTCATCTTGTGTCACGTTGCGTTAGGTGATATCAAATAGCCACAAATGGCTGTACTCGATCACAACGACAAAGGAGAGCGCAGCATGAAAGGCCTGATTATCAACAACCCGCGCCTGGAATTTTTGCGTCCGACTCTGGAGAGGTGGATCGATTGCATCGATCGCTTCAACCAGACCCTGGGCGATGGCGAAGCCCATTACTGGCATGGCGCCCAGGCCAACCTGGGGCTGCTGTCGGCTGCGGCCTGGCAAGCAGAGATGGTGACCCTGCAGCATCACCAGAGCAAAAAACAGCGCGACGAAGGCGAGCGCGAAGGCCACTGCGACCTGTATATCGCCAGCCGCGAAGAGGCGGCTTACCTGCAAGCCAGCCAGCGCTGGCCGCGCATTGCCAGGCTGGACCTGTCCGGCGCCCTGCAGGAAACCGCCAACGCTGCACGCCAAGTGGCGGCACCCAGCCAACTCAAGGTTGCCGCCCTGTTCGCCAGCCCCTGGAAAGCGGGCCAGCACGCCAGCCCCGAAGAGCTGCAGGACCTGGTCGACGACCTGCAAAAGCACACCGCCTGCGCCATTGCCTGGTACTTCCCCTACGCCTATCGCAAGCTGCACAACGAAGCAGGCCAGTATCACCCGGGCGTGGCACTGCTGCTCAAGCAGGCCTGAACAAGGGAACCTCCCCAGCCCTGCGTGCCTCTACCCTCAACGAAGGCCATCTTTGCGAGGGACACGACATGGGCACAACCCGGATTGTATTGCTGCTGGCGGTGGGTGCCGCTTTGGGCGGCTGCGGTGAGACAGCGCGGCTGGATGTCGGCGAAGGGTTCGGCCCCTCGCCGCAACTGCCCGAACCGAACAAGACCTTGATCCCCACCGTCAACGTCGCACCTGCCATCGGCTGGCCCGAGGGTGCGACGCCTGTCAGTGCCCCAGGCACACAAGTGGCGGCCTTTGCCGAAGGCCTGGACCATCCGCGCTGGCTCTATGTGTTACCCAATGGCGACGTACTGGTGGCAGAGACCAACGCTCCGCCCAAGCCAGATGACGGCAAGGGTATCCGTGGCTGGGTGATGAAGAAGGCAATGAGCCGCGCCGGTGCCGGCGTGCCCAGCGCCAACCGCATCAGCCTGTTGCGCGACAGCGACCATGACGGGATCGCCGAGACCCGCACTACATTCATCGAGAATCTCAACTCACCGTTTGGCATGACCCTGGTCGGCAACCACTTGTATGTGGCAGCCACTGACCGCTTGCTGCGCTTCGACTACCAACCCGGCGCCACCTCGATCAACGGCCCCGGAACGCCGGTGACCGACTTGCCTGGCGGCCCGCTGAACCATCACTGGACCAAGAACGTGATTGCCAGCCGCGACGGCAAAAAGCTGTACGTGACGGTGGGCTCCAATAGCAACGTCGGCGAGAACGGCATGGACCAGGAAGAAGGCCGCGCCGCTATCTGGGAAGTCGACCCGGCCAGCGGCAACAAACGCATCTTCGCCTCCGGCCTGCGCAACCCCAACGGCATGGCCTGGGAGCCACACAGCGGGCAATTGTGGACTGCAGTCAACGAGCGCGATGAGATCGGCAGCGACCTGGTGCCCGACTACATCACCTCGGTCAAGGATGGCGGCTTTTATGGCTGGCCCTACAGCTACTTCGGCCAGCATGTCGATCAACGGGTCAGCCCGCAGGATCCGCAGCAGGTTGCCAAGGCCCTTGTCCCCGACTACGCCGTGGGGCCGCACACCGCGTCACTGGGCCTGACCTTCGCCGAACCCGGCGTGCTGCCACCTCCGTTCGACCAGGGTGCATTCATTGGCCAGCACGGCTCCTGGAACCGCAAACCGCACAGTGGCTACAAGGTAGTCTTTGTGCCCTTCAGCACAGCGGGCAAACCGGCGGGCAAGCCGATTGATCTGCTGACCGGGTTCCTGAACGACGAAGGCAAGGCCATGGGACGGCCGGTGGGAGTGATCAATGATCAGCGTGGCGCATTGTTGGTGGCCGATGATGTGGGGAACAAGATCTGGCGGGTGAGCAAGGCCAGGTAGAACATCGCGGGGGCAAGTCGAGCCGCTCCCGCCGCCACCCCCACGAAGCTTGTGCAAGACAGTGGCTCACACCTGCCCTGCGATGGGTTCAGGGATTACGCGCCAATGCCTGCGGCAACACCCGCTTGGCATTGAGGTAGGCCTTCTGCCAATAACTGTTGGACAGGTAGTCCAGCCGCACCGTGCCCCCTGCAGACGGGGCATGAACGAAACGTCCCTCGCCCACATAGATGCCAGCATGGCTCACCTGCGAACCACCGCTAGTGGCAAAGAACACCAGGTCACCCGACTGCAGAGCGTTGCGCTCGACCGTGGGCGCACGGATGCCGATCATTTCGCGGGTGGAGCGAGGCAACGAAATGCCGGCAGCATCGCGATAGACGTAGCCGATCAGGCCACTGCAATCGAACCCCGAATCCGGTGTATTGCCACCCCAGCGATAGGGCGTCCCCACCAGGCCCAGCGCGCGAAACAGCACATCTTCAGCGACCGGGGAGAAATAGACCTGAGGCGCCATGACCACGGGCTCGACCACCTTGGGCGGAGACGGGGCATGGCTCGAGCAGGCACCGAGCAGTGCCAGCAGGGAAATTAAAGCGAAGCGCGCCTTCATCGCCATGGTCAGAACATCCTGTCGGAAGCCGTCCGGCGGGAAGGCCGGAAATAGTTGAGAATTTAGATTAGACGACTTCTGTAAACACGCACGGCGACGCGCTTTTCAGCTACGTCGCCGTGAGTACTACACACGCTTGATCAGTTGCGCGAAATGGTGGTGGCGGTCGGTGCCATCGCCAGTGCGCGCTTTGCTTCGATAAAGGTCTTGCTCCAGTAGCGATCACCGAGCTTGTCGATGCGCACGCCACCGCTGCGGCGGCTGCTGGAGTGGATGAACTGGTCATCGCCCAGGTAGATACCGGCGTGGCTGACACGGCCACGGCCGTTGGTGCTGAAGAACAGCAGATCACCAGGCTTGAGATTGTTGCGCGAAACCAGCGGCGCTTTCACGTTGATCATTTCGCGGGTGGAGCGCGGCAGGTTCAGGCCGGCCTCTTCGCGAAACAGATAACCGATGAAACCGCTGCAATCAAAACCGGTGTTCTCGGAGGTGCCGCCGAAACGGTAGCGGGTACCGATCAGAGACATGCCACGTTCGAGAATGTTGTCAGCCAGGGCTGGCAGCTGGTAGGGCTTGCTGCTGGCGAAATCCTGGAGTTCTTCTTCAGTAGCCAGCTCTTCCTCGAACACCGATGCGGTGGAGGACTTGGACAGAACCTGAGCGGTTACCGGCTGTTGGACCTGCTGCTGCGATACTGGACCTTGGGTCGCGCAGCCAAAGAGCAGGGTCACGAGTGCGAGGGGCACGAGGGGTGCGAAGCGATTCAGCATGGGCACGACCGTGTCTTGGATTTGATAGAGGGGGAAACTATGCCTTCTATCGGGTCGATTTGCAAATTCAATCGAAAAAAATGTGACTTTTATGTGCCGAGGCTCTGGAGTGCCCTTCCCGTGCCTTTTACCAGCCCAAAGTTTCCTTCAAAAACGGGATAGTCAGCTTGCGTTGCGCCTGCAAGGACGCCTGGTCGAGGCGCTCGAGCAGATCGAACAACGCGCTCATGCTGCGGGTACCGCGGGTGAGAATGAAATGCCCGACTTCGTCGGTGAGGTGCAGGCCGCGTCGTGAGGCACGCAGCTGCAAGGCACGCAGCTTGTCTTCGTCCGACAAGGCACGCATCTGGAAAATCAGCGCCATGGTCAGGCGCGACTTGAGGTCAGCCAGCTTGATCGGCAGTTCACGGGGGGAGCTGGAGGCCGCCAGCAGCAGGCGGCGACCGCTGTCACGCAGGCGATTGAACAGGTGGAACATGGCTTCTTCCCACTCCGGCTTGCCGGCGATCACATGCAGGTCATCCAGGCAGACCAGTTCGTACTGTTCCAGGTTATCCAGGAGTTCGACACCACGGTCGAGCAGTTGCGCCAGCGGCAGGTACACGGCAGGTTCGCCCAGCTGCTCGAAGCGCAGGCAAGCTGCCTGCAGCAAGTGCGTACGCCCGACACCTTGCTTGCCCCAGAGGTAGATCAGGCTTTCGGTCCAGCCGGCGTCGGCTTCGCAGAGTCGCTCGACGTAGCCCAATGCGGCGGCGTTGGCACCCGGGTAGTAGTTGATGAAGGTGGCGTCATCTCGCAGGCGCACACCTAGGGGCAACTGGATCGGTTTCATGCTGGCTGGGCAGTTCCGAAGAACCACAAGGGGCCTTTTGTGAAAAGTCTGCAAAGTTTATACCCGTGGCGCCAGTCGCACAATCGGCGTGGACCACATGTAAAATCAAAGGCTTGCATCGACGACAGACATTCGATGCTAGCCCTTGGCTATCAACCTAGAGATCCGGGTCGATTTCACCGCCGTAAATATCCGACTCTTTATAGAGGTCGTGCATGTGTCGCAGCAGCACCATGATCACCGCGGCCACCGGCAACGCCAGCAGTACTCCGGTAAAACCGAACAACTCGCCACCGGCAAGAATGGCGAAAATCACTGCCACCGGGTGCAGGCCGATTCGATCCCCTACCAGCAGCGGGGTCAGGACCATGCCCTCCAGGGCCTGGCCGACCATGAACACCGCCGCGATACCGAGCAATGGATACGGGTCGCCACCGAACTGGAACAACCCGGCGATCATCGCCGCGCCAATTCCGACGATGAAGCCCATGTACGGCACGATGGCCGCGAGCCCCGCCAGCACCCCGATCAACAGGCCAAGCTCCAGCCCCACCAGCATCAGGCCGGAGGCATAGATAACACCCAGCGCCACCATCACCAGTAACTGGCCGCGGACAAACGCGCCCAGCACTTCATGGCATTCACCCGCCAGCGCCACCGCCTGCGCCTCGCGCTGGCGCGGCAACAGGCCTCGGATCTTGGCCATCATCAGGTCCCAGTCGCGCAACAGATAGAAGCTCACCACCGGAATCAGCACCAGGTTGGCCAGCCAGGCCAGCAGGGCCAACCCCGAGGCCGTGGCATGGGAGAGAATCATGCCGACAATGTCGGAGGTCTGCCCCATATGCCCGCTGATGGCGGCCTTGATCTTGTCGAACTTCCAGAAGCCATCGGCCAGCCCCAGGCGGGCCTGCACGAAGGGCAAGGCCTCGTGCTGCAACCAGTCGAGCATCTGCGGCGCCAGCTCATAGAGGCGTACCAACTGTTTGGCCAGCATCGGCACCAGCACCAGCAGCAAGAGCGTGAGCAACAGGGTAAACAGTGCAAACACCACTACCACGCCCCAGGTACGAGACAGCCCTGCCCGCTCCAGGCGATCGACCAGCGGGTCAGCCAGGTAGGCCAGCAGAATGCCGACCAGGAACGGCGAAAGGATCGGGTGCAGCCAGTACAACAGCGCAGCACACAGCAACGCTACGCCGAGCCACACCCAGCGACGCATATCAGTCATTAAAGGCTCCAGGCCAGATCAGCAATTACCAACGAAAACGCAACCCGTTGAACGGTTTTGGCGCAACAGCCTGGGTCGCCCCGGGATTAGCCGGGTCGGTGCCAGGTGCAGGTGCAGGTGCAGGTGCAGGCGACTCGGCGGGCAGTTCCTGGAGCTTGGCCAGGCCCAACTGGGCGCGCAACTGATCGCTGTTGCCCGTGACCTTGTAGGTCATGGTGTCGCCCTCGACCAACTTGATCCGCGCACCATAGGGTTCCAGTACCCGCCCCAGCTCGGCGTAGCGCGCAAGGTTCATGCCCTGGACCTGGACCTGCATATCGCTGCTGGCACCCGGGCGGGTGACAAAGCGTGGCGCCAGGCGGCTGCTCACCGCCAGCATCACCGCATCCGCCAGAGCGGCCTGATCGGCGGCTTCAACCTTGCCCTGCTCCAGTTGCTCGCCCAGCCACAGGCGCCAAGTACCCTGCCACTTGCCGTCGGCTTCGGTGGCATGCACCGCCAGTAGCGCATCGGCGCCATAGCGCTCGGAAGCACCGCGCAGCGGCGCAGGGTCCGCGCCCTCGAGGTTCTTGGCGGTCCCGACCAATTGTTCATTCAGATCAGCCAGCGGCAGGCGCAGCGGCAGGCCCCGGTGCTGCGCGGCGCGGCGCAGGGGTGCTGCGCTGCTCTGGCCATCGCCCACCAGGCTCGAGCCTTCGATGCTGTCGTTCAACCACCACGTCAGGATCGACGGCCGGTTGTTGCCCCACAGCGCCAGCCCGGCCTGGCGCAAGGTGCGCTCGGTACTGCCGGGGTCGAAGTCCACCAGCACGGTTTCAGGTGGGCCGGCCTCGAAGCCGAACTGGCTGATGATCTGTTGCGGGTCCTTGCGCAACCCCGCCAGGGCTGGGCTCTGCGCGGCCTTGGGGTCGCCGGTCAGGCGCAACACGAGGGTTTCAAGGGCTTTTCCGGTGGCCTCGGTGCGGGCTTCGGCACCTTGGCCATTGACCGGTTCACGGACCTGATACAGGCCGGAGACAGTCTCGGCCTGGGCGCACAATCCAAACAAGGCAAGACAGCCAACGGCCAGGTATTTACGCAAATGCATGGAGGATTCCTGTCCTGGTAATAAAGAAGCGGTGCTCATGGGCCTGTGCGGGTATGACAGCAGCACCCTGAAAAACATTCGGCCCGGGCCATAATTTCGCCTCATCGCCTTTGCTATACCTTATACAGCCTATGCCCCGGCAACCAGTCGCGGGCCGCCAAAGCGTCTTTTTTAGCTGATCTGGGCCCCTGCCGTCGGCCTGAGGATGGCCGCTACCGGGCAACCCTGATAAAATCGCGCGCCTTCGCAGACCGGCGACGGTCAGGCAGCCGGATTACCCTCCGCCTTGCCTGGCAGGTCACGGTCGATTCCCCCGAATCCCTCCCCCCTAAAGGCCTGGATCATGAGCAAGCAACCCTCCCTGAGCTACAAGGACGCCGGTGTAGACATCGACGCCGGTGAAGCATTGGTCGAACGCATCAAAGGCGTTGCCAAGCGCACGGCGCGCCCGGAAGTCATGGGCGGCCTGGGCGGTTTTGGCGCCCTCTGTGAAATCCCGGCCGGCTACAAACAGCCGGTTCTGGTCTCCGGCACCGACGGCGTCGGCACCAAGCTGCGCCTGGCACTGAACCTGAACAAGCACGACAGCATCGGCCAGGACCTGGTCGCCATGTGCGTCAACGACCTGGTGGTCTGCGGCGCCGAGCCACTGTTCTTCCTCGACTACTACGCCACCGGCAAGCTGAACGTTGACGTCGCGGCCACCGTGGTCACCGGCATCGGCGCTGGCTGCGAACTGGCAGGCTGCTCGCTGGTAGGCGGTGAGACCGCTGAAATGCCTGGCATGTACGAAGGCGAAGACTACGACCTGGCCGGCTTCTGCGTCGGCGTCGTGGAAAAGGCCGAAATCATCGACGGCTCCAAGGTTGCCACCGGTGACGCCCTGATCGCCCTGCCGTCGTCCGGCCCGCACTCCAACGGCTACTCGCTGATCCGCAAGATCATCGAAGTTTCCGGCGCCGACATCGAGAGCATCCAGCTCGACGGCACGCCACTGACCGAACTGTTGATGGCCCCTACCCGCATCTACGTCAAGCCGCTGCTGCAGCTGATCAAGGAAACCGGCGCGGTCAAGGCCATGGCCCACATCACCGGTGGCGGCCTGCTCGACAACATCCCGCGCGTCCTGCCAAAAGGCGCCCAGGCGGTGGTCGACGTCGCCAGCTGGAATCGCCCGGTAGTCTTCGACTGGCTGCAACAGCAAGGCAACGTTGACGAGCACGAAATGCACCGCGTGCTGAACTGCGGCGTCGGCATGGTCATCTGCGTAGCCCAGGACCAGGTCGAAAACGCCCTGAACGTTCTGCGCACCGCCGGCGAGCAGCCATGGGTCATCGGCCAGATCGGCGTTGCCGCCGAAGGCGCAGCCCAGGTCGAACTGAAGAACGTCAAGGCGCACTGATGCCGAGCAAGCCTTGTGATGTCGTGGTGCTGCTGTCTGGCACCGGCAGTAACCTGCAAGCCTTGATCGACAGCGTCCGCACCGGCGAAAGCCCGGTGCGGATCCGCGCGGTCATCTCCAACCGTGCCGACGCCTACGGCCTGCAGCGTGCGCAGCAGGCCGGCATCGACACCGCCGTACTCGACCACAAGGCCTTCGAGGGCCGCGAGGCCTTCGACGCGGCACTGGTAGAACTGATCGACGGCTACCAGCCACAGCTGGTGGTGCTGGCCGGTTTCATGCGTATTCTCAGTGCCGGCTTCGTCCGTCACTACCAGGGTCGCCTGCTGAACATCCACCCGTCCCTGCTGCCCAAGTACAAGGGCCTGCATACCCATCAACGCGCCCTCGAGGCAGGTGACAAGGAGCACGGCTGCAGCGTGCACTTCGTGACCGAGGAACTCGACGGCGGGCCGCTGGTCGTACAGGCAGTAATACCGGTAGAGTTGGATGACACGCCAGAACGTCTGGCGCAACGGGTTCACAGCCAGGAACACCAGATTTACCCGCTGGCAGTGCGCTGGTTCGCCGAAGGCCGTTTGCGCCTGGGTGAACACGGTGCTCTACTGGATGACCAGCCCTTGGCGGCCAGCGGCCACTTGATTCGACCCTAGGAGATAATATGCGTCGTGCCCTGCTCTTAGCTCTAGCCGTGCTCGCACTGCCGCTGCAGGCAGCTGATCTGAAGCCCTTCTCGGCCAGCTACACCGCCGACTGGAAACAGCTGCCCATGAGCGGCACCGCCGAGCGCAGCCTGGAAAAGAACGCCAACGGTACCTGGAGCCTCAACTTCAAGGCATCGATGATGATCGCCAGCCTGACCGAGCAAAGTACCCTGCGCCTGGACAAGGACACCTTGCTGCCACAGTCCTACCACTTCGAGCGTGGCGGCCTGGGCAAGGCCAAGAAAGTCGACCTGGACTTTGACTGGACCAGCAAGAAGATCACCGGCTCCGACCGTGGTGACGCGATCAACCTGCCACTCAACCGTGGCGTGCTGGACAAGTCAACCTATCAGCTGGCCCTGCAGCATGACATCGCAGCCGGCAAGAAAAGCGTGAGCTACCAGGTGGTCGACGGCGACGAAATCGACACCTATGACTTCCGCGTCCTGGGTACCGAAAAAGTCACCACCAAGACCGGCCAGGTCGATGCCATCAAGGTCGAGCGCGTACGCGATCCGAGCCAGAGCAAGCGCATCACCGAGCTGTGGTTCGCCAAGGACTGGGACTACCTGCTGGTGCAACTGCGCCAGGTCGAAACCGACGGCAAGGAGTACGTGATCGTGCTGCAGGACGGCACGGTGGACGGCAGGTCGGTCAAAGGCAACTGAGTGACCCGTTGTATCCCGAACCCCGCCCCGTGCGGGGTTTTTTGTGCCTGTGTGGGCGCGGGCTTGTCCCGCGACAGCATGCCCTCAGGCCCATCGCATTACGGCCCAAGCCCGCCCCACACAAGTACATGAAAGATGTTTCATGGGCCAAGCATTTACTTAGCCAGCTATCAAACTCTATAAAAGAGACCTGCGACACGGTGCCGCAGTTAACTGAAAGTGGAGTTTGCAGATGACTGTCAAAGTAACTGAGCGCGACGAAAGCAAAATGACGTATGAAAGCCTGGCTGCAGGCCTGCGCATCTGGGATGTGCATCAGCAGGACGAACTGGTCGGTATGTTCCACCAGGAACATGAAGCCCACAATTACCGTATCGAACTGGAATTCCTCGAAGCCAGACAGCAACAGGAATAACCCCCTCCAGAAAACACAAACCCCGCCGAAGCGGGGTTTGTCGTTGTTACCACATCAGATCATCAGGGATCACGTAGGCGGCGTAGGGATCATCAGCATCCGGCGCTTCAACCTGAGTATTGAGCAAGACAATCCGCTTGGGATCGCGCTCCTGGATCTTCAGTGCCGCTTCACGCGGGATCACTTCATAACCGCCACCATGGGCAACGATCGCCAGCGAGCCGCTGCTCAGCTTGCTGCGCATCAGGGCGTTGACCGACAGGCGCTTGACCTTCTTGTCGTCGACGAAGTTGTAGTAGTCCTCGGTGGTCAGCTTGGGCAGGCGCGACACCTCGATCAACTGCTTGACCTGGGCGGCACGGGCCTTCTGCTCGGCCTTCTCCTGCTGCTGGCGGTTGAGCTCCTGGTCGCGCTTGGCTTTTTCCGCCATGGCTTCCTTGGCCAGCCGCTGCTGGGTGTCGTCGACTTCGACCTGGCCTTTATGCTCCAGGCGCTTCTGTTTCTTCTGTTCTTTACTGACCTGCTTGACCTGCTTCTGGTTGACCAGACCGGCTTTGAGCAATTGGTCGCGAAGGGAAAGGCTCATCGTTCACTCACTTATGTGCTTCAGCTCAGCCGCAGCTGGGCAGGTTCTTTTCTTGACGTTTGGCTTCGCCCCAGAGCGCATCCATGTCTTCGAGGGTGCAATCTTCAATCGGACGGCCCATGTCGCGCAATGCCTGTTCGATGAAACGAAAGCGTCGTTCAAATTTCTGGTTGGCCCCGCGCAGGGCGTTTTCCGGATCGACCTTCAGGTGCCGGGCCAGGTTGACCGTGGCGAACAACAGGTCGCCCAGTTCGTCGGCCAGCGCCACGCTGTCGTCTTCGGCCATGGCCTGGAGCACTTCATCGAGCTCCTCACGCACCTTGTCGAGCACCGGCAATGCATCGGGCCAGTCAAAGCCGACCTGAGCCGCGCGCTTTTGCAACTTGGCCGACCGGGACAGCGCGGGCAAGGCAGCCGGCACATCATCGAGCAGCGAAAGCTGTTCGGGAATGCCCTTCTCCGCCCGCTCCTGGGCCTTGATCTGTTCCCAGCGCTGCTTGACCTGGGCTTCGTCGAGCTTCGGTGTATCCAGCGGCGCATACAGCTCGCCGGTGGGGAACACATGCGGATGACGGCGGATCAGCTTGCGGGTGATGCTGTCGATCACGCCGGCGAACTCGAAGCGGCCTTCTTCCCGAGCCAGTTGGCTGTAGTAGACCACCTGGAACAACAGGTCGCCCAACTCGCCCTGCAGGTGCTCGAAATCGCTGCGCTCGATGGCATCGGCCACCTCGTAGGCTTCTTCGAGGGTGTAGGGGATGATGGTCGCGTAGGTCTGCTTGAGGTCCCACGGACAACCATACTGCGGGTCACGCAGCCTGGCCATGAGGTGGAGCAGGTCGTCTAGGGTGTACATCGTTGTTCTCTGCTGTGGTCGCATCGCGGGGCAAGCCCGCTCCTACCTTAGGAGCGGGCTTGCCCCGCGATAACGACTTTAGGGCGTACGGTTACGCCGCGTCTCGATGATGTTCGGCAACTGCGAGATCCGCCCCAGCAAGCGCCCAAGCGCATCAAGGCCCGGAATCTCGATGGTCAGCGACATCAGCGCGGTGTTGTCTTCCTTGTTCGAGCGGGTGTTGACCGCCAGTACGTTGATCCGCTCGTTGAGCAGAACCTGGGAGACATCACGCAGCAAGCCCGGACGGTCGTAGGCACGGATGATGATATCCACCGGATAAGTTTGCACCGGCACCGGGCCCCAGCTGACCTGAATGATCCGTTCCGGTTCGCGCCCTGCCAGCTGCAGCACCGAGGCGCAGTCCTGTCGGTGGATGGTCACGCCACGGCCGACGGTGATGTAGCCGACAATTGCGTCGCCCGGCAACGGCTGGCAGCAACCGGCCATTTGCGTCAGCAGGTTGCCGACACCCTGGATCTGGATATCGCCGCGCTTGCCCGGCTTGTAGCCGGTGGCCTTGCGTGGCACCAACTCGACGTGGTCGCTGCGCTCAGGCTCGACCAGTTGCTGGGCCGCATTGACCAGGTGCGCCAGGCGCAGGTCGCCAGCCCCGAGGGAGGCGAACATGTCTTCGGCAGTGCGCAGGTTGGCCTTGTCGGCAAGCCGGTCGAAATCAACCTGCGGCAGGCCCAGGCGATTGAGTTCACGTTCGAGCAGGGTCTTGCCGGCGGCGACGTTCTGGTCGCGCGCTTGCAACTTGAACCAGTGGACGATCTTGGCCCGCGCACGCGACGTGGTGACATAGCCCAGGTTCGAGTTCAACCAGTCTCGGCTGGGGTTGCCGTGCTTGCTGGTGATGATCTCGACCTGCTCACCGGTCTGCAGGCTGTAGTTGAGCGGCACGATGCGCCCGTTGATCTTCGCGCCCCGGCAGTTGTGACCGATTTCGGTGTGTACCCGGTAGGCGAAGTCCAGCGGCGTGGCGCCCTTGGGCAGGTCGATGGCATGGCCGTCAGGGGTGAAGACATAGACCCGGTCGGGCTCGATATCCACCCGCAGCTGCTCGGCCAGGCCGCCGATATCGCCCAGCTCCTCGTGCCACTCCAGCACCTGGCGCAGCCAGGAGATCTTCTCTTCGTAGTGGTTGGAGCTTGGCTTGACGTCGGTGCCTTTGTAGCGCCAGTGCGCACATACACCCAGTTCGGCTTCTTCGTGCATGGCATGGGTGCGGATCTGCACCTCGAGCACCTTGCCCTCAGGGCCGATCACCGCAGTGTGCAAGGAGCGGTAGCCGTTCTCCTTGGGGTTGGCAATGTAGTCGTCGAATTCCTTGGGGATATGCCGCCACAGGGTATGCACGATTCCGAGCGCGGTATAGCAATCGCGCATCTCCGGAACCAGCACGCGCACCGCGCGCACGTCGTAGATCTGGCTGAACTCCAGGCCCTTGCGCTGCATTTTGCGCCAGATCGAATAGATGTGCTTGGCCCGGCCGCTGATGTCGGCCTTGACCCCGGTGGCCAGCAGCTCGTTCTGCAACTGGTTCATCACGTCGCTGATAAAGCGCTCGCGGTCCAGCCGGCGCTCGTGCAACAGCTTGGCGATCTGTTTGTACTGATCGGGTTCCAGGTAGCGGAAGGACAGGTCTTCCAGCTCCCACTTGATATGACCGATGCCCAGGCGGTGCGCCAGCGGCGCGTAGATGTCGAATACTTCGCGGGCGACGCGATGACGCTTCTCATCGTCAGCCCCCTTGACCGCGCGAATGGCGCAGGTCCGCTCGGCCAGCTTGATCAGTGCCACTCGGACATCGTCGACCATCGCCACGAGCATCTTGCGCAGGTTCTCGACCTGCGCCTGGGAACCGAGCACCAACGACTGGCGCGGGCTGAGACTGGCGCTGATCGCGGCCATGCGCAGCACACCGTCGATCAACTTGGACACTACCGGGCCAAAGCGCTGGCCGACTTCGGCCAAGGTCACCTTGCCTTCACGTACTGCGCGGTAGATCACTGCCGCGACCAACGAATCCTGGTCGAGCTTGAGGTCGGCAAGAATTTCGGCAATTTCCAGGCCGGCCTGGAAGCTTGAGGTACCGTCGGCCCAGGAATGCTTGGCCGGGTTGCCCTTTTTCTCGACTTCCTGGGCGAACTCGCAAGCCCCCTTTAGGGCCTCACGGTCCAGCGCCAGGTCGACGCTCACCACATGATCCAGCCATGCTTCGAGATTGATACTGCCGTCGGTGTTGACCGGCTGGTGCACTCTCACCTGTACCATCTTTGTTTACCTTTCCCTACAGCGCATTCGCGATGCGCTTGATATCTCTGGTGCTGCCCCTGCCGGACCCAAGGTGCAGCGCCCAACGCGCCAGTCCCGCTAGCCCGCTTCGAATAACGCCATGGCTTCGACATGCGCCGTCTGAGGAAACATGTCGAGAATCCCGGCACATTTTAACCGGTAACCCTGCCTGACCAGCTCTAGCGTGTCACGGGCCAGGGTTGCCGGGTTGCACGATACATACACCAGACGTTTCGCCCCAAGGTCTGCGATTTTTCTCACAACCTCGTAAGCACCGTCTCGGGGTGGGTCCAAGAGTACCGCAGAAAAGCCTCCAGCGGCCCAGCCAGAGGCAGACAAAGGCTGCGATAAATCGGCCTGAAAAAATCGGGTGTTATGCAAATTGTTGCTCCGAGCATTGGCCTCTGCTCGCTCCACCATTGCCTGCACACCTTCGACCGCCACGACTTCACGCGCCTGGCGGGCCAGCGGCAGGGCAAAGTTGCCCAGGCCACAGAACAGGTCCAGTACGCGCTCATCCGCTTGCGGCGCCAACCAGGCCAGTGCCTGCTCGATCATTGCCGTATTGACCACAGCGTTGACCTGAACGAAGTCGCCCGGCCGGTAAGCCAGCTCCAGGTCCCACGGTGCCAGGGCGAAACCCAGGGTCTGACCGGCATCGACCGGGGAAGGTTCACCGTCACCCTGCAGCCACAGCTGCACCTCTGCCTCGTTGCAAAATGCCTGCAGGCGGGCCAGGTCGCCCTCGCCCAACGGGCCGGTATGACGCAACAGCAAAGCCACCGCCGTGCCACTGAACAACTCGACATGACCGACCACCTGCGGCTTGCTCAAGCTCTGCAGAAGCATAGGCAGGTGACGCATGATCGATTGCAAGGGTTGTACCAGTACCGGGCAATCATCAATGGCGACGATGTCCTGGCTGGCTTCGGCACGGAAACCGACATCGAGTTTCTTTGCCTTGGCATCCCAGCGCACGGCCACCCGGGCACGACGCCGGTAGCCAAACTCCGGGCCGCTCAGCGGCGTCGCCCACCGTTCGGGCACGACCCCGGCAACCCGCTGCAGCTGTTCTGCCAGCAGTCGCTGCTTGAGGGCCAGTTGATCAACATGGGGCAGGTGCTGAAGATTGCAGCCGCCGCAACGGTCAAAATGCTTGCAGGGCGCTTCGCGGCGATCCGGGCTTGCCGTGAAGACCCGCTCCAGGCGCGCTTCAACGACCTTGCCATGGGCATTGAGCACACGTGCCTCGACCTCTTCCCCGGCCAGCGCACCGCTGACGAACCAAGTGCGTCCTTCGAGAAAGGCAATGCCACGGCCGTCACCGGCCAGGCGCTCGATACGCAGGCGCTGCTTCTTGCCGGTAGGCACTTGGGGAGTGCGGCTGCCGCCGGCCGGCTGAAAGCGCAGGCCGCTGTTGCGTTTACTTTTGGACATCAGTTCGCCGCGTCAAAAATGCCGGTCGACAGGTAACGGTCGCCACGGTCGCAAATGATCGCCACGATGACGGCGTTTTCCAGCTCGTGGGACAGGCGCAACATCGCCGCCACTGCACCACCGGAGGACACGCCGCAGAAAATGCCTTCTTCTCGGGCCAGGCGACGCGTGGTTTCTTCGGCTTCGCTCTGCGCCATGTCGACCACGCGATCAACGCGATCGGCCTGGTAGATCTTGGGCAGGTATTCCTCGGGCCAGCGACGGATACCCGGAATCGCCGAGCCTTCCATTGGCTGCAAGCCTACGATCTGCACGGCCGGGTTCTGCTCCTTGAGGTAGCGCGAGCAGCCCATGATGGTGCCGGTGGTGCCCATCGAGCTGACGAAATGGGTAATGGTGCCCTGGGTCTGGCGCCAGATCTCGGGGCCGGTGCTCACATAGTGGGCTTCAGGATTGTCGCCATTGCCGAACTGGTCGAGCACCAGGCCACGACCTTCAGCCTGCAGCCGATCAGCCAAGTCGCGAGCACCTTCCATACCTTCTTCCTTGCTGACCAGGATCAGCTCGGCGCCATAGGCGGTCATCGCAGCCTTGCGCTCGGCACTGGAGTTGTCGGGCATGATCAGGATCATCTTGTAACCCTTGATCGCCGCCGCCATGGCCAAGGCGATCCCGGTGTTGCCCGAGGTCGCTTCGATCAGGGTGTCGCCCGGCTTGATCTGCCCGCGCAATTCGGCACGGGTGATCATCGACAGCGCCGGCCGGTCCTTGACCGAACCTGCCGGGTTGTTGCCTTCAAGCTTGAGCAGGAGGGTGTTGCTGGTTTCACCGGCAATGCGCTGCAGGCGGACCAGAGGCGTGTTGCCGACGCAATCGGCGATGGTTGGGTACTGCAAGGTCATGGCGTAGTTCGCAATCCAGACTGCGGGGGCGCCTATCATACCGGCAAACCGGTTTTGCCCATATCACGCAATGTGTTGGTGTTATAGCTCCCAGCTATAAGCTGCGGGAATGGCGATGCGACGGGCAAAAGGATATTCAAGCGCAGCCCCTGCCCGTTGTTCTGTGCCCAGAGCCGCCCCCCCTGGCGCACGACAGCGTTGCGGGCAATGCTCAAGCCCAGGCCAAAACCACCATCTCCAGGACGCGAGCCATCAAGCCGGGTGAACGGCGCAAAGATCCGCTCGAGGTCCGCCTCGGCTACCCCGCCGCCCTGGTCTTCAAGCCATAGCAGCCAGTGATCGCCCTGGCGCCGACCGTCCAGGCGGATCACCCCGTTGGCCGGTGAATGGCGAATGGCATTGCGCAAAATGTTCTCGAACGCCTGGGCCAGGCTGTTGAGATTGCCCTGTACCCAGCAGGACGCATCCAGCGCGCAATGCAATTGCCCGGCGGGCCAGGTACTTTCAAAACACGCATCCTCGGCCAGCATTTCCCACAGGGCCTGGACCTGGATCGGTTCCTTGCTCGGCGGTGCCCGCTCGGTATCGAGCCAGGCCAGTTGCAGGGCGTCCTCGACCAGGCGCTGCATGCAGTCGACCTCGCGGCCCAGACGTTCACGCAGTTGTTCGGCATCAGCCTCCCCTTCGCAGGCCACCCGCAGTCGGCTCAGGGGTGTGCGCAGTTCATGGGAAAGATCGCGCAGCAGTTGTTGCTGAAGCGCCACCGTCCCTTGCAGGCGCTCGGCCATGTCATCGAATGCCCGGCCCAGTTCGCCCAGCTCGTCATTACGGCTGGTGGTGCTGCTGGCCACCCGCGCCGAAAGCTGATCGGCGCGCCAGGCTTTGGCCTGCTCGCGCAACTGGATAAGCGGCATGATCAGCATGCGGTACAAGCCCACGCACAGCAGCAGGGTGAACAGCCCGGGAATGATGCCGTTGGTCATGATCTGCCAGAACAACCGGTACTGCCCGGGAAGCAAGCGCTGCGGCAACTCGATGACCAGCAGCCCCTGCTCCGGGTGCTCCACAAAAGGCAGGCGCATCCAGGGCAAGCCGGTCACCCGTCGACTCACGGGCCAATCGATACCGCGCAGAAAGGTCATTTTGCGGCTTTGATCAGGCGTCAAGGGCGTACTGCTCAACGATTGCAGGTCAGGCCCGACCACTGCCATCCAGATCGACTCCCTGGCGGCCATGGTCGCCAGCCAATCATCGACCCCTTGTCGCCCACCCCGCTTCCAGGCCTGCTCGGCCTCGGCGGCATAGGTGGCAAGCGTGCCCCGGGCTTCATCGGAGAGAAAGGCGTTCTGGGTCTCCATGTGTCGGCCCCAGGTCCAGCTCAGGCCGATCATCAACAGGCAGAAACCGACCAGCAAAATCGCCAGTTTCCAAAACAGCGAATGACGATTGGGCACCTTAGCTGACCTCACTGGCGCTGAGCACGTAGCCCTTGCCCCAGACGGTACGCACCTCACGTTCCTGGTAGCCGATGGCCTTGAGTTTGCGGCGGATCTGACTGACATGCATATCCAGGCTGCGGTCATGACGGGCATATCCGCGCTGCAGGACCTGCTGATAAAGGAAGGGTTTGCTCAATACTTCTTCATGACTGCGGTGCAGGATGTCGAGCAACCGGAACTCGCTCAAGGTCAGCCCGGCCCACTGCCCGGCGCAACACACGTCACAGGCATGCTCGTCGAACTGCAGCTCGCCGCTGCCTGAGCTGATGGGTTGTTGATGTCGGCGCTCGAGCGCCACGCGCCGCAGGATCGCTTCAATCCGCACCTTGAGCTCCGCCATGCTGAAGGGCTTGGGCAAATAGTCGTCAGCACCACGCTGGAATCCGGTGATGCGGTCTGCTTCGGCACCCAGGGCAGACATCAGGATCACCGGTATCGAGGTGCTTTCGCGCAGTTTTGCCAGCACATCCAGGCCATTCAGGCCGGGCAGCAGGATGTCCATCAGCACCACGTCAAAACGCGACTCGCGGGCAACATCCAGGCCCTCGCGACCGTTCTTGCACCAGGTGACCGAGAAGCCGCCACGCTGCAGTTCTTCGTGCAAATAAGCCCCCAGGACCGGATCGTCCTCGATGGCAAGAATGTTGGAAGCATTAATAGCGGGATTCATTGGCGGGTGCTAGCAATTCTCAATCACGCGATTATTGGGTAATTGCTCCCGCCAGGCAACCTGTAACTGCTCGTGTATAAACCACCTGGGCACCCAACTACGTCAAAAGTAGATACAAATGAGTGCATTGCACTGAAAGGCGCGGTACTTTTCCGACTTGGTCTGTCAGCTACGCCTGACGGGGCCCTACAGCAACTGCCGGGCACAGGAGAGTCGCGTGCTGAATCGTTTGGGAATCCGAAGCCGCGTGCTGCTGCTTGCCTTGTTACCCGCCAGCCTGATGGCGTTGGTACTGGGCAGCTATTTCACCTGGCTGCAGCAAAGCGAGCTGCAAACCCAACTGCTGCAACGCGGCAAGATGATCGCCGAACACCTGGCGCCGCTGGTAGCCCCGGCGCTGGCTCGCCACGCCCCTGCGCAACTGGAACACATTGCCGCCCAGGCCCTGGAGCAGACTGACGTACGTGCCGTGGCCTTTCTCGACCCGGACCGCAACCCCCTCGCCCACGCCGGCCCCACCATGCTCAACCAGGCACCGGCCGGAGGCGGCACGCAATTGCTGCAGCGCAGCGGTAATGACGCGACCCGTTACCTGTTGCCGGTGTTCGGTTACCACCGCGACCTGGCTGGCGAACATGTTCCAAACGAGGCCGACAAACTGCTGGGCTGGGTGGAAATCGAACTGTCCCACGATGGCACGCTGCTGCGCGGCTACCGCAGCCTGTTCACCACCCTCCTGCTGATCTTTTTCGGGTTGGTCGCCACCACACTGCTGGCCATGCGCATGTGCCGCACGATCAACGGCCCGATTGGCCAGATCAAACATGCCGTGACCCAACTCAAGGAGGGCAACCTGGAAGAACGCTTGCCACCCATGGGCAGCTACGAACTCGACGAGCTGGCTGCGGGTATCAACCGCATGGCCGAAACCCTGCACAATGCCCATGAAGAGCTGCAACACAGCATCGACCAGGCCACCGAGGACGTACGCCAGAACCTGGAAACCATCGAGATCCAGAACATCGAGCTGGACATGGCGCGCAAGGAGGCCCTTGAGGCCAGCCGGATCAAGTCCGAGTTCCTCGCCAACATGAGCCATGAGATCCGTACACCGCTCAATGGCATCCTCGGCTTTACCCACCTGCTGCAAAAAAGCGACCTGACCCCACGCCAGCTCGACTACCTTGGCACCATCGAAAAGTCCGCCGGCAGCCTGCTGGGGATCATCAACGAGATCCTCGACTTCTCCAAGATCGAGGCCGGCAAGCTGGTGCTCGACAGCATTCCGTTCAACCTGCGCGACCTGATCCAGGACACCCTGACCATCCTCGCCCCCGCCGCCCATGCCAAGCAGCTGGAGCTGGTCAGCCTGGTCTATCGCGACACGCCGCTGTCGCTGGTCGGCGACCCGCTGCGCCTGAAGCAGATCCTGACCAACCTGATCAGCAACGCCATCAAGTTCACCCGCGAAGGCACCATCGTTGCCCGGGCCATGCTTGAAGAAGAACAGGATGACAGCGTGCAATTGCGCATCAGCGTCCAGGACACCGGCATCGGCCTGTCCAGCCAGGATGTACGGGCGCTGTTCCAGGCCTTCAGCCAGGCGGACAATTCGCTGTCGCGCCAGCCTGGCGGCACAGGCCTGGGGCTGGTGATTTCCAAGCGCCTGATCGAGCAGATGGGCGGGGAAATCGGGGTCGACAGCACCCCGGGGGAAGGTTCGCAGTTCTGGATCAGCCTGCGCCTGCCCAAGGCCCGCGACGACGCCGAAGACATGCCGCTGCAACCGCTGCTCGAACGCCGGGTGGCCATAGTCGATGCGCACGAACTGGCCCGCCAGGCGCTGGCGCATCAACTGGAGGACTGCGGCTTGAACGTCAGCACCTTCATTTCCATCGACCCGCTGCTGCACGCCGTGGCCAATGCGCGCATGGCCGGACAACCCTTCACCCTGGCCGTCCTGGGGGTGAACCTGGACAGCGTGTCGCCAGAGCGACTCGGCCAGTACATCGCTCAGCTGGAGCGCCTGGATTGCCAGGCACTGGTGCTCTGCCCGACCACCGAACAGGCGCTCTACCACCCTTACTTGCCCAACGCCCACAGCCAGTTGCAGGCCAAGCCAGCTTGTACGCGCAAGGTGCGTCGGGCCCTGGTGGAACTGGTCCAGCCGCGGCGCAGCCACGAGATCAAAGTCAGCACCAATCAACCCTTGCCCAAAGTACTGTGCGTGGACGACAACCCCGCCAACCTGCTGCTGGTGCAAACACTGCTCGAAGACCTGGGTGCCGAGGTGCTGGCGGTCGACAGCGGCTACGCCGCAGTACAAGCGGTGCAGGACGAACGCTTCGACCTGGTGCTGATGGATGTACAGATGCCTGGCATGGACGGTCGCGAATGCACCGAACAGATCCGCCAGTGGGAAACCAGCCAGAGCGGGCCACCCTTGCCCATCGTCGCCCTCACCGCCCACGCGATGGCCAATGAAAAGCGAGCGTTGTTGCACAGTGGCATGGACGACTACCTGACCAAGCCGATCAGTGAGCGCCAACTGGCCCAGGTGGTGCTCAAATGGACGGGGCAAACCCTGGGGGCGATGCACCATGAGCGCCTGCAGGAACGCATCCCCGACAGCAGCGAACTGAAGGTTCTGGATCCGGAAGAAGGCTTGCGCCTGGCTGCTGGCAAGCCGGACCTGGCCGCCGACATGCTGGCCATGCTGCTGGCGTCGCTGGAGGCTGACCGCGAGGCGATTCGCGCAGCACGTGAGGCCGCAGACCGCAACGGTATGATCGAGCGCGTTCATCGGCTCAATGGCGCCTCGCGCTACTGCGGGGTGCCACAACTGCGAGCCGCCTGCCAGCGCAGCGAAACCTTGCTCAAGCAAGACGACCCGGAAGCGCTGCGCGCCCTGGATGAACTGGACCGGGCCATTACCCGCCTCACCGCCCAGGCACGCCTGAGCGCTTGATCCCTGGCTGATCTGAGGCAAGGCGATGGTCTTGCCCGGTGGTTAGACTCTCCGCCAACCGACTCAGGATGACCCCATGCGCGTATTGTTTTTCAGCAGCCAGTCCTATGACCAGGACAGCTTCACCCAGGCCCCGGCAGCGGATGGTCTTGAACTGCACTTTCAACCGGCACGCCTGACCGAAGACACCGCAGCCTTGGCCAACGGCCACGAAGTGGTCTGCGCCTTTATCAATGACGATCTCGGCGCCCCGGTGCTGGAGCGCCTGGTTGCCGGCGGTACCCGCCTGATCGCCCTGCGCTCGGCCGGTTTCAACCATGTCGACCTGACAGCGGCCAAGCACCTTGGCCTTGCTGTGGTGCGGGTGCCAGCCTACTCCCCGCATGCAGTAGCCGAACACGCGGTGGCGCTGATCCTGGCCCTCAATCGACGCTTGCACCGGGCCTACAATCGCACCCGCGAAGGCAACTTCAGCCTGCACGGCCTGACCGGTTTCGACTTGCACGGCAAAACCGTCGGCGTGGTCGGCACCGGTCAGATCGGCGCTGCCTTTGCCCGCATCATGGCCGGATTCGGCTGTCAGTTGCTGGCCTACGACCCCTTCCCCAACCCCGAGTTGCTGGCCCTGGGAGCACGTTACCTGGAGTTGCCGGAACTGCTGCGCCAGGCACAGATCATCAGCCTGCACTGCCCGCTGACCGAACAGACCCGCCACCTGATCAACCCGCAAAGCCTGGCCGACCTGCAACCGGGCGCCATGCTGATCAACACCGGTCGCGGCGCACTGATCGACACCCCGGCATTGATCGAGGCCTTGAAAGACGGTCAATTGGGCTACCTGGGCCTGGATGTCTACGAAGAAGAAGCCCAGCTGTTTTTCGAGGACCGCTCCGACCAGCCGCTGCAAGACGACGTGCTCGCGCGCCTGTTGACCTTCCCCAACGTGATCGTCACCGCCCACCAGGCGTTTCTTACCCGCGAGGCGCTGGCAGCGATCGCCGCAACGACGCTGGAGAACATTACCCGCTGGGCGGCAGGCAATGCGCAAAACTTGGTCGAGGGTTGATGCTAGGATACGCGGCAGATTTGGAGGACCCATGGTCGAACACGATTTCCGCTACACCCTGTTTAACCCGCAACACACCCTGATCGAATGCCGCGCCCTGGTGCCGGGTCGCTATCAAGTGACCGGCAACGGCGGCTCGATCAAGAAGAGCGACGTCCTGCTGGTGACCCTCAAGGGCAGCAAGGATCTGTCCATGCGCCTGACCGTCGAAACCGTCCGCCACCTGATCAACCCGACCGGTCAATGGGTCGCGGTGGCCAGCGGGCCGGTGTTCGGCGAACTGGCGATCCACCAGTGGCAAGTCAACTGCGACAACTGCCAGGCCAGCCTGGACTTCGAGTTTGCCGTGGACGCCAAGCTCGGTAAAAAAGCCCAGCAACCAGCCGCCAGCGCGCGTATCGCCGAGCTGGGCTGGATCAGCCGTGGCGACAAGCACCTGTGCCCGACATGCAAGGAGTCTGCCCAGTGAAAACCCTGCTGCTCTGCGCCATGGTCGGCACGGCCCTGCTGGGCTGCGCCGCTGAGCCGATGAAGCTGGAACAGGAACGCAGCTACTTGCTGGAGTGGATTGGCGAACGTCCGCTGATGGACTACAGCCACCTGACCCTGACGCTTGCAGCGGATGGGCGTGCCTACGGCAATGGCGGCTGCAATCACTGGTTCGCGCCTTACCAGCTTGACGGTGACAAGCTCACCTTCGGCAAGGTTGGCAGCACCCGCAAACTCTGTGCGCCGGCACTGATGGAGCAGGAAAAGCGCTTCTTGCAGGCGCTGGAGACCGTGCAGCGCTGGGACATCTCGCCGATCGAACAGGTGCGGTTCTGGCCTGCCGAGGGCAAGCCGTTGCGGTTTTGGCCTGAAGAAGGCTGAAGCCTTCGCGGGGCAAGCCCGCTCCCACCGGAAACCGCAGTGGGAACGGGCTTGCCCCGCGAAAAAAGCCGCCCATCAAGCCCCTTTGAGCGCCTTGATCTTCTCGGTCAGCCCTTCAAGCGTCTGCTCGCCCATCAACTGCTCACGCACCTTGCCCTTGTCGTCGATGATGTAGGTCACCGGCAACGCTTCGCTACGTGGCAGTTCATAACGCTCGGCCGGGTCCTCGGCCAGCACGGTGAAGCCGATGCCCAGGGCCTCAGTGGCCTTTTTCAGTTCCTCTCCCTGCAAGCCGTCGAAGTTCACCCCGAGCACCTTCACGCCCTGGGCCCGCCACTGCTTGGCAGCGGCGTTGAGTTCCGGGATTTCGGTACGGCACGGGCCACACCATTCAGCCCAGTAATTGAGCACCAGCCAGTGCCCGTCGATCTGCTCGGCTTTTACAGTCTGTCCGTTCTGGTCCAGGCCATAGTCTGCACCGCAACCACCGAGCAACAGGCTCGCGGTGATGGCCAGTGCTGCTGCCAAACGCCTTGTCATGGGTCAATCCTTCTCGAAGATTCAAGCAAAATGCGAAGTCGCTGCGGTTAGAATAGCCGCCACACCCTGCTGGATGCGACCCGAACATGACCGACCTGACCCTCTATCACAATCCGCGCTGCTCCAAATCCCGTGGCGCGCTGGAGTTGCTCGAAGCCCGCGGCCTGGCCCCGACCGTGGTCCGCTACCTGGAAACGCCACCAAGCGCCGCCGAACTCAAGGCCCTGCTCGGCAAGCTGGGCATCGGTGCGCGCCAGCTGCTGCGCAGCGGCGAAGATGAGTACAAGGAACTGAACCTGGCCGATACCAGCCTGAGCGAAGCGCAGTTGATCGACGCCATGGCCACGTACCCCAAACTGATCGAGCGCCCGATCCTGATCGCCGGCGACAAAGCCGTGATTGGCAGGCCACCAGAGAAGGTGCTGGAGATCCTGCCGTGAGTGCGCCCTACATCCTGATCCTGTTCTACAGCCGCCACGGCTCTACCAGCGAAATGGCCCGGCAGATTGCCCGTGGCGTCGAGATGGCCGGCCTGGAAGCACGCATCCGCACGGTTCCGGCGATCTCCGCCGAGTGTGAAGCGGTCGCCCCCGACATCCCGGACACCGGCGCGCTCTACGCCTCCCTGGACGACCTGCGCCACTGCTCGGGCCTGGCCCTGGGCAGCCCGACACGCTTTGGCAACATGGCTGCTCCGCTGAAGTACTTCATCGACGGTACCAGCAGCCTGTGGCTCAGTGGCGGCCTGGTCGGCAAGCCGGCGGCGGCGTTCACCTCCACCGCCAGCCTGCACGGCGGCCAGGAATCGACCCTGCTGTCGATGCTGCTGCCGCTGATGCACCACGGCATGCTGATCATGGGCCTGCCCTACAGCGAGTCGGCGCTGCTCGAAACCCGCGGCGGCGGCACCCCGTATGGCGCCAGCCACCACGCCGGGGCCGATGGCAAACGTGACCTGGACGCCGATGAAATCGCCTTGTGCCGTGCCCTTGGCCAACGCCTGGCCACCACCGCCAAACTGCTGGAGAACGGCCGTGGCTAAAAAGCCCAAGGTTCTGCCCTCGATCGAGTGGCTGGCACCGCGCCTGCGCCTGAGTCGGGCGCTGAGCCTGGCCAGCTTTTTCGGCCTGATCGCCCTGCTGACCCTCAACAACCTGCTGTTTGCCGACCTGCACGGTGCGCGCACCGGCGTGATCCTTGCGGTCGAACTGGTGCCCTTGGCGCTGCTGCTGCCGGGGATCTTGCTGGGCAACGCGCGCGCGCACGCCTGGACCTGCTTCGTGGTCAACCTGTACTTCATCAAGGGCGTACTGGCCGCATTCGACCCGGCACGAGCAGTATTCGGCTGGCTGGAAGTGGCGATCAGCCTGGCGCTGTTTGTCAGTGCCCTGCTGTATGTGCGCTGGCGGTTCCAGTATGACCGACGGTTGGCGGGGGAAGGTTGAGCTTCGCGGCGCAAGCCCGCTCCTACAGGTCTTGTGGGAGCGGGCTTGCCCCGCGATGGCGTATCAATGATTGACCGTATGCGCCAGCATCACCGACAACTGACACAACGGCCGCCCACTTTCGGCATGCCACTGGTTGAATGCTGCCTGCACCTGGGCCAGGTCACGCTGGCTGGTCGGCGGTTTGTCGATGATGTCCTGGGCAATCAGCGCCGCAGCCATGTCATTGGTGGGGATGAAGGTGTCCTTGCCAACCATGCGCAAGAAGCGTGGCGCTGACAGCCCGCCCATCTGGTTGCCATGCTTGGCCAGGTACTTCCACAGCCCGACGATATCGTTCACCGGCCAGTCGGCGATGAACGCGCCGAAACTGCCGTGCGCCTTCTCGACGTCCAGGATCATCTGCGCATTGCGCGGCACGCTCTTGAGCTTGCCCAGGTGGCGGATGATCCGCGTGTCCTGCATCAGCCGCTCCAGATGTTCGGCGCCCATCAGTACCACTTTGTGCGGATCGAACCCAAAGAACACCTGTTCGAAGGCCGGCCACTTGGCGTCCACCAGGCTGTGCTTGAGCCCGGCGCGAAACACCCGCAAGGCCAGGGTGGAGAGGTAGCGGTCGGCACTGATGGCGCGCAACTGCTCCGGCGTTTTCGCCTGGGGCAGGTGCGCTTCGAGCGCGGCAGCCGAACCGAAGCGGTTCAGGCAGTACTCATGCAGCCATTGGTAATCACGCATGCCAGTCAGATGTTCAGCACGTCAAGAAAACGTGCAGGCGCCGTCTCGTCGATCTTCAGGTTGACGAAGTCGAACAGGTTGCGGTCAGCCAGCTGCGACGGCACGACGTTCTGCAGGCCACGGAAGATGCTCTCGGTACGGCCCGGGGTCTTGCGCTCCCACTCCACCAGCATGTCCTTGACCACCTGGCGCTGCAGGTTTTCCTGCGAGCCGCAGAGGTTGCACGGGATGATCGGGAATTCGCGCATGTCCGAGTAGGCCTGGATGTCCTTCTCGCTGCAGTAGGCCAGCGGGCGGATCACCACGTTACGGCCATCATCGGCACGCAACTTCGGCGGCATGGCCTTGAGGGTGCCGTTGAAGAACATGTTGAGGAAGAAGGTCTCGACGATGTCGTCGCGGTGATGCCCCAGGGCCATCTTGGTCGCGCCGATCTCGTCGGCGAAGGTGTACAGGGTGCCACGGCGCAGGCGCGAGCACAGCGAGCAGGTGGTCTTGCCTTCCGGGACCAGCTCCTTGACCACCGAGTAGGTGTCTTTCTCGACGATGTGGTACTCGACGCCCAGGCTCTTGAGGTAGGCCGGCAGCACGTGCTCGGGGAAGCCCGGTTGCTTCTGGTCCATGTTCACCGCGACGATCTCGAACTTGATCGGCGCCACTTTCTGCAGGTGCAGCAGAACATCGAGCATGGTGTAGCTGTCTTTGCCGCCGGACAGGCAGACCATGACCTTGTCACCGTCTTCGATCATGTTGAAGTCGGTGATGGCTTCGCCGGCGAGACGACGCAGGCGTTTTTGCAGTTTGTTCTGGTTGACCGAAAGGGTGCCCATAGCGCTTGAAATCCGCGAGGTGTGACAAAAGCGGCATATTTTACGCACAAACTGACGGCAGGCGTAGGCCAATCCGATAAAGACTGCAAGGTGATTAGCCGAGCGCCTGACAGCGCGATTTGCTCTAAAAAGCCGGCTTTGAGCGGCGAACTCCTTCCTATACTGCGACATAAGGCCACATCAAAGGTGACCTCGATCCTCTGGCCCCCAACCCTTGGGGTCGCAAGCGCTCCGCTGGGGGGCGATGGCAACAACGAAAGGAGTGACTGGCATGATCCATCACGTTGTTGGGCTATTTACCCATCCTGATCAGGAATGGAAGGAGATTCGTGGCGAGGAAGAAAGCATCAGCCACATGTACCTGACCCACACCCTGATACTGGCGGCAATCCCGGCGGTATCAGCGTTCATCGGTACAACCCAGGTCGGCTGGGTCATCGGCGAGCGCGCCCCGGTCATGTTGACCCAGGAAAGCGCGCTATGGATGACCATCATGTCGTACCTGGCCATGCTCGGTGGCGTCGCGGTCATGGGCGCGTTCATTCACTGGATGGCTCGAACCTACGATGCCAATCCGAGCCTCGCCCGCTGCATCGCATTTGCCACCTATACCGCAACGCCGCTGTTTATCGGCGGCCTCGCGGCACTGTACCCACACCTGTGGCTGGGGATGGTCGTCGGCACGGCAGCCGTGTGCTACACGGTGTACCTGCTCTATGTCGGACTGCCGACCTTCATGAACATCCCTTCGGACGAAGGGTTCCTGTTCTCAAGCTCGGTACTGGCAGTCGGCCTGGTGGTGTTGGTCGCCATCATGGCCTTCACTGTGATCATCTGGGGACTGGGCGTGGGGCCCGTCTATACCAACTAGAAGCCCTTATTAGAAATTAGAAAGCAGCAACATAGGCGCAGTAACCTTCAGGCCGCCGCAAGGCGGCCTGATGCTGTGCGCTGACAGGTGGCTCGGCAGCGCTGCATGGGTTGCGGCATAATTGCCGGCCAGGAGTGTTCCCCGATATGCCCGAACTGCTCAAATTCCGCGTCGAAACCTGTTATCAACAAGCCGAAATTTTCTTCAAACGCCCCTTCGCACGCCCTGAAGTCAGCTTCAAGCTGCGCGGCCAGAAGGCCGGCGTGGCCCACCTGCATGAAAACCTGCTGCGCTTCAACCTGCAGCTGTACCGCGAGAACAGCGAAGATTTTCTCAAGCAGACCGTGGCCCACGAAGTAGCCCACCTGGTCGCCCACCAACTGTTCGGCGACCGCATTCAGCCCCATGGCGAGGAATGGCAGTTGATCATGCGCGGGGTCTATGAGCTGCCGCCCAATCGCTGCCACAACTATGAAGTGAAACGCCGCACGGTGACGCGCTACATCTATCGCTGCCCGTGCCCCGAAAGCGATTTCCCCTTCTCGGCCCAGCGCCACAGCCTGGTGCGCCAGGGCCGCCGGTACCTGTGCCGACGGTGTCGGCAGACATTGGTATACAGCGGCGAAATGCGTGTGGAGTAGCCGCTGCCGACAGGCTGCGATCGACGGCGCAGCGGGCTACACAGGCAAGAACCACAAAAAAGCCCATCCGAAGATGGGCTTTTTCATTTCACCACTCGCCCCTTAGCGGGTAGACACTTCAGCGACACCCAGGTCATCGACCGGGCCAACCTCGACCAGCGGCGAACCACCGGAAGCCAGCTCGGACTGCAGTTTGTCTTCGTCCAGCTCGTTGACCCACTTGGCCACGACGACGGTGGCAACCGCGTTGCCGATCAGGTTGGTCAGGGCGCGGGCCTCGGACATGAAGCGGTCGATACCGAGGATCAGCGCAAGGCCGGCAACCGGCAGGTGGCCTACCGCCGACAGCGTCGCGGCGAGCACGATGAAACCACTGCCAGTCACGCCAGCTGCACCCTTGGAGGCCACCAGCAGCACCAGCAGCAGGGTGATCTGGTGAGTGATGTCCATGGTGGTGTCGGTGGCCTGGGCGATGAACACCGCGGCCATGGTCAGGTAGATCGAGGTGCCGTCGAGGTTGAACGAGTAACCGGTAGGAATCACCAGGCCTACCACGGATTTCTTCGCGCCCAGGCGCTCCATCTTGGTCAGCATGCGTGGCAGGGCCGACTCGGACGACGAGGTACCCAGCACGATCATCAGCTCTTCACGGATGTAGCGGATCAGCTTGAGGACGCTGAAGCCGTGCGCACGAGCGATACCACCAAGGACCACGACGATGAACAGCACGCAGGTGACGTAGAAGCAGGCCATCAGGTAGCCCAGTTGAACCAGCGAGCCAACGCCGTACTGGCCGATGGTGAAGGCCATGGCACCGAAGGCACCGACCGGCGCCAGCTTCATGATCATGTTGATGATGTTGAACATGACATGGGCGAAACGGTCGATCAGGTCCAGCAGCGGCTTGCCGTAGGCACCCAGACGATGCAGGGCGAAACCGAAGATCACCGAGAACATCAGCACTTGCAAGATGTCGCCGTTGGCGAACGCGCCGACCACGGTGTTAGGGATGATATTGAGCAAGAAGCCGACCGTGGTCTGCTGCGCGCCGGCGGCGGCATAGGCGGCCACGCTGCTGGCGTTCAGGGTGCTGACGTCGATGTGCATGCCGGCGCCAGGCTTGACCACGTTGACCACGACCAGGCCGATGATCAGGGCGATGGTCGAGACAATTTCGAAGTAGAGCAGCGCGTAGCCACCGGTCTTGCCCACCGACTTCATGCTTTGCATGCCAGCGATGCCGCTGACCACGGTGCAGAAGATGATCGGGGCGATGACCATTTTGATCAGTTTGACGAAGCCGTCACCCAAAGGCTTCAGGGCAACGCCGGTCTCAGGGTAGAAGTGGCCCAGCAGGATACCGATGGTGATCGCTACTAACACCTGGATATACAGCGATTTGTACAGTGGCTGACGCGTCGTCATGGCTAATTCCTCAAGTGTACCGCCCCGATCCTTCCCAGGACGCGCGGGGTACCTAAAGCGCGAACCCTCCTGCACTGGAGGGATTTGTTGTGTCGAGCTGCCTGGCAGAACTCTGCTAGGGCAATAGCAAGCCCGATGCCAAAATGCGCTTTATCGGTGCAGGCCCCATATTTACTGGGGCCGGGTGCACAATGAGGTTGCAGCGGTGCCGTGCGACTTGGCGGATTTCCGCCCGACACCTTTTGCAAAAGAATGATGTTGGCGGTAATCCGCCCAGGGTGATGGCGGTTCAGTCCAGGGGAAAGTGGATGCGAAATGCAGCGCCGCCCAGCGGCGAGTCATCGAGGGTAAGGCTGGCGTCATAGCTTTCGATGATGTCCTTGACCACTGCCAGGCCGATGCCCTGCCCCGGGTTCTGCCGATCCAGGCGCTCACCACGCTGGAGGATACGTTCGCGCTGATCGGCAGGGACGCCCGGGCCGTCATCCTCGACGCACAGTTCGACGTACGACGGCCCGCTGTGCAGGCTGATCCGCACCTCGCCCAGGCAAAGCCGGTAGGCGTTCTCCAGCAGGTTGCCGAGCAATTCGAGCAAGGCCCCCTGCTCCATGGGCACCTGGGCCGGGTCAGGAACATCGAGGCTGATGCTCACTTGCTTGTCACGGTAGACCTTGGCCAGGGTGCTGCACAAGCTGTCGAGCAATGGCCGCAGCGCCACCTGATGACGTACCAGGCCACTTTTGCGCAAGCTGGCACGCTGCAACTGATAGTCGATCTGCTGGCTCATGCGCTCGATCTGACTTTGCAGTATCCGCGCCTGCTCACGGTCTTCGCGGCGCTCCCCCATGCTTTCGCTCACCCCCTGCAGCACCGTCAGGGGCGTTTTCAGGCTATGCGCCAGATCGCCGAGGGAATCGCGGTAGCGACGACGCTGCTCGCGCTCGCTGTGCAGCAGTCGGTTCAACGAGCCCGTCAGGCGTAGCAGCTCTCGCGGGTGCTCGGTGCTGAGTCCGTCTCGGTTGCCAGCCTCGACCTCATCCAGCTCGTGACTCAGTTGGCGCAGCGAGCGCAGTCCCCAGGTCAAGCCGGCCCACAGCAGCACCAGCAAGGCCAGCAGCGCCGCCCCGAAACCCAGGTACAGGCGCTCGCGCAGGCCCTTGAGGGTTTGCTGGTATTCGCGTACCGGTTGCAGCGCGACAATGCTGAAGGCCGCCGACTTGCCGCCCAGCAGCTTGACTTCAACGTCATAAACGAAGAATTCCTCGCCATCGGCCTGGCGGATCCGCGCAAACTCGTTGCCGCGCCCGTCGTAACGAGGGGTGTAGTTGATGTTCTCGTCGGCGGTAGACCGCGAACGCCAGACCAGCTTGCCCTCGCGGTCATAGATGTACCCCAGCAGACGGCTATCGGGCAGGTTGAATTTCTCATCCGGCAGCAGTTCGGGCATCTGCAACTGGTGGTTCTCGATACGCGCGGCAGAAATCAGGGTGGTTACATCGGAGGCCAGGCGCTTTTCAATGGACTCCTGCAAGGCCAGACTGAATGCCTTTTGCAAGGCAGGCAGCAGGCCCAGCATGAACAACACTGCCAGTAGCGCAGCGGCTACCATCAGCCGCAGGCGGAGCGAGCGAATCACCGGCAGCGCTCGGTGAACAGGTAGCCCAGGCCCCGGACAGTATCAATGGGTTTGAAGCCATTGGTGCCCTCCAGCTTGCGACGCAGACGACCGACCAGTACTTCGATCACATTCGGATCGCGCTCATCGTCATCCGGATAGAGCTGCTCCATCAGGCGTTCCTTGGCCACCACTTGCTGGTGATGGCGCATCAGGTATTCCAGAATGCGGTACTCGTAGGCAGTCAACGCCAAGGGTTGCTCGTCGAGTGTCGCCTGCTTGCGATTGAGATCCAGCAGCAAGGGCCCGGCAGCGATGGTCGACTGGATAAAGCCGCTGGAGCGGCGCAGCAAGGCATTGAGTCGGGCTTCCAGCTCTTCGAACTGGAACGGCTTGACCACATAGTCGTCGGCGCCGGCAGCCAGGCCCTCGACCTTGTCCTGCCAGTTGCCCCGTGCCGTCAGGATGAGAATTGGAAAACTCTTGTCCATCGAGCGCAGCCGGCGGATCAGGTCCAACCCGCTCATGCCAGGCAGGCCAAGGTCGATCACCGCCAGGTCATGGTTGAACTGTTCGACGTGATAGAGCGCCTCCTCGGCGTTGGCTACCGCCTCGACCACATGCCCACTTTCCATCAAGCGGCTGTACAAGTGATGACGCAAGAGTGCCTCATCCTCGACCACCAGCAGTTTCATACGCTCCTCCCTATACGCCCCGACACACCCGCTCAAGAATAACAGCGAACCGGCCATGCACCTGCAGGCCGGTCCGAAGATCGCCCGTCAAAATCAGAATGCGTAGTTGGCCGAGAGGTAGGTCTGCGCGCTGCTGTCCAGGCGCAGGGTGCCGACTTTCGGGCCACCGTGCTCGGCCAGTTCGGTGCTGGCGTTGCTGCGCAGGTAACGGTAGCCCAGCTCGACCGAGGCGTTGTCGGTCACTTGTTGCAGCAGGCCGGCTTGCAGGCCGATGGCATAGCCGGTGTCGGTGTCGCGGCTATAGCCTGACGACTCCTGGCTGAGTTTGGTCAAACCGGCACTGGCACCGCCGAAGAGCTTGGTGGTAGCGCCCAGCGGGTAGAACACGTCATAACTGCCCAGCAGGTTTTCCTGGCGCAGTTTCAGGCCGCTGTGGTCGCTGGAGACGTTGTCGTAGGTGAGGTAGTAGCGACGCTGGTCGTTCATCTGGCCGAGGCGCACGCCCCAGGTGTCGTCCTTGTGGATGATGCCGTCGGTGTTCAGGTGGTCGGTGTTGCTGCTGAGCAAGCCGGACTTCTTGACCTTGTCGCTGGTCTGGCCATAGGTGACGCCAGCGAAGGTGGTGTCGGCAGCCTGGGCAGTTGCGGCAGCGCCCAGGAAAGCGACAGCGAGGAACAGCGAGTTGAGTGTTTTCATCGTGTTTACTCCAGTTGAGGCCCGGTGAGGGTGTGGACGCTAGAGTAAGCAGCGAGCCCTGAACGGCCCCTGAACCGAGCCTGAACCTCGGCTGAACAACAGGCTGGAAAGGTTGGAGGCGCCGCGGCACAATGCCTGGCATGAACCGACTCCCCGCCTGCTGTGCCCCCCTGCAGAATCACTGGCCCCTGCCTCGCCCCATCCCTGGCGCCGTACTGGTCAGTTGCGCGTTCGACCCCGCCCGGCTCGGCAACGACGACTTCGACCGCGCCAATATCGAGCGAACCGCCAGCCTGCAGCGCTCGGTGGCCAAGCGTCAGGCCGAGTACCTGGCCGGCAGGGTCTGTGCCCGGGCGGCGTTGCAACAGCTGGATGGTCGCGAATACGTGCCCGGCACCCACGAGGACCGTTCCCCCCTCTGGCCGGCCGGCATCAGCGGCTCGATCACCCACGGCAAAGGCTGGGCCGCCGCCGTGGTGGCGCATCAGACAGCCTGCCGGGGGCTGGGCCTGGACCAGGAGAGCCTGCTCAGTGACGAGCGCGCCACACGCCTGGCCCGGGAGATCCTCACCGAGGCCGAGTTGCAGCGCATGGACCCGCAGCACACAGGCCTTGTGGTGACGCTGACCTTTTCATTGAAGGAAAGCCTGTTCAAGGCGCTGTACCCGATCGTGCTGCAGCGTTTTTACTTCGAACATGCAGAAGTGCTGGAGTGGTCGGCTGACGGCCACGCCCGCCTGCGCTTGCTGACGGACCTTTCGCCGCAGTGGCATCACGGCCGGGAGTTGGAGGCGCAGTTCTGCCTGCAGGGCGAACAACTGCTCAGTCTCGTCGCGGTCTGAGCCTCAATCCGCCAACGGACAATGCTCGCAGTGCCCGACCCAGTCCACCTTGTAGCTCAGGCAGCAGGTACGCCGACGCCGCTTGCCCGAGGCGCCCAGGCTGACCGCGGCAAACAGCGGGCTGCCCGGTGTGGTCAACAAGCGCCCCAGGCCGACGTCACCTCCGGCCTGTTGCAGCATTTGATCCAGGCAATCGCCGGCATTTCCCCATAGCACCGCTGGCGACACCGCGCCAAGCGTCGCCAGGCGTTGCACCAGGGGCTCCAGGTGCTGGCCGATGGCCTCGTCCAGCCCTTCGCAGTACCGCCCTTGCCCACTGAAAGCTGTCGGCAACCCGCGAACATCCAGCGCGACGGCGGCTTCGGCAAATACCGGCAGACTTGCATCGCCCAGCAGCGTCTGCCAGACCGCCGCAAAGTAGTACTTCGACCACTGCGACACCAGCACCGGGCGCTGGGCTGGCATCAACTGCGGGCCATAGAGATCGAGCAGCAATTGATCGAAGCGCAGCGGTGCCAGCACCTGATCCAGGCGCACCGGCTCACTCATGCCGGGTCCTGCTTGCGCGGCCAGCTCAGGCTGAAACGCGCCCCCCCGAGCAACTCGCTGCGCCCCACCGATGCCCGTCCTTTATGCCAATAGATGATCCGGCGCACGATCGACAAACCCAGGCCGTGCCCGCCCGAGGCACGGGTGCGACTGTCGTCCAGGCGGGTAAAAGGCGTGAAGATGCGATCCCAGACGCTTTCTGGGATACCCGGGCCATCGTCTTCGACATCGATGCGGCAACGCTGCGCCCCTAACTGGTAGCTGAGGCTGACCTGGGACTCGGCATGGCGCATGGCGTTGCTGACCAGGTTCTGCAGGGCACGATGCAGGTAGCGGGGTTCGGCCTCGACCCAGGCGCCCTGCCCGTCCGATGCCTGCTCCCCCAGCTGGCAAGGCCCGCGCACCACCTTGACGTCGCTGCGCAAGGGAGCCAGTTCGTCGATGACCTGGTCAAGCAGGGCATCGAGATCAACCCGCTGGAAGTTCAAGGCGGGCGCCCCTTGCTCGAGGCGCGCGTAGGTGAGCATCTCGTCGACCAGCTTGTCCAGTTCCTGGATGTCGCCGTCCATGCCGCTCAAGTACTTTTCCCGCGCCTGGTCATCACGCGCGGTGGCGATCATTTCAAGGCCGAAGCGCAACCGCGCCACCGGCGTGCGCAGCTCATGAGAGACGGCACGCACCAACTCACGCTGGATGCTCAATGATCGCTGCAGATGCGCCGCCATACCGTTGAACGCTGCGGCCAGTCGCCCTACCGAGTCGGCATCATCACTCGCCACACGGGTTTGCAGACTGCCTTGGGCGATACGCGTGGCAGCGGTTTCGAGGTCGGAAAGGCGCCGTTCGAGCTGGCGTACCAGCAAATAGACAATCAGCCCGATCAGGCACAAGCCAAGCACTGCAATCAGCGCCAGTAACTGCGGGGGGTACGGATTCATCTGGTACAGCGGCCCCAACTCCAGCACCCAGGGCGTGCCGACCATTCCGGCGAACACCCGGATGGAGTCGCCATCCTTGCCCAGGGCCATCACCGTATCGCCCTCATCGACACGTCGGCGCTGGTCCTCATCCATGTCGGTCTGTTCAAGCCGGCGCAGGCCCAGCTCGAAGCCGAACCCCTTGTTCTGCTTCAGCTCGGCCAGGCGCTGGCGCTGCTCGCCGACCGGAAAACGCACCAGCTCATCGGCCAGCAGGTAAATAGTGGCACGCGCCAACTGCTCGCTGATCTGCTGCACCTCGCCAATCAGCAGAAGTTCCTGGGTACCTACCTGGCGCATGACCTTCGCTGCATGAGGCCCGATCTTCTCCACCAGCACCTGCCCACGCTGCAACTGACTGCGTTGCCCGCCCTCCAGGCGCGCCGCCGTGAAAGTCTGCAGTTCCAGCGGAATCCCCAGCAGACGTTCCCAGATCAACAGCGCGCGCTTGCGCTCGACCTCCCCAAGGGGCGCCAGGTTGTCGGCCATCAGGGTGAAGGTACCGTGGGCCAGGCGCTCGCGGTATTGAGCGGCGCGCACCTCGTTGAGCAGATGCACGCTGAGCACACCGAGCACTGCCACCAGCACCAGCGCAGCGAGCATCCCGCCATAGATGCGCAGGAAGATCGAGTTCATCGCACCTGGCCCATGGCCTCGGCCGCCTCGCGCACGAACAGGTAGCCCTT